>Ga0307954_1001336_pt1 | contig 11749 bp, 9 predicted proteins | sample OrgLakmetagen437_FD_201822 | JGI IMG/M metagenome (GOLD analysis project Ga0307954, IMG submission 201822) | Saline water microbial communities from Organic Lake, Antarctica - #437 | ecosystem: Environmental > Aquatic > Non-marine Saline and Alkaline > Saline | place: Antarctica: Organic Lake... | reverse complement strand
TGGTGAAAAGGTTTTACAATGCTGTGGTGAAGAAATTTTAACAATGCTGTGGTGAAGGATCATTTACAATGCTGCGGTGAAGGAGTGTTACATGCTGCTGTGGTGAACAAGTTGCACAATGCTGTGGTGAAGGAATTTTACAATGCTGCGGTGAAGGGGTTTTACAATGCTGTGGTGAAGGAGTGTTACATGCTGCTGTGGTGAACAAGATTCACAATGCTGCTTTGGTGAAGGAATCTTGCAATGCTGTGGTGAAAAGATTTTACAATGCTGTGGTGAAGAAATTTTAACAATGCTGTGGTAAAAAAAATTTACAATGCTGCGGTGAAGGAAATTTTAACGATGTTGTGGTGAAGGAGTATTACAATGCTGTGGTGAAGAATTTTAAAATGCTGTGGTGAAGGAATTTAAACAATGCTGTGGTGAAGAAATTTTAATAATGCTGTGTTGAAGGAATTTTAACAATGCTGTGAAAAGAATTATACAATGCTGTGGTGGAAAAGTTTTACAATGCTGCGGTGAAGAATTTTTAACAATGCTGTGGAAAGAATTCTACAATGCCCGGCACCAAGGCGGCTCCAAACTCCTTACCCAAAATCCATTGTCCAATGCAGATGCGTATTTTCAGTGCCTGCATGATTATCCTGTTCTTAATAAACACATACTGTAAATACTGCAAAAAAATTGCTGCAAGGATCCTGTCTACATTCAACATCAACATACCCGACGTGGTGGATGTTAGCTGCTCCTATTCGCTTTCCTGGCTGGCACTGTAAAGCGGAAGTGCGAGATACCAAGAGACTGCTCGTGATATGAAGACACGTCCAGTCTTTAATATGATCCGCTTGCACACTCACAAGCTTGTTGCCTGAAACGAGTCAAATACACCACAAGGGCACGACCAGTGTTTGAAAAGCCTAACCTGCTTGCACACTACAAATTTGCCGCCTGGAACGAGTCCTACACACTCCAAGCTTGCCGCCTGACACGAGAGGCTGCTCATTACAGGAAGACACGTCTAGCCTTTGAAAAGCTTAACCTGCTTGCACACTACAAGCTTGCCACCTGAAACTAGAGACCGCTCATTACAGGAAGACACGTCTAGCCTTTGAAAAGCTTAGCCTGCTTGCACACTACAAGCTTGCCGCCTGAAACTAGAGACTGCTCATTACAGGAAGACACGATCAGTCATTGAAATGCCTAACCTGCTTGCACACTGCAAGCTTGCCACCTGAAATAAGTCAGAAATAAGCGCAGCCACAAAAACCGCACCTCACATCCCAACAAGGCTATACACAATCAGTGCAACACAGTCTCACTTGCCAAGAAACGCATACACACACACCTGGAATTGTTTTGAATGGCTGTGAGTCAAGCTTGCCGGCTGACACGCCCAGCCACGCCCAGCCATCATCAAGATGTAATTGGTGGTAAGGTCGTTGGTGTGTGTGCGCTTGTACTGGTTGTAGGCAAATTCCTCCCGCCTGCTGCCAGGGGGGGGGTCCACACAGTAACACACACTGTGACACACAGGACATTGCGTGTGTGTGTGCATGCGTGGGTGCGTGTTTGTGTGTGTGTCTGTGTGTGTGTTTGTGTGTGTGTGTGTGTGTGTGTGTGTGTGTGTGTGTTTGTGTGTGTGTGTGTGTGTGTGTGTGTGTGTGTGTGTGTGTGTGTGTGTGTGTGTGTGTGTGTGTGTGTGCGTGTGTGTGTGCGTGTGCGTGTGCGTGTGCGTGTGCGTGTGTGTGTGTGTGTGTGTGTGTGTGTGTGTGCGTGTGTGTGTGTGTGTGTATGTTTGTGTGCCTTTGCCAATATACTAGCACCTATTTGTATGTGTTAGACAGGGTGTACTCTTGTGTGTTGTGAATGTGGGTGTGCCTTTGCGCACAAGTGTACCTGTGTGTATACATGTAAGTAGTGTGATTTGAATATAGGTATATTGGAAAGTGAGTAGCGTGCCTTTGTTTGTATATGAACCTTTGTATTGTAAACTTTGTGTATACGCACCTGAATGTGCGTATGAATGTATGTGAATTCAAAAATGGATGTTATAAATTGCACGGATGTCTGCAAGCGTTTGCACGCTACCTTACTATTGGTATGGTCACTGCCAGACTCCAGTATAGGTAACGGGATCTGACTCCAGGTAACGTGACCAGACTCCAAAGTAGGTAACGCGATCTGACATGTTCAGTGATCTGACAAGTTAATTCTTCACGCACAGCAAACCCGATTAGACAACAAATGGATTTGGACAATTTGGCGCATCACGGCAGGCTGTTAGAAAGAAACAAAAAATGAAAAGACTTTGTTAGTAGTGATGACACAGGCTGTGCTGTTTTGCAATGTGATTGATCCGTCTCCCTTTCGCAAGGTGGGTTCAAAGATCTCTTCATTGGCATCAAGGGCCATAGCCAGGGCAATTAACAAGAGCGTTGCAACAATGACCTTTGCCGTTTCTGGCGCATGCTTTTTACTGCACCGACAAGGCAAGTCCCAAAAAGTGCGAACAGTTGACATTGGCCCGCAGCCAGCACACTAAGCAAGAGCGTTGCAGCTATGACCTTTGCCATTTCTGGCACATTACTTTCCTACACAGACAAGGCAAGTCCCAGAAAGTGTGAACAGTTGACATTGGCCCGCAGCCAGCACACTTAACAAAAGCGTTGCGACTATGACCTTTGCCGTTTCTGGCACATGCCTTTACTGCACAGACAAGCCAAGTCCCAAAAAGTGCGAACAGTTGACATTGGCCTGCAGCCAGCACACTTAACAAGAGCGTAGCGACTGTGACCTTTGCCGTTTCTGGCCTTTTCTGCACAGACAAGCCAAGTCCCAAACAGTGCGAACAGTTGACATTTGCCCGCAGCACACTTAACAAGAGCGTTGCAACTATGACCTTTGCCATTTCTGGCGCATGCCTTTCCTACACAGACAAGGCAAGTCCCAAAAAGTGCGAACAGTTGACATTGGCCTGCAGCCAACGCACCTGCTCCCTCCAGACTGGCCTTTCCCAGCATCGACTCAGGTCAGTGAACTGAAGATTACTCTGCGGATCCTGGATGGTTGGCCATGTGTAAATTCCCTTCCAACATTCGGTAAAGCCGAGCCGGGAAAATGAGTGAAAATAGATTGAGTGAGTGAATGAAGACAAACTAGTCAAATAGTGGGAAAACGGAAGACTGCAGGCAGAGAAGTCCACTCTTCACGTTGACTAAGGAGAAGGATCCCCTTAGGTGTATTAAAAGGTACCTTGAAACTCACCTGTTAATTCACCTGTTAACTCACATGTTAACTCACATATTAACTCGCCTGTCAACTCACCTGTTAACTCACATGTTAAGTCACCTGCCTGTTAACTCACCTGTTAACTTACCTGTTAACTCACATGTTAACTCACACACAGTGTGTATACACACATACACACATACACACATACACACACGTACACACACGTAACTACTCCTTCAGCAGCAACCCGAACGTTGCCTTGAGTGTGTAAGCTCACCGCAGGCTGCTATTTCCCTCCTGCACAGGTTTGGGTGTGCTGCAGCACAAGTGGCTCCTTTCCCTTGATTAATGTGGGGAGTGGCTTTTCATTGCCTGCTTATTTTTTTCTTTTTTCTTTTCCCCTTCTGCACAGGTTTGGGTGTGCTGCAGCACCAGTGGGGCAAGTCCAATGACCCAGGCACAAAGACTCCAGCCCTACCAGGTGTGCTAGGATTCCCTTTTAGAAAACAGGAAAAGACTCCGCTGGTAGTGATGACACAGTCAGCATGATTAAGGCAGGGGATTACGTAAGTGCCCGCACCAATATTTTGTCAAACAATGTTAAAACGGTTATTGACGAACCCTTGCAAAAGCAGTCTACTTAAAGGCACTTTTTAGGAGCAACACTCTTTGGGAAACTGACATTGCGGGCATGAGACTCGAGGAGCCGGCCCTACAACGAATGTAGAAAGGCTCACGCATAAACTGGGTATGCTTAGTTGTGTCAAATGTTGCCTCTTTTGTGGTGCCTAGCCCTTTCCCTTAATTTTTTTCTAGCAACTGTTTGGTTTGGTTGCAGGTTCTTCCCTAGCTTCCGCTCAGATGCCCCCTAGAGACGTGTAGTGATGTAACCTTGCCTTGCCCTTCCTGTAAGGAATTGGGAAATCAATTGATTGTCCAGGTAGTGATGCAAGAGGTAAGCTTACATTGCTATATATATATGCCTCAGGGGCATCTGAGCAGAAGTTTGGGGAAAAGCCTGTAACCACACCTAGCTAAACAAAAAGGGCGTCCAAGAGGAACAAAAGAAAGACAACTGAGCAAGAGAAGGGTAAAGAAAAGATTAAGTTTGGAGACGAAAAGGGGAGTCGCGAGAGGAAATTAATTGACAGTCCAGGCAGTGAGATCCTCCTCAAATTATTGTGGGCATGATAAAGGGTTTACAAAGGGTTACAAAGGGGTAACCGACAGCCACATATGTTGGGCTGATAGGCATTGCTGGATCAGCCAGCGTAAAGTGAACGTGGGCATGATGAAACAGTGGGTAATGGAAAAGCATTTGAGCCTGCTTCCTGGCAAATGTTGGGTTCAAAGTATGTGGCGTAATTGTCCCATGTTGGTTCAAAGTATGTGGTGTAAGTGTCCCATGTTAATTCAAAGTATGTGGTGTAAGTGTTTCATGTTGGTTCAAAGTATGTGGTGTAAGTGTCCCATGATGGTTTAACGGATGTGGTGTAATTGTCCCATGTTGGTGCAAAGGATGTGGTGTAATTGTCCCATGTTGGTTCAAAGTATGTGGTGTAAGTGTCCCTTGTTGGTTCAGAGTATGTGGTTTAAGTGTCCCTTGTTGGTTCAAAGTATGTGGTGTAATTGTCCCATGTTGGTTCAAAGCATGTGGTGTAATTGTCCCATGTTGGTTCAAAGCAACTGCCACAACTGCCACGAAGCAATCCAGGTATTATGTGTAAAGCCAAGTATTTGGTTTAAAGCTAATTGTTGGTAGTCCAAACCAGCTGCCCTGACGGTCCCATATAGCAAGCAAAATGTTGCAGGGGACGTAAGCAGTGTTTATCTATAGGTTTGGTTGAAATTATGTGTACACACCGTATATATAAGGTTATGTATGGAAGTTCCCTGCTCATGATTCCATATAACTAGGGTTGGCCAGAACCTTGTTCATACGGTGTATATACGTTATTTTTTGTAGGGAGATCACCAAATGTACGGTCACATTCGGCTCATCGGTGTATGCATACTATTTTGGCCAACCCTACGTATAAACACCATCATATGTATGTGGATGGTTCTAGCCAACCATCCCCTGACTGCCTTTATCAGGCAGATCTAATCAATACTAAATTACTGTTTGGAAAAACTCAGTGATGTGGGTGATAGAAAAGCCTCTGCATGTTGATTTTGGAAAAGGAGCCACTTTGGTACCGGGTACTGTAAAACTTCTTCACCCAAAAAAAGATGAAATGTATATATATGTATATGTATATGAAGATTTTTGCAGGATTGGCCTGGAACTGGAACCTGATGAGAGATGGTAATGGAAAGGGCACGTCTGGTATGCACAAGTTTGGCAGCGTAATTAACAGAATGCAATGCAATGAAATGAAATGAACCTTGGAAGCGCAAGAGTTTTGGACTGGCTTCTGAACTTTGGCCACCATTTATAACCTGGCATTTATTTTGATCGCTGTAAGGTAGTAAATATTCTAGAAGTATAGTATATAATATTTACTTAGTATTCAAACATACTAACGCATGCATGCTCATACGCGCGCGCTCTCACACACACACACACACACACACACACACACACACACACACACACACACACACACACACATACACACACACACACACGCACACACACACACACGCGCACACGCACACGCACACACACACACACGCACACACACACGCACACATGCACGTGCAAAACGTTCTCTCACGCGCCCGATTGCACAGGCCCTTGCAGACACCCTGAAGCCCTTGCCCTGGCCCAGAGAAGGATTGCCACGCTGTTTACTGCACAATTAAAATACTGCTTGTCGGTTTTGGAAACAGATCTGCTCATAAGTGTAAAGATGTTTTTGTGCATGGTAGCTTATCAGCGCACAATTTAAAATACTGGTATACAGGTATGTATTCATACAAGGATGCCGTATGATGTGCAAAAAATAATGGCAGTTTAGCTTGCATAACAGAGCTTGCAGACAATATGTGAAAAGACAAATGTCCTGCTCACTTGTTTTTTTTGGTGTCTACATAGGGCAAGGGGGCTCCTTTTTCATAACTAATGTGAAGAGCAGTTTTCACTCCTGCGTAGTTTTCTTCTTCATAGGTCAAGGGGAGATAGCAAACTCTCTACTATGGGAAAACAGACCGAAAGTTACAAGTAAAAAGGGAGCAAGAGAGGCAGGCTGGAAGAAATAGGAGAAAGTAGGGGGCAACCAGGTTGATGGCAAGAAGGGCAAAACGTGTACATGAAGGTCAAGCACGGGAAGGATTGAAAGCCTGTGTACTTTGGTACCTATGTATAACAACAAAATTTAGGGAAACAGGGCTAGTAAGAAGTACAAAGGCAACGGGCTGAGGGCAAATCTAGCTATACAACCTCGAGGCACTTAACTTAAATCCACGGGAAGCTAAGAGTTAGCCAGGATAAATAAAAGTTGAGTCATTGTAATGACTGGTGCGCCAGAACCAACTCTGACACAGCCCAAGATCTCTAAAGAGTCCCCCTACAGAAGCGCAGCCGTGCCAGCACGTCAATCTCAACATTACGAGCCCAAATAGTAGGGAGACAAGAAAGGCAGCTAAAAGTCTAGACAACAAGAAATGGGCTGTTCTACTTAGGGCTGAGAGCAGGGGAAACAACCTAAAGCAAATTGGGGGGCACGCTATAGGATGGGAGCTACAGTGAAACAGCCAAGGAGCTGTTTGGCCGTGCATACACAAAAGGATGAGCCTGGCCTAGGTCAGAGAAATTGGAGGCACGACCTTAGCAAGCTGCAAAGTCCTTTACGGCTGCGAGGAGAAGATCCATTGCCCTAGTTTCTACTTCTGCAGGTTCTAAGCCTGTCCTGGCTAACATGCTAGACATCAAGCCCCTAGCTCTCAGCATGGCAGTCAGGGCAGCTAGGCACATAGCTTACCGCACTTCCTTCCTCTCTGTTTGGCATGGCTGCTCTAGCAGCCATACATGTTGTGGTAGCATTTGCACCCCCTCTGGAAGGTTGTGTTGTATGGCTTGTCTGATGGCAGAAGCTTCTGTGCACTTATTGTGCTACAGCTGTGACGGATTGCTCTGACGCAAATTTCCGCACATGTGCAAAACGCTACCAATCTGCCAATCTACCCTCAACCAACTTTGGGATACAAGAAAGGTACCCTTTTGGAACAATTTTCGCCACTTCCCAAACGCAATTAAGATATGCAGATCATTGCCATATGGAATTCTAACGGCAGAAACTGCCTTACGTACTGCCTACGACAAAAAATGGCTAAAAGAGCTTGTCAAGGAGATACCAGAGGCAAAGTGGGAAATCTATTGCGTTCATAGCGCCCCCACCCCTCTGCACTTTGCAATGAAAATGCTTCTGGTCTTATTAAAGTAGTTAACTACTAGTCAGAGACCACCATCATTAAACCCCACAAAGACCCCCAAGATAAGACGAGTACCCTGGACCGACCCCAATGCTCCGACAAAGGGACCCAAAACAGCTCCAGCCTGAACCTGATCCGTAAAGTACAAGATTAGCGGGACTGGATGATGACAGTCTAAACACGAAGAAGGGCACGACACCGGATCAGGTGTATACCACCTTGCCTAAACATTTCCCATTACGTGAACCCAAGAGGCGTAGGTAAAACCAATGCTATCTCATGTGCAGAGCTAGCAGCTGTAGCAGCCACAAATATTCACAGCTACTCGCATGGAGGATATACAGTCTTAGGTAGGTTAAGGTTACATCGCTATGTATGCCTCTGAGGGGCATCGGAAGCTTTGAAATCCTGTAATCAAACCAAAAAAGGTGCTTGAAAGAAACAAGGGAAAAGGGCTAGTAGGCACTCAGCCACAAAAGAGGCAACACTAGACACACGTTTAAAAAGGTCCTCAAACGAGTTATATTCCAATACTGAGGTGGGAAGACAAGCTGGCTCAATATGCAAAGGCTGACAAGATGTTCATGCAAACAGTCCAGCAGAATGTGTCCTCATCCTGAACAGTGTGCCTGTACCATTTGTCACAGATCCCGAGCTCATAAGGCCTTCCATTTCTGTTATGACGCATCCTTTGGACCAGAAAGCTATGGCCAGAAAGGTGAAGGCAATAAAGTGAACGGCTGAAATTGTTGGGAATATCCAAGTGAAGGTAGAGAGGCAACACAAGCTTGTGATTTCTTTTTTTGTCATCCCACCAACCAGGAGCAATCCCCAAAGGTACACCAAAATGTGTGTGATAAGTCCTCCTAATTCTGCTGGTGTGGTGAGTCTCATGTGGTGTCAAATTTGTCAAGTTCTCTCCAGCCCCCGACGATAGGTTCGTGAAGTATGAGATCAAATTGTTTCAAATTAATAGACTCACATGATCGTATGCATGGCATATATATAGAAGCTGCTGAGACGCAGGGAGATCTTGGAGCGAGTGCAGAAGTCTGATGTAATGCTCATTGGTCTAATATAATGTACACTGGTCTGATGTTATGTACACTGGCTTGATGTTATGTAAAGATGCTCTAATGTAATGTAAAGGGGGGAAAACTACGCAGGCAGTGAAAAACACTCCCCACATTAATTAAAGAAAAGGAGCCACTTTGGTACCGAGTACCGTAAAGCTCCTCCACCGCGAAAAGGAAAGGAAAAAGCAATGGGGATCAGGAGGGTTGCAGGCTTGGCCTGAAACCGGCTCCTGATGAGAGTTGATAACAATACTGGAGAGGGCACGTATAGCATGGACAAGTTTAGCAGCAAGGTTCACAGAGTGCACATGGAGCTTGGAGGCACGCTTCTTAACTCTTTAAGAATCGAGACCCGTTTCTATAAAAGGCTTCAGAGTGTGAATGTTGTAGATGGTGCCGCCCACACCCAAAAGGATGATGTGGAGAGTAACGGAGGCTCCTTGGAGAATGTTGCAAAGGTCTTTGTGCTGTTCCTTTGCGGCGCTCAGCTGGTTCTAAGGTCTGGTGTCCTCACAGTACTTGATCTCAACAAGGTGGATATCGCGCCGATTTTTGTAAAGATGATCTGATTATAATGTAAAGATGGTCTGATGTAATGTACATTGGTGGATTGAATGTCAATATGGCCTGGCGTAATGTAAGGATGGTCTGCTGTAATGTACACTGGTCTGATGTAATGTGAAGAAGAAATACAAAACACTCTGAGGAATGCATCATGGCAGTAAGATGTTGCAACATAACTGCTCAAATAAGCAGTCTGTAGGGGGGCTGATAAGTAGCAAGCAAAAAGGAAAAAGAGCAATTATCCAATAATCAAAACAAATATGAGAGGGCCAAGGGAAAGAGCGTGCAGTTCGTTGGCACGCACTTCCTCTTTTAAAATGGTTGCAAACAAAAAATCCCAATACAATACGTCCCGGTTGTCGCTGCTGCCGTTGCAACTAACTTCCCTCCATAACAACTAACAATAGCCAACAGTGAAATCATTTGCTTTGCACATTATGAATTTAACCCTTCCAGGAGCCGTAGATCAGCTTAAAAGACTCAAAGGATATCTGAAGCAACTTGTTAAGCACGATATGAATCATGTGCTAGTCTGTCTAAGATCAACCTCAATGACATGCAGAAGACTCGATATCACTCACCACCACTCTGAGTGTTGGCTAGCACATCAACAGAGCAGTGCACAACTGCAGGAAACAAGAGTGCAACGCAGATGCAGCACGCCTGATTTGTCTTTGCGATGCAAGTTTGGACCAGGGCTCGAGTTCAGGCAAGTTTGGACATTATCCCTTTCCACAAGTTTGGCCACACGTTTGGACACAAGTTCAAAAGCTAACGTGCAAGTTTGGACAAGGGCTCGAACTCGGGCAAATTTGAACTTCTGTCCACAAGTTTGGACACACATTTGGACACAAGTTCGGAAGCAAACGTACGTGCAAGTTTGGTTAATTTCTTGCATCCCCAAACGTGTCGTACTCAAGTCTAAACAAGATCACAAAAACAAGACACAAAATACACTAACAACAGCAACAGTGATAATGGGGGTTCTGGAAGGGGGGTTACTGGTAGAGCGACTGGCTTCAGGAGGGCTAGGCGCAGGCCGGATCGCATGGCTGACAACCCGCCGGATCCTCATTAGTCTCTGTTGTTTCTCTATTTTGTCTTTCAATGGGGCTCTGGCTAGTGCGAGCCTTTCCTTAATGCACGCTGGTGACTTCCAGTGTAGACTTTTACTTTTTAACTTCTTGACTGAAGGCCTTTCCTTTGTAAACCCTTTCCGCTGCTTGCAGGGCACAGCTTTTTTCTTACGGCTTATGGGTGAAGTTGGTTGTCCACCATCAAAAGACAAAGCTGTTGCATGAGTGAAAAGAATGGAAACACGGTAAAGAAAATGGGTTTCAAAACAATATATTTCTGCTGTACTGCCGCAACCTGTAGCACAGAAGCTAGCTAAAAAGAATGGAGCAGACACATGAGATCAGCACACACATACTATTACCAATTTATTTGTGTTGAAATACGGAAACGGCACAGGTGCTGTGCACTGCTTCATCAATAAAAGGATAGCGCAACACACTATACCCTTGCGAAGCCAACAACTTAAGCAGGCGTCCTTTTTGCATGCAAACACTAAAGAATCAGCACTGAATTGTAATCACAAAGTTCCAGTGTTGAGACACATCCGATGGAGCAGGGAAACAGCATGTGTGGACCCGGTAGGATGTTTCATGCATTTCAGAAAGCACACAGACATATTGGGCAACCCTGTTGCTTGCAGCAGCCATACAGGCAAGGTATATAACAGGGGAGCTAAAGAAGTACATTCGTTCATTTCTATGATGGCACTTGAATTTTGCATCTTGATGATCTAAAAATAGGTGTTATATTGTGCGTGACATGGGGTACGCACGAGTGTGTTAACATGCGCAGTGGGGCGCCATGGTACGTGCGTACCTACACACTTGAATGATCAAAGCAAAGGTATAGAGGGGAGAGAGGAGGAGGAAGATCAGAGGACCACCCACATAGCTCAGCCTTTATAATGCACAAACACAATGTACATACATGCACCACGCCTTCCTCCTCTTTTCCCTCCCTCTTTCTGCGCCTTTTAAGTAGAAACAAACACACGTTCTAGCATTACATATACTGAAACCCCACTACCGATAACGAGTGGGCAGATCCGTTAAATGCCAATGACACACATATCTCCGCCTGTGCATACATAAACGCGCCCGAGCATGGCCGGCACACACAGACACAGACACAGACACACGCACGCACGCAAACAGTCACAAAAATACACACATACACCCACACCCACACACACACACACACGCACGCACGCAAACAGTCACAAACACACACATACACCCACACCCACACCCACACACACCACAAAGGACACGTGCAGGCTGTCAGAACAGCTTGCGTCAAAGGTCCTAACACCATTCACATGTTCGGGCCAGCAAAGTGGAGGAGGGAGAGAGCAATGTAGTGGGCAGCAACCCTTATAAGTACACAAGACATCAACACCAGCACGGTCAGCCGTGCCTCATTGC
>Ga0307954_1001335_pt1 | contig 11749 bp, 10 predicted proteins | sample OrgLakmetagen437_FD_201822 | JGI IMG/M metagenome (GOLD analysis project Ga0307954, IMG submission 201822) | Saline water microbial communities from Organic Lake, Antarctica - #437 | ecosystem: Environmental > Aquatic > Non-marine Saline and Alkaline > Saline | place: Antarctica: Organic Lake... | reverse complement strand
CACCAATCGCGGCTTCTACCCAAATCTGGCAGTTCAAAGAGGGCTTCACGATCTTGGGCTTAGTTGGCTTCGGAATCTTCCTCTTGGCCTTCGCTCGCAGCCTTTTGGGAACCAGAGCATTTGCCGGCCTGAAGCATGAAAGTACTGTCGCGCTAGCCGGTAACTCTGGCAAGGGTCTTGGCTGGTTCTGGGGTGGACTAGCAGTCTCTTCTTTGGTTTCTGGAGGCAGCTATGTTTGGCTTAGCCAGCAGCCTTGGATGCAGGGCATTGCGTTCAACTTCACTCCAACGATATTTACTCAAGGTGCGGTGTTCTTCATCGGTACTTGGGCAGCAATAAACGGAGTCTTGGCAATCCTGATCATGATTGTTTCTTACCTTGGCTTTGGCAAGGGTAACGGGATGAGCCTGCGCGAATCTGGTGTTTTGCCAGGCTGGAAGAAGTTCTTCCAGGGAATCGGTCTTAGTGCCGTGGTTGTCTTTGTCGCTTTCGGAATCGTCTTCATGCTTGATTACTTCCTGAAGACTGACTTCCGATTCTGGACGATGGCAGTAAAGGCATTCGAAGTTGACAAGCTATGGATAGCACTTCTTTACTTGCCATTCTTCTTGCTTTTCTTTGTTGCCAACTCGGTCGCAATCAACAGCTTCAACAGATTCACTCTTGCGGGCAAGGAATGGTTGAACACTCTGGTTTCCACGGTTGCTAACTCATTAGCTGTGGCAATACTTGTGGTCGCTCAGTACCTGACCTTCGCATCTACCGGGTACACGATCGATGGCTTCGGTGGAATCTTCAGCATCTGGCTATTCCCGGTCATTGTGATCCTTGCAGTAGCGGCAGTTATTTCGCGCAAGCTATACCGCGCAACTAACAACCCCTACATTGCCGGGTTCATCATGGCTACCGTCGTGACAATAATGTCGGTATCCAACACCCTGACAGTTAACTACTAGCAAGCCGACTGGTTTAGACACCAGTCGCTACTAAAAAAAAGACCTCGTCGCTAATACCGACGAGGTCTTTTTTTTGTTGTGTCTAATTAACACACCCAACGCTGACGGACCTCAATGCCTCGAACTCTTTGGCATCGACGCTCAGTTCCCACTTGACCTTCACCGCCATCCAGTCCTCGACGTATTGACACCGGTAACTAGTATTTGTTGGTAACCACTCAGCTGGGTCTCTTGCAGACTTGGAGCGGTTAGAGCTTGCACTAACCGCTATTAGTGCTTCCGTCAGGTCTATGTCGTTGGCAAATGCTTGGCGTCTTGAAGCACTCCAAGTATTTGCACCACTGTCCCAAGCTTCTTTCAGTGGAACCATGTGGTCCATGTCCAGCTTCGAAGAGTCGGTGATCACAACACCGTCGAAGTTCGAGAGCCACCTGCCGGTAAGAACCTTGCAGCCGGCACCTAGGGTGACTGGTTCCAGTGATTCAATAATCAAAACTTCTTCGCGTGCGTTACAGCTGTCCCCGTCTGCATCTATCCAGTGTTTGAACAGACTCCTGTCATAACCACTTGTTACCTCTAGTTCAATTTTCATGCTCGCAAGCAAAAAAGTGAACCTATCAACCTCTTCTGAAGACCCGCCCTCCTCACCAACCAGCTCTTCACTGGCGGGAGCCTGATCGGCCCGCCCGGACTCTGAAGGAGCTGGGCTAGGTCTTACTTCTGGAGTTTCTGTCGATTCAGGTTCTGTTGATTCAGGTTCTGTTGATTCAGGCTCAATTGGCTCAGGTTCACTGGATTCGAATTCGGCAGACCCAGGCTCTGGTTTTTGAGAACTGGTGGCAGTGGGGGTTGATCGGGGTTCTGTGGTTTCTGAGGCCTGTTGGGTTTGTGAGGCTACCGGTGCTGACTCTGGGCTTTCAGTGAGAACGCCAATGAAGCCAAGAAGTGCAACTCCGGTGACGATAGCTATCGTCTTTGGTTTCCACATCAGCCTCGCCCCCCAAGGGTTATCTTGCTAACACACTAGTTGGGCTTGCCTACAGTTTTGGTTTTGGTTGCGGTTGTTATTGGCCATCGTCAGGCAAAAGCTCAAAGAGCTCCATCTTGGCGTTCATCCATTCTTGGACGTGGCCTGATTCCAGGATGGTCATCATTTCTGCCATGGCGGCTAGATGAGGTTGATCTGCTATCTCGACCATTTCGGCACCGTGCTGTTGGCTCTGGGCTGCTACTTCTTCGAAGGTTGAACCCCGAAAAGCCTGGCCGCAAGCTCCGCCGAGTTCTTGGCAACTAATAGTCTTCATTGGGCAAAAGTCTAAAGGGTTGGGGTTTTGAAGTCACTTTTGAGTCACTCTTGCGCTCAGGCTGATGCCTCTTTTGATGATCCGCCGACTTACCTTGGGGAATAATCTGTTTCTTAGTTCTAGTTGGCATACTAGAAGACGTTGCCGTTTATCAAAGATGATTGTGGGGCCCAATGATTCGTAACTCTCTTTCCCCGTCCTCAACCGCTGGCGCTTTACAAGCCGGACCAATTTGCTTGGCCGCAGTACTGCATTCATTTGCTACCAAAGCATTTGCCACAAACCGATATCAATATCTGGGTCTTCTGACCGCTTAAAGGCGCTTTAGTCGCTAGTGATCCACCCGTAATTATCTCCAGCAACTCAACTGTTTTCGGTCACGATGTATACAACCGAAGCTTTTTATCAGGTATAACTGCCTGTATTTGCATACTTTTACCTTGATTGGATACAATAATGCCAAACCCCAAAGGTTTTTCCTACCTCGCGAAACCCAACTGCGAGTTTCAAACAACCGCCCTTACCCGGGCCAATTCATTTATTGCAAGCGCTAACCGTAAAATCAAAACACAAGGAAGTAGATTATGTCACTGTCGACACTGAAGCGTTGGGTAACCGAGGTTGCAGATCTAACCGATCCAACCGAAATAATCTGGTGTGACGGCTCTTATGCCGAGGGCCAAAAAATTAACGCTCTGCTTGTTAAAAACGGCACCTTTGAAAAACTAAACCCAAAGATCAGACCCAACAGCTTCACTTCCCGGACCGACCCTGCCGATGTTGCGAGGGTCGAGTCCAGAACCTTTATTTGCTCTGAAGACCAGAAAGACGCGGGGCCAACAAACAACTGGGTTGATCCTGCAAAAATGCGTGTTGAACTCAATGAGAAATTTGCAGGCTCGATGCGTGGTCGCAAGATGTATGTGATCCCATTTTCAATGGGACCGCTTAGCTCGCCGCTTGCTCGCTACGGAGTCGAAATAACAGACTCCCCTTATGTTGTGGCATCGATGAGAATCATGACCAGGGTCACTGACAAGATTGTCGACCGGATTGCTAAGGGCGCAGACTGGGTCCCAGCGATTCACTCGGTTGGCCAGCCACTGATTGATGACCAAGGCAACACCGTGGCGGACACCCCATGGCCTTGCAACCCGGAAAACGTCTACGTGGTTCAGTTCCCAGAAACCCGAGAGATTTGGTCCTTCGGTTCTGGTTACGGCGGCAATTCACTGCTTGGCAAGAAGGCCATGGCGCTTCGCATTGGTTCGGTGCTTGCTCGCGAAGAGGGCTGGCTAGCTGAGCACATGCTGCTAATCAGGATCACCACCCCGGAGAAAAAGAAGTACCACGTGGCAGCCGCCTTCCCTTCAGCTTGCGGTAAGACAAACCTTGCCATGTTGCAGTCTCAGATACCGGGCTGGAAAGTTGAAACCTTGGGCGATGACATTGTCTGGATGGGGCCAAACGAAAATGGCAAAATCCGAGCAATAAACCCAGAAAATGGCTTGTTCGGAGTTGCTCCAGGTACTGGAATCGCAACCAACAAGGTGGCGGTTGATTCAATGCGTGAAGGTGCTATTTTCACCAACGTCGCGACCACCAAAGACGGTGACGTCTGGTGGGAGGGGCTCACAGCTGAGGTTCCAGATGGCCTAACCGATTGGAAAGGCAACCCCTGGGATAAGGACAGCGGCAAGACTGCCGCTCATCCCAATGCCAGGTTCTGCTTGCCAATCGATCAGGTTACGAGCCTCAGCGACAATTGGGCAGAGCCCGAGGGTGTTGAACTAGATGCAATTTTGTTTGGTGGCAGAAGAGCTACCAACGTGCCACTGGCTGTTCGTTCACTCAACTGGCAGCATGGCGTTTTCTTAGGAGCAACCATTGCCAGTGAGCAAACTGCGGCGGCCGAGGGTCCCATTGGGACTCTTCGACGAGACCCCTTTGCAATGTTGCCGTTTTGCGGCTACAACATGGGCGACTACTTCGGTCACTGGTTGTCCTTCGCTGAAAAGTTAAATCCGGCTAACTTGCCGACAATCTTCCAGGTGAACTGGTTCCGGAAAGATGATGAGGGCAAGTTCATCTGGCCGGGCTTTGGTGAGAACATGCGAGTGCTGCAGTGGATTGTTGGTCAGATTGAAGGCAAAGACTCCTCGACAGCGACCCCAATTGGCATGGTTCCAAAAGCCGAGGCACTAAACACCGAAGGCCTGGAACTATCGAACGAGAAACTCGCTCAATTGCTCGCAGTTGATAAAGACACTTGGAGCCATGAAGCTGGCGAAATTGCAGGATTCTTTGACAGCTTCGGCGACAAAATGCCGGAGGAGCTGAGGTTGGAACTTCAAAACCTAGAGACTAGACTTCGGGCCTAAGTGGCCTTGGTTTTGCTGGTATTTGTAGGATCTTTTGTAACACGTAACGATTCACTAAAGTTTGTTCTGTGAAAGCTTATTGGTGTGTTGTCAGGGTTTACACTACAGTCGAACCGTCGTAAAAATTAACCTAGATTTATTACGTGACAATGATTGATCTTCAGTGAAGAAGGAGTAACGATGGACAAGACAAGACTGGCCGGCAAAAAGGCTCTCATCACAGGTGGTGCTCAAGGTATGGGTGCTGCAATAGCCAAGCACTGGGCCGCACAGGGCGCGGAAATTTGCCTCGGAGACCTAAACATTGAAGGCATCAAGGCCGTTGCCGATGAGATCATTGCTGATGGCGGCAAGGCCACCTACATCAAGCTCGATGTCACAAGCGAGGAAGACGCCAAGGCTGCTGTTCAGCACACCGTTGACACCTTTGGTGAGATCAATCTTCTTCTGAATAACGCTGGCATCAACAAGCCGCTGTTCTTCTTGGACATCACCAAATCAAACTTCGACCTATTGAACTCAGTAAACACCTGGGGCTCGCTAAACGTTATGCAGAAGGTTGCGCAGCAGATGGCCGATCAGGGCAAGCGTGAGTACCCTTACAAGATCATCAACGTAGGTTCGATTCTTTCCCGCGAGGCATTCGATGACGTAACCGTCTACACGATGACCAAGCACGCAATTCTTGGCCTAATCAAGGCCGGTGCCAAGTCACTGACTGAGCACAACATCACCGTCAACGGCTATGGCCCAGGTGTTGTTCGCACCGAAATGTGGGAGCAGCTGGACAAAGACCTAGTTGCGATTGGCAAATTCGAAAAGCGCGGACAGTCAATGGACGACATCGCTGAGAACATGATCCTCATGAAGCGCTACAGCTACCCAGAGGACGTAGTTGGAACGGCCTCGTTCTTGGCAAGCCCAGAGTCTGACTACATGACCGGTCAGCTTCTAATGATTGATGGCGGAATGGTCATCCAGTAATTTAGATAATAAAAAAATCTCCCCAAAAGGTAGCCGCCTTAGGGGAGATTTTTTTATGCGCTAGATAAGCATTGTTAGAGGATTCTCGATCCTTGCCTTGAAGGCGGCTAGCCACTGAGCAGCCAACGCACCGTCAACTGCGCGGTGGTCGGCGGATAACGTCACGCTCATGATGGTGACGATAGTTATTTCGCCATCCACAACCACAGCCTTTGGGCTTGCAGCACCGACAGCCAAAATGCCTGACTGAGGCGGGTTCAAGATTGCCGAGAAGCTAGAGGTGCCGAACATGCCTAAGTTGGTGACAGCGAAGCTGCCCCCATTTAGTTCTTCTTGGCGAAGCTTGCCCGCTCTTGATCTCTCGGCCAGGTCAGTGATGGTCCTGGCGATATTGCTAAGTGACCTTTTCTCAACCCCTCGAATCACCGGAGTTAGCAAACCACCTTCGGTTGAAACTGCTATTGAAATGTCTACCGACTCGTACTTGATCATGGCGTCTGGTCCCCAGACAACATTTGCGTCTGGGACATCCTCGAATGCCGCTGCAACTGCTCTAACGACCATGTCGTTGACTGAAATCTTGACCTGTGAGCTTTCGTTTATCTTCTTACGAAGTGCAAGTAGCTCATCCACTGCGCAATCTGCGTTTAGATAGAAATGTGGAACCGTGCTCTTGCTCTCGGTAAGCCTTCTGGCAATCGCCTTGCGCATAGAGGTGTGAGGAATCGTTGAATAAGTAGATGAGTACTCCTGGCTCGCAATCTCTTTGGAAGCACTTGTGCTAACTGGAGCTGGAGCTGGAGCTTCGGGTGCTGCCGCAGGAGCTGCGACTACTGGGCTGGCTACCGCTGGTGCCGCCACTGGCTGAGCCGCAACAGCTCCGTTTGCAACGCTTGCTTCAACATCGCGTCTGACAACTCGACCACTTGGGCCGGTGCCGGTGATCTGACTCACGTCAACGCCGGCATCCTTGGCTAGTTTCCGAGCAATAGGAGACACACGCTGTCTCCCGGAAGCCTGGGTAGCTTCTGCTGGTGCAACGACCGGAGTAGCTGCTGCAGTAGTTGCAACTGGCGCGGCAACTGGGCTAGCAACTGGGCTAGTAACCGGGCTAGCAACTGGGGATGCAGTCGATGCTGCTGCTTCTGCAACTGGCGCCGGTGTTGCTGGAGCTGATGTTTCTGCAGCTGGGCTTTCGTCTGATGGGGTCTGGTCTGCTGGTGCAGCAGCGCTTTCGCCCGATTCTCCAATCATGGCGATGACGCTTCCGACTTCAATCTCATCGCCTGGTTTGCACAGTAGCTCCAAGATGGTGCCGGCGGTTTCTGCCAAGAGCTCTACGGCTGCCTTGTCAGTTTCGATTTCAGCCAATTGCTGACCAACTACAACCTGGTCACCAACGGCGACCTGCCAACTGGAAATTACCGCGTGGGTTGCACCTGCCGCAACCTCGGGAAGTTTGATTTGTGTGGCCATTAGTTTTTGCCAAACCCTTCCTTCACGAGGTTCAAGCCTGCCACCACATCTTCAAGGCCGGCGATAGATGCTCGCTCTAGAACCTTGGAGATGCTTGGTGATGCTTCACGTCCGTGAACTCGTTGAACCGGCTGATCTAAGTGGTCAAAGAACCTGCGTTGAATCTCATCGGAGAGCCATCCGCCGTAGCTTGTGCCCTGGACACCCTGCTCGACAATGACAACACTGTTGGTCTTTTTTATGCTTTCACCAATGGTGTCCCAATCGAGGCTGGCGCGGTCTAGCCAGCGAAGGTCAATTAGCTCGCCCTCAAGGCCGGTCTGGTCGAGAGCTTCCTTGGTGATGTTCACCATGTTTAGGTAGCTCAGGATTGTGGTGTCTTTTCCTTCTCTGACAACACGGGCTTTACCGAACTCGATTTGGTAGTCAAGATCATCGGCTGGAATCAGACCGCGTTGGGTATAGAGGTCGACGTGCTCGATCATCAAAACTGGGTCTTCAATCTTTAGCGCAGCGTTCATGAGACCGATGTAGTCAAACGGGTTACTGGCTGCAACTACTCGCCAACCGGGAGCGGTGGCAAATATGCCGGCTGGATCCATTAGGTGCTGGGAGCCGTAGCCCGAGCCCATAGCGATCTTGGTTCTAAGAACCAATGGCACTGGGTTCTGACCGCCAAACATGTGCCTGGCCTTACCTATTTGGTTAAAGACCTGGTCGGCCGCGACCCAAAGGAAGTCTGGATACATGAACTCAACCACCGGACGATATCTACCGTCCATGGCCATTCCACCACCGAGACCCGCAAAAGCATTCTCGCTGATTGGGGTTCCGAGCACTCGGCCGTCATATTTATCTGGCAGACCCTTGGTTGCACCGTTAGTGCCACCCTTTAGCCGATGAACATCTTCGCCCAAAACAATAATCCGGTCATCAAGTTCCATTTGACGATCCATGTTCTTGGCTATGGCGTCAACGAAACGAATGTCGGTTGTTTCTCCCGAAAAAGAATCCTGCTCGAGAGTCTTGGCGCCGGTCAGCTCTGAAAGATCTGAGCGTAATCCAACATCCACAAACCCGGCGTCCGGCCAAAGATCAGCCTTAATTTTTCTGGCTCCTGGCTTTCCGTCAAGATCTGGCTCCAACAGTTCAAGTGCAACTAGTTCCATTGCAGCAACCGCTTGCTTCCTGGTGTCAGCGACCTGCTCCGCGGTGATTAAACCAAGTTCGATCATCTCGTTGGCAACCTTGTCTAGGGGGTCGCGGCTTCGCCAGTGTCCTTCTTCTTCCTTCGAGCGGTAGCCGAAGGCGCTTCCTGGGAACGCGCCGTTCTGGTGAAAGAACCGGTAGACCTCTGCTTCAACAACCGCTGGGCCCTTGCCGGAACGAACGTGCTCTTCAACTTCTTGCATTACGTGCCAAACGGCAAGTGGGTCCATTCCGTCTACTCGCCAGCTAGGAATACCAAAACCGACGCCACGACCGCTAAGGCGGTCTTCCTTGGTTGCCTCGGCAACCGTGGTTGAAACCGCGTAGAGGTTGTTCTCGATAAAGAACACCAGTGGGACATCCCAGGCTGCGGTTAGGTTCATGCTCTCAAGCACGCTGCCGATGTTTACCGCTCCGTCGCCGAAGTAGCTGGTAGTCATGTCCGTAGTTCCGGCTCGCTTCTGTGACCAGGCGTTACCGGCTGCAAGTGGAACACCGCCGCCAACAATCGCATTGGTCCCTAGGGCTCCTGCCTCATGCCACTGCAGGTGCATCGAGCCACCACGGCCCTTGCAATATCCTTGGGCAAGCCCAAGGATCTCGGCGGCAGTCTTTTGCAGAACTTCTTGAACTTGGCTGGTGACAAGGTTGGTCACATCCAGTTGCGGTGCTACGTAGGCAATCGCCTTAGCTAGAAATTGGTGATGACCTCGGTGTGAACCGTTGATGGAATCGGTTGGACGCATGCCAACGATGGAACCGACTGCTCCGCCTTCTTGACCGACAGATGAGTGAGCGGGGCCGTGAACCAGGCCCTCGCCGGCGATGTCAAGAATCGCTTCTTCGAATGCTCTGATCAGGTGAAGTTGACCGAGCATGGTCTCAAGTAGTTTGGGGTCGGCGTCTTGATAGTCCTGCTTGGTGGTTTTGATTTCCACCCATGGCTCTAGGGGATCTAGCTGAATGCGTTCGGTCATCGATGACTCCGTTGAAAATATTGATTGGCTATTTCTACTAATTTAGCGTGATTGTATACATTACTTCAACCGCAAACCCATATATACGTGCCATAAGCGCTTTTTATCGCTAGTTTGTATCCAATAGCTAGTAGACGGGCATGTCATGAAAAAGGGAATTCCTGGAATAAGGGGCACCGACCACGTCGGTTTCAACGTGCCAGATATCGAACAGGCGACCAAGTTTTTTGTGGAGGTCATCGGTTGTGATTACATCTACAAACTAGGTCCCTTCCAGTCCGATAGCGACTGGATGGAAAAACAGCTAAACGTTGACCCTCGAACCGTGATCAAGCAAAACCGCCACTTCCGCCTAGGCCACGGCACCAACTTTGAAATCTTCGAATACCAATCGGTGGATCAGACCCCGATGGCTCAGCCTAAAAACAGCGATGCCGGTGGTCACCATCTCGCCTTCTACGTGGATGACCTAGATGCCGCAATTCAGCATTTGAAGTCTCACGGGGTTGAAGTTTTGGGTGAGCCGGTTTCCAGCAAGGCTTTTGCCACCGGCCAGCGTTGGATTTACTTCTTGGCTCCCTGGGGTATGCAGTTCGAACTTGTCAGCTACCCGAACGGCAAAGAGTATGAAACGGATGCTCCCGTGAAGCTCTGGTCTCCAAAAAATCCGGTCGAATAGCTTTTAGTGATCAACCCGCATGGTGACAAGGCAAGCCTTGAAGCCGGCTGCTCCCGCGGTCAGCTTCGCTGAACCACCAAGCGGGAGGGTTAGCGCCATGTCCGCCACAAATTCAAAGCTGGATCCGTCGGGGGTGGTTGCGGTAAAGCTGCCCTCGATGACAAAAAGTGAGTGCTCTTGGTCTTCGGTGTCAAGGTTAAGCGTTTCCGAGGGCGCAAGGTCTATGACCTTGATGGCCTTCCAGGGGCCCGCCATGATCTCGGTGATGTTTGTTACGTCGGTCTCGTAGAGATTGACCTTTGGGTTGTACTCCATTATTTGTTTCTCTTCTCGGCAGCAGGCTTGTATTCCGGCAGTGCATTCACAATTTCAGGCGGTAATGCCTCCACCACGAAAAACTCAAGGGTCTCGTCGCCGATGGTCTCGATTCCATGCCGGCCATGCAATGGAGTCATTATCAAGTCACCCGGGCCAACCTCAAATCGCTCGTCTCCGTATTGCATTAACGCTCGACCGCGAATAATGAAATAAATTTCCTCGGTTCGAGAATGGACATGCTCGCCTACAGCTGCGCCCGGCTCAAGTCGATTGTGTTCAAAGGAATCCCAGGCCGCGTGCATCATCAGCCCGGTAACAAAACGCTTCCAGCGAAGGATGCCTCTGCCACCGTGGACTCCATGGATCTGACTAGGAGAGCCGGTGTCGGCAATAATTATCGGTGTGCTAGCCATTACTTCCTTTCATAATCGCGTCGCTGCGATCATGATCTAAGGCTACCAAAATGTATCCGGTGGCAGATTAGGCGGGCTACAAACTGCCCTTTAGGTTCGAATTAATCGCCGGTTGGATTCTATTTTTAGTCAAAAATCTCTGGGTGGGCGACAAGAGACTTGCGAGTGCGCCGTATGTGAGCAGCCAGCATTATCTCTAGCTCGTCCAAGTCGCCGCGAATTATGGCGTCCAGGATTAGCCGGTGCTCTAGGTGGGTGACGCTCCCTCTTTCGATTCCGCTTAGCGTCACGAATGCCCGTCGGTAATGCTGGGTGGTGTTCCAGAGTCGCTCTACTAAATCCTTGATCATTCCTTCAGGTCCATGCGAGTAGGCAAGCAAATGAAACTCTCGGTCGAGCCTCAAGAATGTGGGGACGTCATCACAGGATTCCATTTGCTCGACGAGTTTTTGCAATTCGGCAATTGTGTTCGGTTGCATTTGTTCGGCGCTCTGGCGTCCGAGCAGCGGCTCCAGCTTCTCGCGAATGAGGTAGGCCTCTTCACATTCGGTCTTGTTTAGCTTAGATACCCAAGCACCGGTGTTGGCAACGATTGTTACCAGTCCATCGGCTTGCAATCGACGCAGTGCGTCTCGGACCGGAAGTCGGCTGGCACCGAATTCGACTGCCAGCTGCTCCTGCAAGATCCTAGAACCAGGAATTAGGTCGCCGGAAAGAATCTGTGCACGGAGCTCACTAGCGATTTTCTCGCTAGAGCCTCGGTCTTTATCCTCCACGCTGGTCTCCTTCAGTTATCAGGCAAAATCCTAGTCCTTGTACTTGGCTGCGATGTTCAGCTACTGAGCAGTGTGGCCGCCATCGATGATCAGCTCGGTACCGGTTACATAGCTGGATTCATCGCTCGCCAAAAATAATGCGCCAAAGGCTACTTCCCTTGCGGTGCCAATCCGGCCCAAGGGGGTCTTGTCGACGATCTCTTGGGTCATGGACTTATCCTGTCCAATCACCAGCGGAGTTTCAATGATCCCCGGGTGTATTGAGTTGGAGCGAAT
>Ga0307954_1001327_pt1 | contig 11774 bp, 8 predicted proteins | sample OrgLakmetagen437_FD_201822 | JGI IMG/M metagenome (GOLD analysis project Ga0307954, IMG submission 201822) | Saline water microbial communities from Organic Lake, Antarctica - #437 | ecosystem: Environmental > Aquatic > Non-marine Saline and Alkaline > Saline | place: Antarctica: Organic Lake... | reverse complement strand
ACGCGCAGAGTTTCCACAAACAGTTCTGCACATATCGCACAACGGCCGAGGTTACTGGCTTGAGTTGGCGCAGGCTCGTGGCGATCTTCCGAGCTTTTGGCGTCAAACCATTTTCCCCCTCAGGTGGGCCTATCAATGGATTGTTTGAAAAAGCCGAAGTCGAGGCCGCTGTCGAAGCTTTCCAGAAGTCACACAAAGGCTGAAGCCCTCTTTTTCCTAAGGACGCGCATCGCCACCGTGTTTACCCTCGAAAAGGGCTTGACAGGCTTTGCGCACGCTTCTGCTTTCGCTTGCGCGCACTACTACTTTTTCTGACAGCTTGTCATGGTGAAGTCTTGGTGACCCCGGCAGGATTCGAACCTGCAACCTGCCCCTTAGGAGGGGGCTGCTCTATCCAGTTGAGCCACGGGACCGCCTAGCTTCTGTTTGCCGGTGATCGACGCTTTCGTCAACGCACTTGGCGCAGGATAAGGGGCGGGGTAGAGAGGGTTGATGAGAAATAGTGCAGGATGAAACTCTTGGCTGACCCGACCAAACGCCCCCTGACCCTGCGCGATGTTTCCGAAGCCTCGGGGGTGAGCGAGATGACCGTCAGCCGCGTGTTGCGCGGGAAGGGCGATGTCAGTGCCGCGACGCGGGCGCGGGTGCAGGAGGCCGCCAAGACACTGGGCTATGTGCCCAATCGCATCGCGGGTTCGCTTGCCTCGCAGCGCGTCAATCTGGTGGCGGTCATCATTCCCTCGCTTGGCAACATGGTTTTCCCGGAGGTGCTGTCGGGGATTTCCGAAACGCTCGAAGACACGCCGCTGCAACCGGTGATCGGAGTCACCGACTATCTTCCTGAAAAGGAAGAGAAAGTCCTGTTCGAGATGCTATCTTGGCGCCCGTCAGGTGTCATCATCGCGGGGCTCGAGCACTCGGATGCGTCGCGCAGGATGCTGGAGCAGGCCGCGATTCCCGTCGTCGAGATCATGGATACCGACGGAGAGCCCATCGATGCCTGTGTCGGGATTTCGCACCGGTTGGCCGGTCGCAAGATGGCGGAAGCGATTGCCGCGGCAGGCTATCGCAAGATCGGGTTCATGGGGACGAAGATGCCGCTGGATCACCGGGCCCGCAAGCGGTTCGAGGGCTTTACCCGGCAACTGGCCAAGTCCGGTATCGAGATCATGGATCAGGAGTTCTATTCGGGTGGATCGGCGCTTGCCAAGGGTGGCGAGATGACTGCGGCGATGATGGCACGGTCGCCGGATCTTGATTTTCTTTACTATTCCAATGACATGATCGGCGCAGGCGGCCTGTTGCACTTGCTGAGCAATGGCGCTGATATCCCTGAAGGGATCGGTCTTGCGGCCTTCAACGGTGTCGATCTTCTGGACGGGCTTCCGTTGCAGTTGGCGACGATGGATGCCTGCCGCCGCGAGATCGGCCAACGGTCCGCGAAACTGCTGATCGAGCGCCTTGCCGGTGCAGCGGCGGAAGAGAAGCCGGTGGTTCAACTGGATCCGAAAATCAGCTTTGGCGACACGCTTCGGTCACCGCGCTAGGCAGCTCTCCTCGCTTTATCAGGAAGGTGCGCAGATCATAAAGCGGCATCGGTTTGGCGTGAAGGTAGCCTTGCGTGCTGTTGCACCCGATCCGCCGCAACAGCTCTTGTTCCTTGAGGGTTTCCACACCTTCGGCCAAGGCGTTTATGCCCAGGCGCGACGCCAGATTGATAAGGGCCGAAGTGATCAACTGCAACTCGGTGTCCGAATCGATGTGCTGTACCAGCGATCGATCGATCTTGATCCGTGAAACGGCGAACTGCCGCAGCGTGGCGATGGCCGCGTGACCGGTCCCGAAATCATCCAGCTCAATGGCAAAACCGGCGCGGATCAGGTTGCGCACATTCTGCAGGATCTGGCTTGTCCGGTCGTCCAGCAAGGTGGATTCGAGCAGTTCCACACGGATGTGTCGTGGGTCGAGCTTGAACCTGTCCAGATGGCGCGTCAGCCGATTGACGATGTCGGGGTCGCTGATCTGCGGCGCCGACACGTTGATACTGATGCAGGTATCCGCCTTGCCCCAGTCCAGAAGCTGTCGCGCCGCCGCGCAGGATTGACGCATCATCAATTCGTCGATCGCCTCGGTCAGTCCCGCACGCTGTGCCACGTCGAGAAAGTGTGCAGCCGCGACAAGGCCACGGTCTGGATGGTGCCAGCGCACCAGTGCCTCGAACCCGATGACGCGACCCGTCTCGATGTCGATCTGGGGTTGGAAATGCGGCAGGAGCTCACCCTTGGTGATACCGGCCTGCACCTCAAGAGCCATTTCGTTTTCACGCAACGCGCGGATATGCATATCGGGGTGGAACAGGCAGGCTTCGTCGCGCCCCAGGGCCTTGGCCGAGATCATCGCGAGGCCAGCCGCTGTCAGCACATCACTTCCAGCGCCCGTATCACCGCAGGATACGACGCCGATGTTGCTGGAAATATTGAGCGTCCTGCCCCCGACCGTGCCCTGCCGCCTAAGGAAGACGATGACGTCGCGCGCGGCCCGAAGAGCATCGAAATCCATCCCACGGCCAACCAGCGCCATGACAAATTCATCCGCCCCGATCCGTGCCAGAAGATCGTCCTGCCGGACGTAGGATTGCAATCCTGTGGCCACGCTTTTGAGGATCTGATCGCCGATGTCAGTGCCGTGGACGTCGTTGATAAGGCGGAACCCGCGCAAATTGATATGCAGAACGACCGGTCCATCGGATGATCGTGTTTCATTGCAAAGCCGTTCCAGGTCGTCGCGCAGTCCGCGCCGGTTCAGAAGCCCCGTCAGTTCGTCGGCACGCAATGTCTGACGCAACTGTTCCTTTTGCCGCTTGAGGTTGGTGATATCGACCCGCAACCCGACACGGCCACCCGTTGAGGTGCTGTGTTCGTAAATGCGCAGCCAGCGGCCATCTTCAAGCTGCTGTTCGATGGTGTGGTCGTCGCTGCAATGCGCTGCAAGGCGTTCGGCCAGCCATGCATCCTCGCGACCATGCGCGGCAGCGTATTGCCCGTGCTTCAGGCCATAGCGCAAAATCTCCTCGAAGGTGGCGCCCAGTCGGATGGCCGGGGCCGAAATCCTGTAGAAGTCACGATACCTGTCGTTGCAGACGGCCAAACGGTCCTGAGCATCGAAAAGCGCAAAGCCATCCGGCAGGGCGTCGATCGCGGAGCGCAGTGTTTCCTCGGCACTCGCCGCCTTGTCGAGAGCCGCAGCCTTCTTGCGGGTGTCCTGCACCACCAAGGCCAAGGTGGGTCGCGGGCCGTCGATCCTGTGGGCCACGACGTCGGCACCGAAGGGCAGGAAAAGCTGTCGTTGAAGCGAAAGGCGCAGGTTGCACCTGCGCCTCCGTGCAAAACTGTGGATCAGCCGCGCGATACGCGGAGCGCCGGCCATGGGAACCAGATCATCCAGCCGGTATTGCCGCGCTTCCCGCATGTTCAGCCCCAGCAAGTTCAGGGCGGCAGGATTGAGACAGACCAGACGACGGCTATCGAGGTCAGCCACGATCAGGGCGTCGTTCGACACCTCGAACAGACGCCGCGGCACGTCACGGGCGATTAGTTCGTGAAAGGCAGAAAGATGCGCTGTCTGCTCGGGGTCGGTTTTCATGTCTCACCATTTGCACTTGAGCCCTCAGTGCCGGTGAGACATGAAATTTCACTTAAATCCCGATGATTTTCCGCCGTCTTCAGACAAAGCGGTTAATGTAGTTCTCGAGGATCTCCTGACGGCCCGAGCGCGGTTCGGGGTTGATCCCTTCGGCCACGACACGATCGGCGATGGATGCGAAGTCGCTTTCCAGCATCGCCTTGGCTTCGGGTGTATCCCATCCGGCGTAGCGCTCGTTCAGCGCTTTCTCCAGTCCACCGTCTTCGATCATGGCGGCTGCGGCTTTCAGACCACGGGCGCAGACATCCATCCCGCCAACATGGGCGGCGATCAGGTCCTCGGCGTCCAGCGACTGGCGGCGCAGCTTGGCGTCGAAGTTGGTGCCGCCCGTTCCCAGACCACCGGACTTGAGAACGTGGTAATAGGCCAGCGCCACTTCGGGAACGTTGTTGGGGAACTGGTCTGTGTCCCAGCCGGACTGGTAGTCGTTGCGGTTCATGTCGATCGAGCCCAGCATGCCTTCGCTGGTCGCGACGGCGATCTCGTGTTCGAAGGTGTGACCGGCCAGAATGGCGTGCCCCTGTTCGAGGTTCAGCTTGACCTCGTTTTCCAGCCCGTACTTGCGCAGGAAGCCGATGCAGGTCGCGGCGTCATAGTCGTACTGGTGCTTGGACGGCTCCTGTGGTTTGGGCTCGACCAGGATCGTGCCCTTGAACCCGATCTTGTGCTTGTAGTCGACGACCATGTTCAGAAACCGGCCCATGTGGTCCAGTTCCTGCCCCATGTCGGTGTTGATCAGCGACTCGTAGCCTTCGCGACCACCCCAAAGCACATAGTTTTCTCCGCCCAGCTTGTGGGTCGCATCCATGCAGCTTTTGACCGTTGCCGCGGCGAACGCGAAGACATCGGGGTCGGGGTTGGTGGATGCGCCCGACATGTAGCGGCGGTGGCTGAACATGTTCGCCGTGCCCCAGAGAAGCTTGGTGCCCACCTCTTCCATCTTGGGACCAAAGTAGTCGGTGATTTCCTTGAGTCGGCTTTCGTTTTCAGGGAATGACCCGCCATCGGGGTGAATGTCCGCGTCATGGAAGCAGAAGTAGGGCACGCCCAGTATGCGGAACATCTCGAAGGCGGTGTCGGCCTTCTTCTTGGCGTTCGCCATGTTGTCTTGCGGATACCAGGGACGCTGGAAGGTCTGCCCGCCGAAGGGGTCACCGCCTTCCCACGCAAAGCTGTGCCAATAGGCCGCTGCAAAGCGCAGATGATCGCGCAGTGGCTTGCCCATGAGGTTCTCGTTTGCGTCGTAGTGATGGAACGCCATTGGGTCCGTGCTGTCCGGGCCTGCAAACTTGACGGGCGCGATATCTTTCAGAAAGTCGGTCACTGTGTTTCTCCTCTGCGCGGAACTGCGCTTTGGGCCGACAGTAATGTTACCGCAAACATGAGGTCAAACCCTCAAAGCGCTTTCGACCCGCCGGAACATCACACAGAGCTTGGAACCCCCCAGCCGCGTCGCTAACGTCAGGCCAAATCAGAAAGGCCCTCTATGACCCGGACAGCAAATCGCCTTGGCGTCGATATCGGCGGCACCTTCACCGACGTGGTGTTGGAAATCGGGGCCGAGCTGTTTTCGACCAAGGTTCTTACGACCTATACCGCCCCTGAAAACGCGATCATCGACGGGATGCATCAGGTCTGTGCCAAGGCGGGTGTGGCACCAGCCGACATCGGACAGATCATCCACGGTACGACGCTGGCCACGAACGCGCTGATCGAACGGCGGGGGGCCAAGACGGCGCTGATCACGACCGAAGGATTCCGCGACGTCATCGAGATGCGGACAGAGTCGCGCTTTGAGCAATACGACCTGAACCTCGTCCTGCCCGAGCCGCTGCTGCCACGCCAGATGCGCTATACCGTCAGCGAACGCATGGACGCGCGCGGCGAAGTCCTGATCGCGATCGACCGGGCCGAAGTCGAGGCGGTCGTGGACCGGATCGCCGAAGCGGGTTTCGAAAGCGTCGCCATCGGCCTGTTGCATTCCTACCTCAACCCCGCGCACGAACGGCTGGTGGCCGAGGTGGTGGCCGAACGGATGCCGGATGCGATGGTGTCGCTGTCGTCCGAAGTCTCGCCCCAGATGCGCGAATACGAACGTTTCAACACAACGGTCGCCAACGCCTATATCAAGCCGCTGATGAAGTCCTATCTGGGTCGGCTCGAGGGGCGCCTGCGCGACGAAGGGGCGACCTGCGATGTCTTCCTGATGCATTCGGGCGGCGGCATCATCAGCATCGAAAGTGCCGCCGAATTCCCCGTGCGGCTGGTGGAATCCGGCCCGGCGGGCGGGGCGGTCTTCGCGGCGCATGTCGCGGCCCGCTATGGGCTGGACAAGGTGCTGTCCTTCGACATGGGCGGCACGACAGCCAAGATCTGCCTCATCAAGAACCACACTCCCAAAACGTCGCGCGTGTTCGAAGTGGCGCGGACCTACAGGTTCAAGAAAGGGTCCGGCATGCCCATTTCGATCCCCGTGATCGACATGGTCGAGATCGGGGCGGGCGGCGGATCGCTCGCGCATGTGGATGCGATGCGGCAGATCCGCGTCGGGCCGGAAAGTGCCGGGTCCGAGCCCGGACCGGCCTGCTACGGGCGCGGTGGCCAGAAACCTGCCGTGACCGATGCCGATCTGGTGCTGGGCAAGCTTGATCCCGACAACTTCGCCGGCGGGTCGATCACGCTGGACAGCGCCGCGTCGTCCGCTGCACTGGCCCATGTCATCGGTGACACGCTGGACATGGACGCGGCCGAGGCGGCTTTCGGGCTGGCCGAGGTGGTCGATGAGAACATGGCCAATGCCGCCCGCGTCCATGCCGTCGAAAACGGCGAAGATCTGAGCGACTACACGATGATCGCCTTTGGCGGGGCAGCACCGCTTCATGCCGGACGCCTCTGCGAAAAGCTGGGCGTGAACCGCCTGCTGGTGCCATCGGGCGCGGGTGTGGGCTCTGCCATCGGCTTTCTGCGTGCGCCCTTCAGCTTCGAGGCGAACCGGTCGGTCTACATGCGCCTGTCGGATTTCAATCCCGCCTTGATCAAGGGCCTGCTGAAAGAGTTGCAGGACGAGGCGACGGGTTTCGTGCGCAAATGCGACGCGACAGCGACGATCCTGAGCGAATTCAAGGTCTACATGCGCTATACCGGTCAGGGCTGGGAAATCCCCGTGGCGCTGACCCAAGAGCAGGCGATGGCCCCCGATGCCGAAACCTTCCTGCGCCTGTTCGAAGAGGACTACACCAAGCTGTTCGGACGCACCGTCAGCGGGCTGGATGTGGAAATCACCGTCTGGTCGGTCAATGCCACCACCCCGCCCGAAAAGGTCGCAAGGATCGCTCCGGTCCAGCCGCTGGGTGAGGCCAGGACGACCGGCACGCGCGATATATTCGACCCCGTGCAGGGTCATTACCAGACCGCGCGCATCGTGGACCGGACCACCATGACCGAAGGCCAGACCGTTCCCGGCCCCGCTGCCATCGTCGAGGATGAGACGACGATCATCGTTCCCGCCTCGCGCAGCGCGCTGCGCCAGCCTGACGGCTGCATTGATCTGACCGTGAAAGGGTAAACGCATGGACCATTCGACCGTGGCCTACCAAGTGATGTGGAACCGCCTGATCTCGGTCGTCGAGGAACAGGCGCAGGCGCTGATCCGCACCGCATTTTCGACATCGGTGCGGGAAGCGGGCGATCTGTCAGCAGGGGTCTACGACACGCAAGGCCGGATGCTGGCGCAGGCGGTCACCGGCACGCCGGGGCACGTCAACGCGATGGCGGATGCAGTGGCGCACTTCATCAACGACATCGGACGCCAGAACATCCTGAAAGGCGATGTCTACATCACCAACGACCCGTGGAAGGGCACCGGCCACCTGCACGATATCACGATGGTCACCCCGTCATTTCACAAGGATGTGCTGATCGGCTTTCTGGCCTGCACCGCACATGTGGTGGACATCGGCGGTCGCGGTCTGGGCGTGGACGCCAACAGTGTCTACGAAGAAGGGTTGTTTCTGCCGATCATGAAGTTCGTGGCAGCGGGTGAGGTTGATCAGGCGCTGGTGCAGATCATCCGCGCAAACGTGCGCGAACCCGATCAGTTGATCGGCGACGTCTACGCGCTGGCCACCTGCAACGAGATCGGCCACCGCCGCCTGATCGCCATGATGGAGGAATTCGATCTCGACACGCTGGACGGGATTGCCACCTTCATCCTCGACAACTCTCGCCGTGCCACGCTGGAACGGATCAACGCGCTGGAACATGGGCAGGCCGAGGCATCTATGACCATCGACGGTTTCGAGACGCCGATCACGCTGAAGGTGAAACTCAGCATCGAAAAGGATCGCATCCTATCCGATTTCACCGGCACCTCGCCAGTGGACAACAAGGCGATCAACGTGCCGTTGGTTTATACCAAGGCCTACAGCTGCTACGCGCTGAAATGCGCCATTGCGCCCGAAATCCCGAACAATCAGGCATCGCTTGCACCCTTCGAGGTGACCGCCCCCGAAGGCACCATCGTCAACGCCGTCCACCCGGCACCGGTCGCTTTGCGGCATATCATCGGCCACTTCGTCCCCGACACCGTCTACGGTGCGCTGGACCAGCTGTTGCCGGGACTTGTTCCCGCAGAGGGTGCTGGCTGTCTGTGCAACTTTCAGGTCAGTGTCCGGCCCCGACGCGACGCAGCCGCACCAGCCGACGGGCGTCGGTCAGAGGTGCTTACCTTCAATTCCGGTGGTGCAGGCGCAAGGCCCGCCTTCGACGGCCTCAATGCCACGGCGTTTCCGTCGGGTGTCATGACGATGCCGGTCGAAGCGACGGAACATGCGGGTCCCGTCATCATCTGGCGCAAGGAACTGCGCCCGGACTCAGGCGGTGCCGGCAAGCAGCGTGGCGGGCTGGGGCAATACATGACCGTCGGCGCGCGCGAAGGCCACGAGTTCGACTTTCAGGCCATGCTCGACCGGGTCGATCACCCGGCCCAAGGGCGCCACGGCGGGCAATCTGGCGGTGCAACGCAGATTGGACAGGACGACGGCACCGCCATGCGGGGCAAGGGCAAGCAGTTCGTCCCGCATGGACGAAGCGTCGAAATGGCCTTCCCCGGCGGAGCAGGCTACGGCGATCCGGCCCAGCGCGACCGAGGCGCGGTCAAACGCGATCTGGTTCGCGGGTATATCTCGGAAGCCGTGGCGCGCGAGGCTTATGGCCTGACCGACGACGAGGTAGCCGAGGTGGCGGACGCGATGCGCAATGGCAGCGACCTATGACCGACAGCCTCGATCCGGACGATTGGGGGGTCTTTCGCGCCGAGGCGCACAGACTGCTCGACGCCAGTCTCGACAGGTTGGAGGACGCCCGCAACCGGCCTTGGCAGCCCGTGCCGCAGGATGTGCGCGACGGCTACCACCTGCAAAGCGATGAACCGGGGCAACCGATCGTCCAGATCGTGACGACCCTGCAAGACCAGATGATGCCCTACGCCACCGGCAACACACACCCGCGGTTCTTTGGCTGGGTTCACGGCACCGGCATGGCCGATGGTATCCTGTCTGAAATGGTCGCTGCCACGATGAACGCCAACTGCGGCGGGCGCGATCACGGCATGGTCTATGTCGAGCGCGAGGTGATCGACTGGACCCGCCGCCAGATGGGATTTCCGCAAGGCGCTTCGGGCGTGCTGGTCACTGGCACCTCACAGGCCACGGTCATTGCCCTGCAGGCGGCCCGCGTGCGGGCAATGGCGAATGTCCGGGCCACCGGGCAGACCGACGCGCGGTTGACGGCCTACGCAGGGGCTGGCGTCCACAACGCCGCGCGAAAGGCGCTGGAGCTTCTGGGCATAGGCAACGACAATCTTCGCCTCGTTCCGACCACGGAAGACGGGCTCGATCTCGCTGCGCTGGGGTCCCAGATCATTGCCGACAGGGCCGAAGGTGCCATACCCTTCGCCATCTTCGGCACCGCAGGTTCTGTCGATTTCGGGGACTATGACGACCTGAATGCGCTTGCGGACATCGCCGGGGATCAGGGGCTATGGCTGCACATCGACGCGGCTTTCGGTGCCTGGACCCGGCTTGCTGACGCCCCTTACCGCCAGCTGACCGACGGCATCGGGCGCGCCGACAGCATGGCCTGCGACTTTCACAAGTGGATGGCCGTGCCCTACGATTGCGGGATCGTGCTGATCCGCAACGAGACAGAGCACCGCGCCGCCTTTGCAGCACGCCCCGCCTACCTGACCGGAATGGACAGCGGTCTGGCCGGTGGCGACCCGTGGTTCTGCGACTATGGCGTGGACCTGTCGCGTGGGAACCGGGCGCTCAAGGTGTGGACGGCAATCAAGGCGCACGGCACCGCAAAGCTGGGACGCACGATCACCGCCAACTGCGAACGTGCGGCACAGATGGGCGCGCTGGTTACCGCGACGCCACCGATGGCGATGGCCGCGCCGGTGGTGTCCAACCTCTGCGTCTTCACGGCAGATGCCCGGCTGGAGCCGGACGCACAAAGCAAGCTGAACATGCAGATCTCACAGGACCTGCAGAATGAAGGGGTCGCGGTCTTCTCGACGACGCTTGCCGTTATCGGGGGCAAAAGTGTCACCTGCCTCCGCGCTGCCATCACCAATCACCGCACGACATCCAAGGATGTCGAGATCGCCCTCGCAGCCGTCGCCCGCGCCGCAGGTCACGCGTAAAGCCGCAGTCCCGCAACGGCCACATCGGCCTCCATCTCTGCGCCAATGGCCAGTATACCGATCCTGCGCAGACGGGCCGCATCAAACGGAACGTCCGTCTTGTTCTGCGCGAAATCCGAAAACAGAAAACGCAGGGTCCGCCAGGTGTCTGTCGTCGAGAACGCGACACGATACGATTGCCAGGGACGCGCAAGATCGGTCGTTCTCAGCCTCAGATCATAGGAATGTCCGTTCCCGATCACGTCAATCTCCACACCGCTGAACGCATCGGCATCAAGACCACCATCAACGCCGCCCAGATCAGCGGCCATCTGGACGAAACCACCATCGTTTTCCAGCGAAACGCGTCCGGTCAACCACGTGGCGTCACGGCCCGCGACCTGCATCGCCCGCACCTGCCCTGTCGACACACCGCCCATGACGGTGTCGGCAACGAATTCCCATTCCGGCGATAACTCCACGATGCTCTCCTTTCTCTTGCATAGCCCAGCTAGCACGAACGCCTGGAATACAAAGGGAGAAGAAACAGTGGTGAGCCGTGCAGGATTCGAACCTGCGACCCACTGATTAAAAGTCAGTTGCTCTACCAACTGAGCTAACGGCCCACTGGCGTGCTAACTAGAAAGGTCGCCACTGCGGGTCAACCCCGAAATGCGCGGTGGCTGGATTCATCTTCGCTCCGGGTCTATGGGGGGCGCATGACTACATCCGGCCCCCTTTCCCTCGCGTTCATGAAGATGCACGGCCTTGGCAACGACTTCGTCGTCATCGACGATCGCGGCGGCGACAGGCACGTGGACGCGGCCCTGGCCATCGCAATGGCCGACCGGAACCGGGGCGTCGGGTTCGACCAGTTGGCTGTCATCTCGGCCAGCGACAATGGCGACGCGCATCTGACATTCTACAATGCCGACGGATCGACCTCTGCCGCATGCGGCAATGCGACCCGCTGCATCGCGCGCTACATCATGGATAGCACCGGTGCGCCAAGCCTTGCCCTCTCGACCGCCCGCGGGGTGCTTCAGGCGCGCGATGCCGGCAACGGCCTGACGGCGGTCAACATGGGGCACCCCCAGACCGGCTGGCAGGATATCCCGCTGGCCGAGGACACCGACACGCTGCACCTGCCGATCGACGGCGATCCCGTCGCCACCGGCATGGGCAATCCGCATTGCACGTTTTTCGTCGCCGATGCCGACAAAATCGACCTCGAAAACCGTGGGCCCAAGATCGAAACGCATTCACTGTATCCCCAACGCACGAACGTCCAGTTCGCGTCGCTGGTCGCACCCGACCGCCTGCGCATGCGCGTCTGGGAACGAGGGGTGGGTGTCACCCTCGCATCCGGTTCCTCGTCTTGCGCAACCGC
>Ga0307954_1001318_pt1 | contig 11835 bp, 10 predicted proteins | sample OrgLakmetagen437_FD_201822 | JGI IMG/M metagenome (GOLD analysis project Ga0307954, IMG submission 201822) | Saline water microbial communities from Organic Lake, Antarctica - #437 | ecosystem: Environmental > Aquatic > Non-marine Saline and Alkaline > Saline | place: Antarctica: Organic Lake... | reverse complement strand
TTACGTACATTGAGCAGTGGCACAAAGAACAACGGGACTTGAAAATTTAAGCACTGGTCACCATCTAACCATTCGGTGGCAGAGCATTAGGTCGGCAGCTATACTGGTTGCTTAATATTTATTTACTTTAGCGGGCTTACAGGGTGTCTATGTCGGGCAATTCGCAAAAATCACGTTTAAAAGACCTCATCGCGCGAGGCAAGGAACAAGGTTACCTGACTTACGCCGAGGTGAACGATCACCTTCCGGAAGACATCGCTGACCCGGACCAGGTCGAAGACATCATTCGCATGATCAACGACATGGGCATTCAGGTATCTGAAGTTGCACCAGACGCTGACACGTTGATTATGACTGATGGTGATTCAACCGCCGATGAAGCGGCGACTGCCGAAGCCGCAGCGGCTCTGGCCGCAGTAGAATCCGACGCCGGGCGCACCACCGACCCGGTGAGAATGTACATGCGCGAGATGGGCACCGTTGAACTGCTGACCCGCGAAGGCGAAATTGTTATCGCCAAGCGCATCGAAGAAGGTATTCGCGACGTAATGGCTGCGGTTGCGCACTTTCCAGGCACCACGGGCACCGTAATCCAAGGCTATGATCGCATTGTCGAGAATGAAGGCCGGTTGAGCGATATTGTTGCCGGATTTTTGGATCCGGACGACGCCGAACCGTTCATGCCAGAAAAGCCTGCCCCGGCACCATCTGCCAGCGCCGAAGAAGCAGACAGCGACGACGATGCCGAAGAAGAAGAAACTGAGAGCGGTCCAGATCCCGAAGAGACCCGCCTGCGCTTTGACCTGCTAAAAGAAAAACTGGCAGTCGCCAATGAGCTGTTGGAACAGCACGGCCGCAGCGACAAGCGCACCCAAAAAGCCCTGAACGAGCTGGGCACGGTGTTTGCCCCGTTCAAACTAGGCAACAAAGCGTTTGATGGACTGGTGAACGTTGTTCGTTCCACCAACGACATGATCCGTCAGAATGAGCGCACCATCATGCGCATCTGCATTCGCGAAAGTAAGATGGATCGTAAAGAATTTATCAAATCGTTCCCCGGCAACGAGATCAACTTAGACTGGGCTGAAAAAATTGCTCGCAGCAAGAAGCCCTATGCTTCTGCGATTTCCGAGCGTCTGGACGAAATCGTGCGTTTACAAAAGCGCATTAAAAATGTACAGCTGGAAGTAAGCTTGGACGTTGTCGACATCAAGGAAATTAACCGCCGGGTCTCCATTGGCGAAGCCAAGGCTCGTCGTGCCAAGAAAGAAATGGTAGAGGCCAACCTGCGCCTGGTGATTTCCATTGCAAAAAAATACACCAACCGCGGTCTTCAATTTCTCGATCTGATTCAGGAAGGCAATATCGGCCTTATGAAAGCGGTCGACAAATTTGAATATCGCCGTGGCTACAAGTTCTCAACCTACGCTACCTGGTGGATTCGTCAGGCCATCACCCGCTCCATCGCGGATCAGGCCCGCACCATCCGTATTCCGGTGCACATGATTGAAACCATCAACAAGCTGAACCGAATTTCGCGCCAGATGTTGCAGGAAATGGGCCGCGAGCCCACGCCGGAAGAGCTGGGCGAGCGCATGGAAATGCCGGAAGACAAGATTCGCAAAGTGCTGAAAATCGCCAAAGAGCCGATTTCCATGGAAACCCCGATTGGCGACGACGAGGACAGCCATCTGGGCGATTTCATTGAAGACATCCGGGCCTTGTCGCCGGTAGATTCCGCCACCGCCGAAGGCCTGCGCGAAGCCACCCGCTCGGTATTGGCCGGCTTAACCGCCCGCGAATCAAAAGTACTGCGCATGCGCTTTGGTATCGAAATGAACACCGACCACACGCTGGAAGAGGTCGGCAAACAATTTGACGTAACCCGCGAGCGGATCCGCCAAATTGAGGCCAAAGCCCTGCGCAAACTGCGTCACCCATCGCGTTCAGACCATCTGCGCGGCTTTATTGACGATCAAGGCAACACTTAAGCGACACAACACTGGCGAGCGCCTGCTCTCATCGTTATAATGGCGCTCGCTTTTGTTTGTACTTCGCAAACAGAAGCATCGGAATACCCCGCGTTACGGGCCTTTAGCTCAGTTGGTTAGAGCAGTCGACTCATAAGTGCGCCGATGTGGGCGCTTCAACGTTGATAAGGTGAAACTTATCCCTCTTATGTCACTGGAGGTAAAGCACTGACTTAGTAGGCTAGGTATGTATTACTAGTCTGCGATACCTAAACGCGAAAGCTGGAGGGGACAACAGCAGGTCAGGAAAAGGCTGGTGAGAGAGAAAACAGTTCTCTCGATAGGTCGGTCAGCTAGTGAATGCATGGCAAAAGTTATACTACTTGAACTCTAATTCTGAACGGGACATACGATAGCTGACCGACACACTGTTTTATGTCGGTTCAAACTGACAAGAAGGCACGATTATGAGGGCTTCTTGAGACATTCAGTTTGCGTAGCCGCTAGTAGCGGTGTCAAAGAATGAAAGGAGTGCCTAAACATTCGTTAATCGCGTTGGAGTTTCAACTTCGGGATTTCCTAAGGCGAGTAATCGCTAAGTACTTGAAATTTAGGTGATAAAAGCTTGACATAAAGGAATATACTCCTTATTATCATGATATAATTACCACGAATTTTAGGTCGGAAACAGAGTTACCGTAGTACCCGGCTAATGTTTTTTGTGGGCCTATAGCTCAATTGGTTAGAGCAGCGGCCTCATAAGCCGTTGGTTGCCAGTTCAAATCTGGCTAGGCCCACCACTTTTCTGAAAGTTACATCCCCAGATAGTGTTGGTCACCCTCTCTAACAAGCTCCCAAATAATTGAAGATACGAGCACCGTAATGGGTGCTGAAGGGAAAGGGTAACAGCTACTTTAACTCTAAAAACAGAGTGTTTACCTGTATGGGTATCAAAGACATTCAAAGATTAGAGAAAATCAGAGAACTAAATAGTGAAAACCCTAATTGGGTGAATCATGATTTGTATAGGTTTCTCTTCAAGGACACTATGTACGCTATTGCGTATGAAACCTTGAAAAGTAATGCTGGTAATATGACAGCGGGGTCTGATGGCTCGACAATCGACGGATTTTCAGCGGGTTCAATTACTAAGCTGATTAATTCAATGAAAGACGAATCCTTTCAGTTCGCCCCAGCGCGGAGGGTAGAAATACCTAAAGCAAACGGGAAAAAAAGGCAGCTTGGGATCGCTCCTCCACGAGATAAAATCGTGCAGGAAATTATTAAGATCATACTTGAAGCCATATACGAACCTACTTTCTCTGATAAAAGCCACGGCTTCAGATCAGGTAGAGGATGCCATACAGCACTCAAAGCATTCAGGCTTAACTGGAGCGGAGTAAATTGGATAATTGAGGGTGATATCAAGGGCTTCTTTGATAATATCTCACACAATATACTAATAGAAAAACTCAGGGAAAGGATAGCAGACGAACGCTTTCTTAATCTTATCAGGAAGGCCCTAAATGCGGGATACCTTGAATACGGAAGACTCAAAAATACCATTATAGGTACACCACAGGGAAGCGTTGTTTCTCCCATATTGGCTAACATATATTTGGACGGATTCGACAAGTTTGTCGAAAATGTAATTAGCGAGACTGAAGTAGGGACTATTAAAAAAATCCATCCAGAGAAAAATAGGCTGAGCCGAAAATACCTAAAACTACATAAGAAGGCCGCAGCGACTGAAGACTTGGTGGAAAAGGCTGGCCTAACAGCCCAAGCTGCCATTGCCAAGAAAGAGTCCGCCTTAGCACCCATGATCTTAAATGATGGTTCTTATGTTAGAATGAAGTACATAAGGTACGCAGACGACTGGATCATAGGTATCAACGGACCGAGAGTATTAGCTGAAGATATTAGGCAAAAATGTGCCGACTACCTTAGTGATGTATTGGATCTTGAACTCAGCTTTGAGAAAACCCATATCCGTCACGCAAAAACCGAAACTGCGAAGTTCTTAGGAACAGATCTCAGAATAGGAAATACAGGGGAAGGTAAAAAAGCCAACTTCACCAGCAAGAACGGCATCAAATATCAGAAGAGTGTGACCGGTTGGACGCCGTATATGAAAGCACCAATCGGCAATTTAGTTAGAAACTTAGCTAATAAAGGCTTCTGCGATTTAGATGGCAATCCTCTTAGTAAAGCTAGCTGGAGTTTACTGGACGATATACAGATTGTTGATTTGTTCGGGAGTATTTGGAGAGGTCTACATAATTATTACTCTTTTGTGGATAATAGAAGCAATATGAATAGGATTCAATTTATCTTACTTCATAGCGCAGCTAAAACTCTCGCTGACAAACACAGATCGAGCGTCAGGAAGATGTTTAAGAAACACGGCAAATGGTTGGAAATCAAAGTTTATAATAGTGAGAGTAAAGTGATTCGTACACTGAATTTTCCCTATGAAAAATCTTTGAATAGAAACCCGAAAGACTTCAAGGTTAATAACGACCTTGCCAATGGTGGTGGTAAGATGAATTTTTACATCAGACTTCGCACCAGAAGCAAATTGTTTTCTCCTTGCTGTATTTGCGGTGAAACCGAGAACATTGAAATGCACCACGTTAAACACATCAGGAAAATCGGTGAAAAGGTTAAAGGGTTCACCCTTGTAATGGCCAGATTAAACCGTAAGCAAATTCCTGTATGCAGGGAATGCCATAATAAAATCCATAGTGGGAAATATGATGGCCTTAAGCTCAACCAATTTATTTTGCCTAATGTGGCCAGAGCTTAAGAACTAATTAGTATCCTCAGACTGAGGTAGTGGAAAGCGCAGTGCAGTGAAAGTTGCACGCTGCGTTTGGAGGGAGGCAATTCGTTTCCTACGGGAGCGGGTTGTCCACCCTATTCGATTGGTCGCTGGTTCAAGTCCAGCAAGGCCCACCATTAAGACTTCCGAAGACATCAAAACACCCCGCCAGACTGCATAAACACTGACTTTAAACTAGATTACGTTCCGCACTGTTCCATAACATACCCCTAGTAACCGTTAATATTCGGGGGTACTCTTGGGGGTAGATGGGCTTTCGCCCGACCACATACCCCCAACCCGGAGCCCTTCACCATGGCCCGCGCTACCAACAAGCTCACAAGCCCCGAAGTAAAAGCCGCCACGTTCGATAAGTACGGCAAGCGCACCAAGCTGGCGGATGGAGGCGGGCTGTATCTGGACATTCAGCCAGGGGGCCAATACTGGCGGCTGAAATACCGCTATGCCGGAAAGGAGAAGCTTCTCGCTTTGGGGGTATATCCTGAAACCACGCTAAAACAGGCCCGCACTTTCCGCGATGACGCCCGCCAGCTATTGGCAAGCGGAACAGACCCCGCAGCATATCGTCGCCTATCCGAGAACCAGCGCCGGGAAGCAGCCACCAATACCTTTCGCGCCGTTGCTATGGAATGGCTGGAGCAAGTTCACTGCAAATCGGTAGGGGTCACCACCTACCCCAAAAACGTGCGCCGCCTAGAAATGCACGTTTACCCCAAACTGGGCACCCGTCCGCTATCGGATATTGAGCCGTCCGATGTGCTGGAAGTCCTCCGGGTTATCGAAAGCAAAGGCCACGTAGACAACGCCCAACGGCTGAAAACCCTGATTGGCCAAGTGTTCCGCTATGGTGTCAGCACAGGCCGCACCAAACGCGATGTGACCGCCGACCTGCGCGGGCTGCTGTCAGCGCCAGACGTTAGGCACCACGCCGCCGTAATCACACCGAATAAAATCGCCCACCTACTGCAAGAGCTTCACGCTTATTGGGGGAACCCCACCGTGTGCGCCGCCCTGAAAATCGCGCCCTATGTGTTTCTGAGGCCCGGCAACCTGCGGCAAATGCGCTGGAGTGAGATTGATTGGGAGGAGGCCACCTGGACAACGGAAACCACCAAGAACGGGGAGCCGCTGGTGGTTCCACTGGCCCGCCAGGTGGTGGAGATATTGCGCGAAATGGAAGCCCTGAACGGTAGGAGTGAATGGGTATTCACCAGCGGGCACGGCCAAAGTCGCCCCATGAGTGAGAACGCCATGACCGCCGCCCTGAACCGGATGGGCTTCAAAGGGATTATGACCGGGCACGGCTTCCGGGCTATGGCGAAAACCGTACTCACTGAGCGCCTGAACTTCCGAACCGACATCATAGAAATGCAAATGGCCCACCGTGTTCGTGACGTTCACGGCAGAGCCTACAACCGCACCACCTGGATGCCAGAGCGCAAAGAGATGATGCAGCAATGGGCCGATTACCTAGACAACCTGAGAACCGGCGGCAACGTGGTAGCCATAGGCCAGACCGCCAGCAAATAACCCAAGGGGTGAATCATGAGTCTACAAACCGAAATAGCCGAATACCGAAAACAGCACGCTGATGGGTTCATAGTCGTTTCAGGCGATGCCGTAGCCGGTTGGGTGTCCAGTCTGGAAAATGCCGCAGGCTGGCAACCTGAATGCATAGCAATTGCACCTAACGGTCGTGAGTGGGCAGCTGCCGGCGGCAATGACTACGATGGAGCTACAGCATGGGGGACGCGGCAATGAAGATCACCAGACCCAGCGGCGCGTAAGCCATAACCGTTTTGGCCATGCCTATCCCGGCCAGGAGAAAAGCGGGAACCCTACCCGCCTGGCATGGCCTACCTTTTCATAGGGGCGCTAATTTAAGATGAGGTGCTTCATTTTTTGATGAGTCCGTGCACCGGGGTACACCACAGAACAATGTAGGATTACAAAACACCAAACTGGAACTAAGGGGTAATCCATGACCGCACAGAGAAGCACCACACAGACCAACCACCAGCAACTTGACCGGATGTTGCGCCGCAAGGAAGTTGAGCAGATAACCGCCCGCAGCCGATCCGCAATCTATGAAGGTATGGCCGATGGTACCTTCCCAAAACCCGTAAAAATCGGATCACGAGCCGTTGCCTGGCCAGAGTCAATAATTCGTAAATGGATTGCTGAACGGATGGAAGGGGCATGAGAGAAGCGCCCGCCCTGCTGAATGCCGGCCAACTATACGGAGACTTGTGATGAAAGGTGAATTCTTCGCAGTCGGCAAGCCTCAGTTTCTGAAAGCCTGCCAGCTCGGAATGAATCCAGCCGTAACGCTCCTGATTATGGCCAGGGGGACCATTGTCGATAACGTGACTACATCATGGAGCGCTCAGGCCGTGTTCAACCATTCCGGTATGGCCCGCAGGAGAGCTCAGAAGGCTATCACCGAACTTGCTGATGCCAAGCTGGTGAAGATTGTCAAAGGCGGGACAAGGCCGCGCTACAAACTGCATAAGCCCAAGGAAGATGACCTTATGATCTGGCTGCCAAATACATTGATTGACGGAGCGGGTAAGGAGGTGCCGCCGATAACCAGATTGCGCGAATCCTGCAGTGTAACGATGCTGCAGAAGTTCATTGAACTCTACGGCGAACAAGACTTAGAAACTGACGGCGGCATTCCCAGATCCATTGCCTGGGTAGAATTCAAGCGCACAAAAATTTGCCCTGTAGGCCCGTTCACACTTTACGGATTTGAGAAATCCCAGACAAAGGCAAGCTCAAACGGCATTTTTGCCGAGTTTGCCAAGATCGAGGATGACTCGGGCAATCGTGGAGCCTGGACGATATTAAGCCCGCTTGCTGAAATGGGGCTCCTGCAGTACGAGATGTACGTGGCCGAATCACCCGATAAGGAATCGGAATTGATCTATCCAGTTAACGTAGACACGAACGAAGCTATTGATACGCTGCTTAACTGGCTGGAGGAACGTGACGCCAAGGGGTTCACGATGAAGGCTGAGGAATTTGAATATCACGGCATTGCCTTGGATCACATTAAGCAAGCATCAATGGTAGGTCTTCTGCGTCTGACCTACCGAGCGAAAACCTCTAAGACCTCCCGCTGGTGGGCTCGTGACTGCCACATGGCTGAGGTTATGACAGGCCTTGTAGAGCGCATCTGCTTTAAAGAGGAGTTTCAAAAGTGTGCACATCAAGGTTAGTCAAGGTTAATCAATGATTATCAATGAATCCTAAAGAACTAATCCTAAGCACAGGTGCACAGCAAAGCTGCACACTCGCTTGTGAGGCCAGATAATGAACTCGATGATGTATATGTACGAAGCATTGAAGACTGCCAACCCTCAGGCCAGCAAAAGAGCTGAACCACCCCGCACACTTCAAGGCGGATGCAGGCTATACGCTTTCCCTTCAAGGCAGAAATGTGTCGAACGATGAACATTGCCCGTTTGCACAGAGCCACCGCCAGCCAAGGCCACCGAATCACCGCACAGCCACCTTGAGAGCGCACAGGCATGGAAGCCAGCGCACGAGCTGTACCTCAGCCACGTTATGGCCTGCACCGCCTGTCGAGATCCACAAGGCCGGTATTGCGAACAAGGGGCAGACTTGCGCCGGGTTTACTTGGATGCCCACCAGAGCGCCGACAGCCCGTCAGGAGTTGATAAAACTTGAAACTAGAAAGCCCGTTACCAGAGAGAGGGGAAGTTATGAGCCGTAACCCGCGCAAATTCCGCCAACCAGTCCGCCTCATTATTTCAGTGGAAGCCCAGACCGTAGACGCCATTGATGCCTTGATGAAGTCCGGCTATCACTGTCACCGGAACCGCTCCGAGTTCGTCCGCCTTGCGGTAGAGCGTGAGCTTAGACGATGCCAGTCGGAGGGTTTTCGGAGCAGTGACGCGCGCGAGGCTGATTAGAATTTCTTAACAGGTATCGCGCGCACGTGAAGCTGATGATTTTTGCACACGTTAGCTACACCGCCAGCCAATGATAATTTTTGCGCATCTTTACGCGAAGGACTTTGATGATTTCGAGTAACCGTAAAGGGGGAGCCGGCCAAGTTGCCGGTTTTTTTGTGTCTGATGATATTTCCCGACTATAAAAAGCCCATGAAATGAGGTGGAGCCCAGACCATGAACACTATTGTCAGATTGCCCGAAAGCCCCGAAACCACCTACCACTATCAAGCTGGCCCTTGCCATTCGCTAGTGGTTAGCGTTCAATCGGGTAAAACCGGCTGAACGGTGATCTTCCCACAGGGGACTTTCACCCCATTAGTTCATGCCCATGCTGGGCGTACACCAATCGCAGCAGTACTCGGCCGATGGCCGCCGGACGCTCGTAAACTCGCGCCGCTGTGCTATGCTTTATGTTTCTTGACCGCACCAGTTTTATTGACTAGGTGACTGCCATGCAAGTGAAGTTTTCGGAGGATGTCATTCCTCTATCGGTACCCACTTATAAGAGGCAAGAAGACCTCAGATAAAACACATAGTGATCGCTAGCCAATCAATACTGTGCATTAAAAGGATGTATCCATGTTCAAAAAAGTAGCAATGATTGCGGCCCTTGCCGTTTCCTCCACACCAGTTTTTGCAGCTGAGCCCGCAGAGGAGAAAAAGTTTTCTGTTGGTATTGCATCATTTGCCACCGTGATTCGTGCTGATACCGGTTACGGCACCGTGTCTAATGATTTTTCAGGCTTTGCTCTGTTCGGAACAGGGGCGGTAAACGATAACGTTGGATTCCGCCTAGCCTACGCTGATCAAAGTCACGAAGATGATTCAAATCTCGACCTGACTGCAGTCGAGGGCAGCCTGATTGCAGGAACGGGCCTCGCAACAACAGGCTTCAAGGCATATGGCTCGGTGGGATTCTTCAGCGAGACACTTGAGTACAAGTACAGCGGTTACGATGATGAGGAGTTCGACTTCAGCGGCCTGATGTTAGGTGGTGGAATCGGCTATAACTGGAACCCTGTTTCTCTTGAGTTCTGGGTCAACTTCCGTGATGCAAGTGATTACGAAGACTTTGGCGGTGGTGGCGTGGACGTAATTGCTGCTTCTGGTGGGCTCGGGCTTTCTGCTCGGTTCTGAGCAGCTTGAATTCCGGAAGAACTCCCGAACTGTCTGCATTGATAAGTCACAGCCTAGTTCGTCCCGAATTGGGACTTTGATGATTTCGAGTAACCGTAAAGGGGGAACCGGCCAAGCTGCCGGTTTTTCGTCTGGTGGAGTTTCCCGACTATAAAAAGCCCATGAAATGAGGTGAAGCCCAGACCATGAACACTATTGTCAGATTGCCCGAAAGCCCCGAAATCACCTACCACTTTCAAGCTGGCCCATGCTGGGCGCACACAAGGCGCTGGGCGTCAAAAAAGAGTTGATTCAATGACACAACGATTTTCAAATTTACTGATGGTTTGTGCGGTCACTTTGATTGCCGGGTGCGCATCAAATCCATCTGTCTCTTCGCTTACGTCGGTGGAACGCCAGCGGGTCGCTGAGATGGTAGTCCTCCAGGCAGGTACTATCCCGAGAGAAAGCTATCAATTACTCGGTAGCGTTGAGGGTTTAGCTTGCAAACGTAATCTCTATGCTAGCGGTTCCCCGAGTAGAGACGAGGCCAAACAGGGTGTTAGTATCCGAGCCGCGCAATTGGGTGCGGATGCGGTAACAAATATGGTTTGTGAAGAGAAGCGGGAAGTGGACTGGGGGCGTAACTGCTGGCAGACGGTGGTTTGTGTAGGGGACGCAATAGATGTAACTGACAAATCACTGCTCTTAAATATTCGCAAAATGGAATCTCCATAATACGATGCACCGTGGTTATACAGTTCCGCCTAATCGAGTAGCCGAGGGTATCTAACCCTCAGCCCCCACAACACCCTGCACGGTGGTGCAGTTTTCTGCGCAATACGCGCGTGGGCGTGGGTGCGGCTCAAGGCATCGCGGGGATGCTAGCAATGGTCAGCATTCCAGCCCACGTGCGTTTTGGTGAAGACGCAGATCCGCGTCATCTTTTAGTGAATCCTTGATGCAATCTTGATGTTATCGAGCCCGCTCGTAGGTGGCTCACCTGTTAGTAAATGTTAGTATTTTGCCCGATGGAATATGGCAAATGGCGGCAAGGTTCAGGGCTGATGATGCCGCTTATCCAAGGGCAGGCATGTTCATAATTGTTAAGGTTTGAACCTCATAAAACCTGACATTTGTTTTCGCCAAAACATAACAAAACCTAACATTCGTTTCCGCCAAAACCTGATAAAACCTGAAACGAATAAGCCGCACCGAATCAGGCAGGACGCCCCAGAGAGCCCGCCAGCAAGCCGCAATCAAAACCCTGTACGTGTTAACAGGCAATGCAGCCAAAGGCGCTGACAGGGCCGTGAGGGCCGTAGAGCTTTGAATGTGTGCGACCGCGTAAGCCAGCGCCTACACCACCTGTAAGCGATTGCTGACAAGCCTGTAAGCCGAAACTTACACAACCGCCTACAAAGCCTGTACGTTATCGCTGACGACTTTGTAAACCAAAGCCTACAGCCTGTAAGCGATTGCCTACGCTGCCTGTAAGCCAGAGCCTACACGGCCAGACCCGCGCTGCTGGTTTTTTGTGTTTGATGATATCTCCCGTATAGAAAAGGGCCAACTCTGGGTATACCTGCTACAGTTCCTCTACATCAAGGGAGGGCGTTATGCGGATTATCTTGTTAATAGCGGTTGCCGCCTCATTCTTGGCTGGCTGTAGCGGTCAAGACCCTATAAGCGATGAGGCAGCCAGTAAGATTGCAGCGCTTTCGCAAGACAGCCATAAGCACCAGGAGGCTTTTGCCGGAGCCATACAAGAGCTAAGCACCGAAAAGGGCTGCCAGGTCGATCACGTTACTCTTCGTCATGATGGCGTCCCTATGGTGGGTGGGTTGTTTGGCGATTACCAATCAACCAGATACGCCGCTTCTTTTCAAATCCTTAAACACCAGTTCTAACCATAACTCAATGC
>Ga0307954_1001312_pt1 | contig 11849 bp, 7 predicted proteins | sample OrgLakmetagen437_FD_201822 | JGI IMG/M metagenome (GOLD analysis project Ga0307954, IMG submission 201822) | Saline water microbial communities from Organic Lake, Antarctica - #437 | ecosystem: Environmental > Aquatic > Non-marine Saline and Alkaline > Saline | place: Antarctica: Organic Lake... | reverse complement strand
GGAGAGGAGCCCAAAGACTTCGAAAGATAAGAGTGAGAAAAGCCCCCTTCAGGAGAAAGGAGGCTCCTTTTACTGTCCCATGCACTGCGAAGGCGACAAAACCTACAGCAAACCTGGCGATTGTCCTGTCTGCGGAATGGATTTGGTAGAGGAGCAGTCCCCCCTCCTTGGGAGGGGGTTAGGGGGAGGATTTACTTGCCCCATGCATCCCGAAATCGTGAAAGACGAATCTGGAGCTTGCCCGATTTGCGGAATGGACTTGGTACCGTTGCAACCAGATATCTCTGCAGAAGAGAAAACCTATCAGAAACTATTGAGGAAATTTTGGATTGCAACAGTATTCACATTGCCAATCTTCTTGATCGCTATGAGCGAGATGCTTCCCAATAATCCATTATATGATGTCCTGGAACAAAAAGGGTGGAACTGGATCCAATTCGGTTTGTCCATTCCTGTTGTGTTTTATGCCACTTGGATGTTTTTTGAACGTGCTTATAAAAGCATCAAAACCTGGAATCTCAATATGTTTACGCTCATCGGCATCGGCGCTGGCGTGGCGTGGCTGTTTAGTGTGTTTGGAATGTTATTTCCAGACTTTTTCCCGGAACAGTTTAAAACCGAATCTGGCGCAGTTCACGTATATTTTGAAGCTGCAACCGTAATACTTACGCTTGTTTTAATGGGACAACTCCTCGAAGCTCGTGCGCATAGTAAAACCAATTCCGCAGTAAAAGAATTACTGAAGTTAGCTCCAAACAAAGCTATAAAAATAGTAGAGGGTGAAGAAGTTGAAGTAAGCATCGACAAAATAGAATTGGACGACATTCTAAAAGTAAAACCAGGCGATAAAATTCCTGTGGATGGAGTGATTACTGAAGGAAATACTAGCATAGACGAATCTATGATTACTGGAGAGCCTATTCCTGTAGACAAAGCTAAAGGTGATAAAGTGAGTAGCGGAACCATCAACGGTAACCAATCCTTTTTGATGGAAGCTAAAAAGGTTGGGAACGATACCCTACTGTCTCAAATTATCCAAATGGTTAACGATGCCAGCCGAAGTCGTGCACCAATCCAAAATTTAGCGGATAAGGTATCGGGCTACTTTGTTCCAGTTGTGGTCTTCATTTCCTTGATAACCTTTACAATTTGGGCCATTTGGGGTCCTGAACCCGTTTATGTGTATGCATTTGTAAATGCCATTGCCGTGCTTATTATCGCGTGTCCATGTGCCTTAGGACTAGCTACACCTATGTCAATAATGGTTGGTGTGGGTAAAGGAGCTCAAAATGGTGTGCTGATTAAAAATGCTGAAGCTCTTGAAAAAATGGATACCATAGATACCTTGATTATCGATAAAACAGGAACGATTACCGAAGGAAAACCAACTGTAGAAAAAATAGGTTCATTTAATGATAGCCAGCCCAACATCGAGGAAGGTTTTAATGAAAGTAAAGTGCTGCAATACATCGTGTCACTAAACAGCAATAGCGAACACCCCTTAGCAGAGGCAACTGTGAAATATGGTAAAGAGCAAAATGCTCAAATGATAAAGTCAGATGGATTTAGTGCAGTCACAGGCAAAGGGGTACAAGCTAGTATAAATGACAAAAAAGTTGCTTTAGGAAATCCTAAAATGATGGCTTATGCTAATGCTGAAATTGACTCGCAAATGCAAGAAGAGGCCAAAACTTATCAAAAACAAGGGAAAACAGTATCATATTTAGCAGTAGATGAAAAGGTAGTAGGTTATGTAGTTATCGGTGATAAAATAAAGGACACCAGTGCTAAGGCTATAAAAGAACTTCAAGCCAAGGGTATTGCCGTCATTATGTTGACGGGAGATAATCATGATACTGCTCAAGCAGTAGCCTTAGAACTTAGCCTTGCCGATTTTAAAGCCAGTATGTTACCAGAAGATAAACTGAAAGAAGTTGAGAAGCTACAAGACCAAGGGAAAGTAGTTGCAATGGCTGGTGATGGTATAAATGATGCCCCAGCATTGGCTAAAAGCGATGTTGGTATTGCGATGGGTACAGGAACCGATGTGGCTATTGAAAGTGCCATGATTACCTTAGTCAAAGGCGATCTCCACGGGATTGTGAAAGCAAAAAATTTGAGTCACGCCGTCATGAAAAACATCAAACAAAATCTGTTTTTTGCACTTATCTATAACACGGTAGGTATACCCATTGCCGCAGGGGTTTTATTTCCAGTTTTTGGGATTCTGCTATCACCTATGATTGCAGCACTGGCAATGAGCTTTAGTTCGGTTTCAGTGATAGGAAATGCTTTGCGGTTAAAAAACACGACTATATAACTATCTCCAATTGGAAGATTGATGAACTCTAGTAGGGAACGGATACACTATAAGGATTGACTAGAAAAAGCCTAAACAAAAGCATTTATTTAGGCTTCAGAAGTCCATTCCGTATGTATTTGCTAAATTTGAACTTAAGAACAACAGTCCATAAATCTTGAACATATACTTTATGTGCAAGCCAAGATATTCTAAGCTTAGATTAACTATAAAATTAAAACAGAATGAATACGACTAGAACGATTACTCTAAAAAGCAGACCTAAAGGAACCCCTAAATTATCAGACTTCGATTTTACTACTTCAGAAGTAAAAGAACTAAAGAAAGGAGAGGTGTTGCTTCGCACAACCTATGTTTCTGTAGATCCTTATTTAAGAGGGAGAATGAGCGACGCCAAATCTTATATTGAACCTTTTGAACTCAATAAACCCATTGTCTCTGGAATTATTGCTGAAGTCATAGACTCCAAGAGTGATAATTTTGGTATCGGTGATTTCGTCTCTGGGGTTTTAGAGTGGAAAGAAACTCAAGTCACCAAGGAAGATAGTATAAAAAAAGTAGATCCTAGCAAAGCTCCGCTTTCTGCTTATTTAGGTATTTTGGGAATGACTGGATTGACGGCTTACCTTGGACTTACCGAGATAGGAAAACCGAAAGAAGGTGAGACTCTTGTTGTTTCTGGCGCCGCAGGAGCGGTTGGAAGCATCGTAGGACAAATTGGGAAAATCCTCGGCTTACACGTCGTTGGAATTGCTGGGAATGATGAAAAAGTAGATATGATTAAATCTGACTTTGGTTTTGATAAAGGCATCAATTATAATACCACCGAAAACATGACTAAGGCCATTGCTAAAGCTTGTCCTAACGGAGTAGATGTTTATTTTGATAACGTTGGAGGTGAGATCTCGGAGGCGGTCCTCTTTAATATTAATAAATTTTCAAGAACAGTTAATTGTGGAGCCATCTCTGTCTACAATAACACAGAATTGCCCAAAAGCATAAGTGTACAGCCTTTTCTGATTAAAAACAGCTCTTCGATGCAAGGCTTTGTTATCTTCGATTATGCAGATAAACATCCTTCTGGAATTAAGCAATTAGCAAAGTGGTTACAAGAAGGGAAGCTTGAGTATACCGAAACGATTCAAGAAGGATTTGAAACTATACCACAGGCCTTTTTGGACCTTTTCGAAGGGAAAAATAAAGGTAAAATGGTGGTGAAAATTTAAACCATACTGTCAACAAGTTTAAAGTGAATCACATATAAAAATAGAAATCTGTTAATGTGATGAAATCAAGAACTTTAATAAATAAATCATTATGACTACCAAAAAGAGCCTCAAAAATGGAGGCTCTTTTTGGTAGTGTTGAATTGTCATTTAAAACATTTAAAGCAAGACTCTAAATGCAACTATTTTTGGACAGCTAATTTTGAGATGGTTAATAGGATTGATAAAAAAGGGTAATGTGGAACAAAAAGTAAGAGCGCAAAAAAACACACTACTATTGAAAGCGATCTAATACTGTTTTCGCATTTTACCGCTATGCTTTATGGTATTACAACGAGGTGTAATATCTCACTTGAACTGTGTTCAGGATAAAGTAAACAAAGGGGATTCACCCTTCTTTTTATAAATAAACCTCAGTGAAATTATCACCTTTAGGAAGTTCGCTACAGGACAAATGTCCTAAAAACAACTTTCTTTCTCATGCTGCTTAACTGTATTAAAAAGCTAAGAAACTTGCTGTTTCTGTTTTTATTCAATGCCCATAAGTATAAGAGCGCTTTCGAAGAGGCGTATATGATCGAATCATGAATAAGGTTGAGCTTTAAGAAACTGGCCTTGATAGCAATCTCGAAAAAGTTGATCAATCAACGTTTTGCTATCGCACAATCTGGTAGACCATATGAGGATGATTGCGTTTTTATATGGCGAGTGAAGTAATTAAAAGACATTAATAAAAAGCTCATAAAATCTAATTTTTGAATCTATGAGCCTAAAATGCTAGTATTTTAAATCAATGAAGAAAACCTTGTTTTTACCTCAGTTCTTCTTAAGGACGTTTTTCGGGTTTTTAGCTTTTTTATTTTCACACCTTTTAATGCTTTAGTTTATAATATCGTTCTGCAAATTTTCAGAAAGTTCAACGCAAGGTTATTTTATATCTAGGCTTAAGGGTCGTTTATATTTCCTTTTTATAAAATTATAATTAGTTGGATTCTATATCAAAGATCTATTCAACATACCCTCTACGATAAGTGTCATAATTAAATAATCAGTATACAATTGTCGTACAGTATTTATAGATATTAATGTTAAGTGATTTAAATAGCTAATAGATTAGCTGTACTTTTGTCACACTAAAAACCATATTAATTCTGCTGATAGACTATTTTGCTAATTAAAAAACTATTGAGTAAACTCACTTAAATGTAGCAGCCAATGTTATATGGTAAGTCTACTTTTAATACTTTATATAGAAGTTAAGATGAAAGAAATTATTACCGTAGATTTTTACTTTAACAATCTTAGGCATGTCCCCATTATCGATGTCAGATCACCAGGAGAATTTGCGAATGGACATATTCCAAATGCTAATAATCTTGAATTATTTACGGATGAAGAGCGCGCCGTAGTTGGCACGGCTTATAAAAAGGAATCTAAAGAAAGGGCCTTTGAAATTGGGTATGAATTTGTAAAACCCAAACTAAACGATTTTATAAGCAGGTCTATTGAGATCGCCCCTGAAAAGGAAGTTGTGATACATTGTTGGCGTGGAGGAATGAGAAGTAATGCTTTTGCCGATCATCTTATCGATAACAGTTTTGAAAAGGTGTATGTCATAGAAAAAGGATACAAGGCTTTTAGAAATTATGTGCTCCAATTTTTTGAACACCCGATAAACCTTAAAATTTTAAGTGGATATACCGGTTCTGGTAAAACTGAAATATTACACTCCTTAGAACAGAAAGGACAACAGATAATCGACTTAGAAGGATTGGCTAACCATAGAGGTTCTGCTTTTGGAGGTATAGATCTTCCGCCTCAACCAACAACGGAGCAATTTCAAAATAATCTTTTTTCAATAGTACAAAGTTTAGATCCTAAGCTCCCAATATGGGTTGAAGATGAAAGTAAGTCCATAGGAAAGGTCATAATTCCTGATGCATTTTATCTTAAAATGAGAACTATGCCTGTCTATTTTTTAGATGTTCCTTTTCAGGAAAGAACAAAACACCTTGTGGATACGTATGCAAGTTTAACCCATGATAAATTAGCGGATGCGATTAGTAAAATAACTAAGAGGCTTGGATATGATAAAGCCAAATTTGCCTTAGATGCGCTTGAAAGCAGGGATTATTACAAGGTTGTAGAAATTACACTTTATTATTATGACAAAGCTTACTTAGGAGGATTACAAAAGCGTGAGGAATCAACAATTCTAAAATTTGAGATTCCAACAGTGAATCCAGAAGAAACAGCAAAATTTTTAATGAGCTTAACAAATTAAATAAATGAACGAAGATATTAAATTAACAAGTTTTAGTCATGGTGCAGGCTGTGGCTGTAAAATATCACCTAAGGTATTAACTACCATATTAGCGTCTAGTTCTCCTCAAGTTGAAGATTCGCGTCTTCTGGTGGGGAACGATACAAGAGACGATGCTGCGGTATACGATATGGGAAGTGGAATTGGTATCATCAGTACCACAGATTTTTTCATGCCCATCGTAGACGACCCTTTTACTTTTGGAAGAATAGCGGCTACTAATGCTATAAGCGATGTGTATGCTATGGGAGGAAAGCCATTAATGGCGATTGCAATTCTAGGTTGGCCTATTAATAAACTAGCCCCTGAAGTTGCTGCCCAAGTAATGGAAGGTGGTAGAAAAGCTTGCTCAGATGCAGGAATACTGCTTGCAGGTGGTCATAGCATTGATAATCCAGAACCTATTTTTGGGCTTGCAGTAACAGGGTCGGTTGCCATCTCTAATTTAAAACGCAATGATAAAGCAGAGGCAGGGAGCATTCTTTATCTAACCAAACCTTTAGGTATTGGTATATTGGCTACGGCACAAAAGAAGGGTGTTTTAGAGGAAGACCATAAAGATATTGCTGCCAACTCGATGATGGTTTTAAATGATGTTGGAATGGATCTTTCAAATATTAAGGAGGTAACAGCTTTAACAGATGTCACTGGGTTTGGACTTATGGGACATTTACTTGAAGTGTGTGAAGCTAGCAATGTGTCTGCCATTGTTAATTATGACAAAGTGCCTATTTTCGAAGAGATCCATGGCTATCTAGACAAAAAATGTATCCCCGGTGGAACGCTGAGAAATTGGGAAAGTTACGGTCATAAGCTTAACATCGAAGATGAAAAGCAACGTTATATCTTATGTGATCCACAAACAAGTGGAGGCTTATTAATTGCTGTCAAAAAAGAGGCTTCTCAGAAAGTGGAATCCATTTTAAAAAGCAGAGGCCTTTTTGCTGAACCAATAGGAGAACTGATAGAAAAATCAGAATCGCCAATTTATATAAATGACAAAGAATAGTGAACTAAACTAAAAATAGGTTTTTTCTCATTTAGTATTTTTTAAAGGTTTGGATTAAGGTTAGATTTATTGTATGAGTTCAATTAAGTCAGAAATAGATTTATTTGAACTTTACAATTCTTAAAGCTTGTTTTCACTTCAGTCCTTTTCTAGGCATACTTCATTTTATGTTAAATCCAGTTTTTATAAATTCTATAGCTCCCATGTGTGTTGGAGTTTCATTTTTAACAGACCACCAATCCTTACAGAAAGAAATAGACCAAGCATTATTATAAATATAGCTTTACTTTCTTTTCACCATTATATTATCAAAATCTTCCATATTTTTGTGAAATTTTATCAATTAGTTGATTTAAAATATAGCCAATAAGACCTACAATGATGATGATTGAATACACTCTTTTATAGTTCAGTTGCTCCATTTCGTTATAAACCAAAGTTCCAAGTCCAGTTTCATTACCCATTTGCATATATTCTAAAACAGTTACGATAACAATTGCATAAGAAAGTGATATTTTGAAACCTGCAATAAAATATGGCAATACTTCAAAGAATGTTACTTTTATAAATGCTGAAATTTTACTTTTCTTACCCGAAATTAAATAGTACTGGTGTAGTCGATTTAGGTTTTGTTGCTTAATACCGTGGAGAACATTTACGATTATTATTAAAGAGCTTGGTATAACGGCTAAAATCCAAATAATATTTGGAGAGGAAATTCCTAATATAATAGCAAAAGCTGGAATGAAAAAGGTGACAGGAATTGACCTTAAAAAATCTAACGTAGGTTCAAATATTGACCAAATCCATTTATTTAAATTAAGTAAAAAACTAAATAAAATTCCTAAAATAACTGAAACGAAAGAACTAATTAATATGAGCCTAGCCGTTGATAATATCGCTTTTAATACTGAGTTGTCAGAAAGTGATATAAAAAAGTCAGAGTATATTTCAACTACATTTGGAAATTTTAGTATTGCTGGACTGAATAGCTTTAGTAGGCTAAAAAGTACAGCTAAAAATAGGGGGAGCATAAATAGTCCCAAAAAGAAAATTTTAATTTTGGGGTTAGATTGCTTCATTAATTTCTTTGTATATTTTTAATGTTTCCCCTTTTGTTTTAATAAAAGATGGTTCAGATAATGATTTTTCAATATCTACAATATCAGCTTTATTTACTTTTACTTCTTTAGTATCAATTTGTTTTTTGCTGTTGAAAAATACAATTCTGTCAGCTAAAAATATTACTGTAGCTTTAGTTCTTTTAATCTCCGCCCTAAGAAAAGACCATAATTCCCATTTTAGCGAAAAGTCAATACCAGTAAATGCTTCGTCAAGTAGTATAAGTTTTGGAGAATAACTTAAGCCACAAGCAAAGGATAATCGTTTTTTTTCCCCTCCGGATAATTCTGTTGGATAATTTTTTTTATTTACTTTTTCAGTTAGTCCAAGTATTTTAATAAGGGACACTAACCTTTCTTTTGCCTCACTATCAAGTTGATTTCTTTCTTTAAGTGCAAATTCTATATTTTCTTTTACGGTCAACCAAGGAAATAACATATCCATAGCTGATTGCCTTATATATGAAACTTCACTCTTATCAATGTTTACTAGTTCAATGCTTCCACTATTTGGTTTTTGAAAAGAAGAAATTAGATTGAGTAATGTAGATTTACCAGAACCACTAATTCCTAGCAGAGCAATAGTCTCATTCTCTTTAATTTCAAGGTTTAAATCTTCAATTATAGGATGGATACTATCCCTATATTGAAATGTTAAATTTTTTAGGATAACTCCCATATAAATTAGTCTTGTTTGATGCAAATTTCACTTGCCTTTGGAAGTTCAGTTATTTCATTCAACTCTTTTAAAAGTAAAAGGTATCGGTTAAGGTTTGTAAGATTAATTTCATTTGATTTAGATAGAGGCATTGTATTCATATTTTGCGCAATTTCTTCTTTAATATGTGTCGCCTTTGCCAAAATTTTCTTTGCCTCAATAGGATTATCATCAATAAAATCTAAGGATTTGTTTATTGCACTAAAAAAAGCTTTGGCCGTTTTGGGATTTTCCGAAAGCCATTTTTGATTAACTGCTCCAACTCCAATAGGACTTAGGTTGAATTGAGTCGCATATATGGAAGGAAATATTTTTCTAAAATTATGCTCAATAATTCCTGTACTTAAAACTGGTTCGTATGCAAATAGGGCGTCAATATTGCCAATTAAAAGTGACTGAATGTGCAAGTTAGGAGTTAGCTGAATGAATTGAGGAGTAGCTAAATTTGGATATTTGTCTGCGAATATTTGAAGGAATGAAACCTTTGCAGTTGACCCTGGAAATCCTCCAATTTTTTTTCCTGCTAAGTCTTTTAGATTATTGATTGGAGAATCGTCTTTTACTAGTATTGCATCAAATCCGTTTTCAACCGTAATGTTACTCGTTGAAAATATTTTTAATGAATTTGGCGATTGTTCTAATTGTTTTAAAGCAGGTGTTATTGCTAACTCTATTCCAAAATCAATATGACCAGAAACTAATTCTTGAGCAATTAGATTACTCGTTTTTATTGGGTTTCCTTCAACTTCAAGATTTTGTTCTTTGTAATATCCTTTTTCAACTGCTACAAAGTGAGTGAGGCTTGAAACCATGTTTAAGTAGCCAACTTTCACTTTTTCAGTTTTCTCTCCGTTTAAGTTCTGTTCTTTACTATTATTCTTACAAGCTGTTAACAATAAAAGTCCAAATAGAATTAGTGTTGTTATCTGTTTCATGTTCTTTTATTTACTGTTCTCTTTGTTGATTTTTCCTTGTGCATAACCTAATGTGATTTACTAGGCAAAGGGAATTTCACCTTAAGCCTATCTCAGAACACTTCGATAGACTCAGTTTACCGCCGTGCTTGAAAATCTCCTCTCACAGAGCCTGCCCCGTTTTTGTCGGGAGCTCTTGTTGTACAAATCTAAGCAATACTATTTATTTGAGAGAAGTTCCAAGGGTAGAACAAAGTAGGATATTGCTTTCATATTGTTTCTATGCATTTGAACCTTAAGCTTTCATATGACGGTGTTATATCACATCATCGGCATAACGAGTGAAAACTACATTTTTGTCTACCTTTTCCAACCATGTATCAAAAGCGTAATGCAGAAAAAGATTTGCCAGCAAGGGGCTGATTACTGGGCCTTGTGGCGTTACCTTTCCTATGGGTCAGTTTTCCAGACTTTGTAACAAGTTGCGCTTTCAGCCATTGTTTGATATAGAGTGTAGACAAATTTTCAGATATCATGTTTCTCTACGGAAGGCATCAGTTTGTTATGGTCTATATCGTCAAAGAACCCTTTGATATCTAAGTCAATTACCCAATTTTGATTCCAACAGTTTAATCTAACTTTTGATAATGCCTGATGGGCGTTTCTCTTTGGTCGATAACCGTAAGAATTTGGACTGAAAACCGCCTATAATCTTGGTTCAAAAAAAAATAACCACCATTTGCACTACTCTGTCACTAATAGTGGGTATACCAATTTACGGATTGTACTGTCTTTCTTCGATATCTATACTTCTTTGACAGGTGGGGAAAATAAGTCCCTGATGCCATCCGATTCCAAAGTTTGTAAAGGTGTTTCCTGCGGTTGGCATCAAATTCTTGCATACCAATAGCATCTATTCCCGCACTTCCTTTGTTGGAACGCACTTTTTGATAAGCCTCCCAAACCATTAGGCGACTTATCGGTATTGATTTTGTTTCATTCCATAAATTCATCCTCACATTTTGTAAGTTGGTTAGTAAAATGTAACGGTACAACTTAATCCCTTTGCACCAGTTCCATTACAGTTCCGATAGCTATCGGAATCATCACTACTACGGATTAATCTGCCTCTGCTTATAACTTCTCCCGATTGCTATCGGTATTCTATCTCTCGATTGTTTCGATTGAATATTTCCCTTTGACTTGTAGCGAATCCTAATGCGGTAGCCTTACACAAGTCTATCATCCATAAGCAGTTTCCCAAGTTCCGTAAATAAGCCTGAATAAAGTTCTTGCCATCTGAATGACGCCAGTCTTACAGAAAATAAATAGGTTATCTCTGTAATTAATGTCATTGCTAACATTACTTTTCACTCCGTATCATACTTCGTAGCTTTTGACTGGAGGTTCCTACTTCTCAGCCTGCCCCGTTTTTTCGGGGACACCTCTTCAATGGTTCACTTTAGTTCAACTCCTTTATTCGTACCTGCTAATCTCAAGGACTAGATTCTCCTAAACGCTCAATACCAAGATTATTAATCAAAGCACCTTTAGGTGGTTTAAGGCCATCGCCTATACAACGACCTTGATGGACCTACCATCATCTTATCTACAACATGCAGCCAGTTTAATGCCGTGGTTGATTCTTGGCACACTATGGTTAGTACGGGAATTAAAAAGCGATTAATTTCCTATTAAGCACTTAGCCAAATCTTTTTATTTTATTTTATCTTTTTTGTTCTAAAGCCAAATAAAAAGATTTGGCGGACTTGGTAAAAAGTACTAATCTTTGGGTTAAGCACCAAAACCCGTATTAATTATAGCCATTGTTAGCTGCTTTTGTTTACTATATCTATTACAATGCCTATGAGAACAATCAAAAAAGAGCCCATAATTGTTCCGAAAATATAAGAAAGTAAGCCTTTGAAATAACTCCAAAAGCTTTTTTTATTGAAGAAGTTTCCGATGGCCCAAGTTGAATATATTAATGCAGCAAAATATGCGAGATTGTTAATTTCAAAATCTGTTCCGCTTTCTATTATTCCAAAAATTGTAAAAATTAAATTTCCAATTCCAATTGTAAAAAACACCAAAATGAATATTTCGTAAATATTAAATTTAGATTTAAGAAAAAATAATCTAATCCAAAAACCTATAAAGAAACCTAAAAGAATGTTTACAATACCGAAGTTTTTTCCAACCCATTGATAGGCTTTTT
>Ga0307954_1001309_pt1 | contig 11865 bp, 10 predicted proteins | sample OrgLakmetagen437_FD_201822 | JGI IMG/M metagenome (GOLD analysis project Ga0307954, IMG submission 201822) | Saline water microbial communities from Organic Lake, Antarctica - #437 | ecosystem: Environmental > Aquatic > Non-marine Saline and Alkaline > Saline | place: Antarctica: Organic Lake... | reverse complement strand
ACACAAAGGAGATTTACCAACTTATATCTGCAATGCGTATTTTCTTTTGGTTTGTAGGTATCGCTACACTACTAGCCGGAATAATCGGGGTAAGTAATATCATGTTGATTATCGTAAAAGAACGAACCAAAGAAATCGGAATTAGAAAGGCATTAGGAGCTAGACCCATATCAATTATAGGAATGATTCTTCATGAGTCTATTTTTGTTACTGCTTTTTCTGGTATGGTTGGACTAATATTAGCTTTGAGTTTACTCGAATTTGTTGGACCTTTAATTGAAACGGATTTTATGGTAAATCCTTCTGTAAACTTTAGCATTGCCATAACTACCGTTATATTACTAATAATCGCTGGAGCTGTTGCAGGGTTTTTTCCATCTTGGAGAGGCGCGAGTATCAAACCAATAGATGCATTAAGAGACGAATAATATGTTTAATAGAGACAAATGGAACGAAGTAATTGAATCCCTTTCCGCTAATATTTTTAGAACGGTATTAACTGCTTTTGGAGTGTTTTGGGGTATTTTTATTCTTGTGATTTTACTTGCTGCTGGTAATGGATTAGAAAATGGAGTAACCCAATCTTTTTCGGGTATTTCTTCTAATTCTATGTTTATGTGGACTCAAACTGCATCGAAGCCTTATGATGGTTTACCAAAAGGACGGCGTTATAATTTTGATACGGATGACGTTGCATCCATTAAACAAAAAGTGAACGGCTTGGAATATGTATCCCCAAGAAATCAACTTGGAGGATTTGGAGGGGCAAATAATGTTGTTCGTGGCTTAAAAAATGGAGCATTCAACGTATACGGAGATTATCCCGAAATCTTGAATCAGGAATCTTTGAAGATTCTAAAAGGACGTTTTGTAAATCAAAATGATATCGACAACAAACGTAAAGTTGCGGTTATAGGTACGGGTGTGCAAAGTGAATTATACGAAATAGATGAAAATCCCCTTGGCACGTATATCAAAATTAGTGGTGTAAATTTCATGGTTATTGGCATCTATAAAAAACGAGGATTTGGTGGAGGAGATGCTGAGGAAGAACAAAAACAAATTTACACACCTTTTACCGCTTTTTCACAAGCCTTCAACTACGGTGAAGTAGTAGGTTGGATGGCAATTACTGCAAAGGATAAATTTTCCATAACAGAACTAAAGAATCAAATTTTTAGCATCATAAAATTAAACCATCGTATACATCCTGAAGATGATCGCGCAATTGGTAATTTTGATTTGTATGAACAATATTCAAAAATTCAGGGCTTGTTTATTGCCTTAAATGGAATTGCCTATTTTGTAGGTATTTTGGTTTTACTTTCTGGAGTAATTGGTATTGTAAACATTATGCTCATAGTAGTTAAAGAACGAACAAATGAAATTGGAGTAAGAAGAGCTCTTGGCGCCTCTCCTTGGAATATCAAAGGACAAATACTATTCGAATCTGTTTTTTTAACTATCATTGCTGGCATGGCAGGTATTGTATTTGCTACTGGAATACTTACTTTGGTCAATAATTTATTGCCAGAAGACGGAGATTTACCATTTATAAACCCAAGTGTAGATTTAACTACTGTAATTATAGCACTCATTATATTAATCATATCTGGACTGTTAGCCGGATTAATACCAGCACAAATTGCTGTAAAAGTTAAGCCAGTTGATGCTTTACGAACCGAATAAAAGACAAACCTACAAACCTAATACCTAAATTAAAATGAAGAAAGCCATTACCATTATTGTTCTCCTAATCATTGTTTCACTCTTTGGTGGATCATTGTATTATTTGTATCAAAAAAATCAAGAAAGCCCTGTGGTTTATCAAACCAAGCAATCTACTATTGAAACCATCATTCGGAAAACAGTTGCGACAGGAACTTTAAAACCCCGAGAGGAAGTAGAAGTAAAGCCCAACATTTCTGGAATTGTAGATGTCCTTTTAGTAAAACCTGGAGACACCGTTCAAGTAGGAGATTTGGTAGCACAGCTTAAGGTAGTACCCAATATTACTAGCTTAAATTCGGCGAAAAATCAATTGCGGCAGACTAAAATAAATTTAGAAAATGAGAAGAAATTGTTTAATCGTCAAGATGAATTATTTCAAAAAGGAGTGATTTCTGCTAATGATTATGATTTGGCCAAAAATTCATTTGACAATGCTAAACAAAATGTAGCTGCTGCTGAAGAGAATTATGAGATTATTCAAACTGGAACTACCAAAGATGCTGGTAATGCTGCTACTACCGAAATAAAGGCACGAATTTCTGGAATGGTATTGAGTGTGCCAGTAAAAGTTGGAAATCAAGTAATTGAAGCCAACAACTTTAACGAAGGAACAACCATCGCTACCATTGCAAAGGTAGACGATATGATTTTTGAAGGTAAAGTAGATGAATCTGAAGTGGGTAAAATAAAAGAAACACTGCCACTAGAAATTACAGTTGGAGCCATAGAAAATGTAACTTTTGATGCTATTTTGGATTACATCGCACCACAAGGAGTAGAAGAAAATGGTGCCGTTCAATTTGAAATAGAGGGTAGTTTAAAAGAAACCAAAGGAATTTTTATTCGTGCAGGTTTAAGCGCAAATGCTTCTATTATTCTTGAAAAAGAAGTAGATGTAATGGCCATTGAAGAAGCCTTAGTTCAATTTGACAAAGAAACAAAAGCACCATACGTAGAAGTAGAAGTAGGAGACCAAAAATTTGAACGTCGCGATATTGAACTAGGCCTTAGTGATGGAATAAACGTATACGTAAAATCTGGATTGGATAAAGACGATAAGATAAAAGTGTGGAACAGAATTGATGCACCTAATTCTGAAAGTCCTAGACGATTTTAAGAAACCCTAAAACTATACTTATGAAAGTCACCTATAACCTTTTTCTATTTTTGCTTGCACTAGTTACTAGTTCTGCCATTTTTGCGCAAAACCAAAAGTGGACATTAGAAGCCTGTATTAGTCATGCTTTAGAAAACAACATTACCGTAAAGCAAACAGAATTAAATTTGCAAGATGCTGAAGTAAATTTAAAAGACGCGATAGGGAATTATCTCCCAAGTTTAAATATCGGAGCAAATAATCAATGGGTTTCTGGTTTAACTCAAAATATTACCACTGGTTTATTAGAACAACAAGTAAACCGAAATTTTTCGATTAATGCTACTTCTAGTATTTCTATATTTAATGGGTTATCTAATTTACATCAATTTGAACGTGCAAAAATAAGCAGATTAGCTACTACGTATAATCTAAACCAAATTAAAGATGATATCTCTCTTGCTGTTGCAAACTCTTATTTGCAAGTTTTAGTAAGTAAGCAGAGTCTGGCTATTTTAGTAGAGCAAAATAAAGTTACGCAAGAACAATTAACTCAAACACAAGCTTTAGTGGATGCTGGTTCTCTTCCAGAAGGAGAAATTTTGGAAATAAAAGCTCAAAATGCAGATGAACTAAGACAAATGGCAATAGCAGAAAATGATATTCAAGTAAGTCTTATTGGTTTAGCTCAAAATTTACTCATTAAGGATTATGAAAATTTCGATATTGCAGATGAAGACTATGACATTCCTATTACTGAAATCTTAGAAAAAACACCAGATGAAATCATTGAAAGTGCAAAGCGGGAGCGCTACGAAATTATGATTGCAGAACAAGATGTAGAGTTAGCAAAAAAAGATTTACAAATAGCAAAAAGCCAATACTATCCTAGCCTAAATGGATTTTTTAATTACAATACTAGAGAAAGTGATAGAGACAATATCGTTTCAGCTGGAATAGACCCAGTTAATCCTACGCAACAAATAGGTGTCGTTGAATCTACTGGTCAGTCTGTGGTTCAACCAAATTTTTTATTAGAAACTGCAAATGCAGATCCATTTTTTGACCAATTGCGGAACAATGATGGTTATGCTTTTGGTCTACAATTAAACATTCCTGTTTTTAATGGTTTATCTGTTCGAAATCAAGTAACTAGAAACGAAATAAATGTAGAACGAACCGAGTTTCAGTTGGAACAAATAGAATTGAATTTAGAGTCTAATGTTTATCAAGCTTATCTTGATGCACAAGGTGCTGCAAAAGCATACGACGCAGCATTAAAAGCAGTGGAATCTCAACAAACTGCATTTAACTATGCAAAAGAACGCTTTGATGTTGGAATTTCTAACGGCTTTGAATTTACGCAATCTAAATTCAGATTGACCAATTCAGAAAACCAATTGATACAAGCCAAATACAATTTTATTTTTCAAATAAAAGTACTGGAACTATTTTTTGGAATCCGCCCTATAGATTACTAACTCAAACCTTCAGATTTGGCATATATACTTTGCATAGAAAGCGCTACAACAAATTGTTCTGTCGCCTTAACAAAAGATGGTAAAGTAGTTGCTGCTAAAGAATTAAATGCTGCTAATTTTAGCCATGCTGAACATTTACACGATTTTATACTAGACGTATTAGCTGAATCTAGCGTAAATATAAATAACATAGATGCCATATCTGTGAGTAAAGGACCTGGTTCTTACACAGGCTTGAGAATTGGAGTATCTGCAGCAAAAGGATTGGCTTTTGGAATAAAAGTTCCTTTAATTTCAGTTGGCACTTTAGAAGCGCTAGCACATCAAATTAAAGTTGATTCTGGATACATATTACCTATTCTAGATGCTAGAAGAATGGAGGTGTATGCTCAGGTTTTTTCTGCCGAACATACACCTTTAAATTCTGTTGAAGCCGTTGTTTTAGAAGAAAACTCCTTTGAAGCTTATCTGTCTACTAACCAAGTTCACTTTATGGGCTCAGGAGCATTAAAATTCAGTACAATCTGTAAGCATCCTAATGCACTATTTTATTCTGAATTTGTTCCTTCTGCAAAAGAGCAAGCCATATTGGCATATAGTAAATTTCAGAAAAAAGATTTTGAAGATACTGCTTACTTCGAACCTTTTTACTTAAAAGATTTTGTAGCAGGTTCTAAAAAGGCTTAACCTCCAATTTCATAAATTTATAGTGTATTTATGTAATCTACTACCTTACGCATATCTGCTTCAACTTCAACTTCTTCTCCTCTCATTTTCAAATTATTTTTCTTAATGAAAGATTTCACTTTACTTTGAAATTCCATAGGTAAATCTTCAATGATTCTTTTTCTGTGGTCTTCTATCATTGTAAATTTTCCTGTTTCATTATTTTTTAAGTAGTAGTTGTATTTTGTTTCTACTTTAGCAGGCTTAGCCATAGCATAAGTGTTTGCAGCTGCTTGTTCAGGGGTGTATTCAGAATAATATCTTTTATATAAAGTATGTTTTGCATCAGGGTCAGATAGCATTCCTAAGTATCCAGTTCCTGTTTCTTTAAAAATATAGTTACTTTGGGTAAAAATAAATTTCTTACCACGTAAGGCTATATCAAACTTATTGGTTCTATCTATAATTGTTACTTTGCTATCTGTAATATTATACTTTACCTCAAAATTATCTGAAAAGACATTGTAACGAATGTAAAGCGATAGTTTTTCATCATCGCCTTTGTTTCCTAATATTCCTTTTACAAATTGTTCTTCAAGATAAGGGGAGCCGCTAATTTTATCTAAATTAATGGTTTCCTTCCCTTCTGGGTTGTTCAAAATATTTACCATTTCTAGATCTTTTAAAGCTCCTAATCCTCGCATTTGAGAAAAAGAGAAAGTAAAAGTAAATAATAAAATAAAAAGGCTGACGGTTTTAAAAATTTTCATAGTAGTGTTTTTAATAGTTAAGATTAATGTTGTTCAAATAGCGTGCCTAATTTAACTACAAAGAGTTTTTGTCAATTTAGTTTAGTTATGCATCTACTCATAAAATATAAATAGCGTCCAATTACTCAAATGATTTTTAGATTGTGTTTGAAAAGTCAATTATCTTTAGCAGTTCAGCTTCTATTTCAAGATCTTTACCTCTCAAGTTTAAATCATTTACTTTCATAAAAGACTTAATCTGATTTTGAAGACCCTTTGGAAAAGCATCTAGGATACGTTTTTTGTGATCTTCCAATTCAATAAATTTTTCTGATTCATTATCTTTCAAAAAGTATTTATATTCAGTTTCAATCATTGCAGGCTTAGCCATGTCATAGGGAGTAGCTCCTTCTTTCTTAGGTGTGTAATCCGAAAAAAATTCTTTGTATAAAGTAAATTTAGCGTTAGGTTCGGAAATCATTGCTAGATAACCAGAACCAGTTTCATTGAACACATAATTACTTTGAGTGAAAATATATTTTCTGCCTCCCAGCTGAATTTTAAAGGTATTGCTTCTAGGCAAAACTGTTATCTTTTTATCTGAAGAATTATTCTTGACCTCAAAATTATCAGAGTATACATTAAAGCGGATGTATAATACTATCTCTTCCCCTTCACGTATTAACATTCCTTTTTTAAAATCTTCTTCTAAGTAGGGTGAGCCTTTTACATTATTAACATCAATTGTTTGTCCACCATTATGGTTTCTCAATGTATTAATTGATTCTAAATCTTTAAGTGAGCCTAAATTACTAACCTGAGAAAATGCAAATGAAAAGGAAAATAATAAAATAAAAATAGTATTTCTTTTAGCGTATCTCATAATTACAATTTTATTCAATATTGGCACATTACATTTATGATTAAAGAAATCTCAAATTAAACAAATGCAACTTTAAGAATGATGCAACAAAAACAATACCAATTAAAGACAACAATAAAACAGCCTTACTATTCCTTAATTAAATGAACATCTCGTTGTGGGAAAGGGAATGAAATACCTGCAGCTTCTAAGTCTACTTTTAATTTTTCCATAAAATCGAAATGTAAGCCCCAAAAATCTTCATTCTTTGCCCAGTATCGAACCGATAAATCAACTGAATTATCACCTAAACCTCCTAGAAAAACAACAGGAGCTGGATCTTTGAGCGTACGTTTATCTTCATTTAAAATAGATAATAAAACTTCTCTTGCCTTTTTAATGTCACTATCATATGAAATTCCTACAGTAACTACATCTCTTCGGATTGGCTCATAACTATAGTTTATTACTTTGTTATTAGATAATTGTCCATTAGGAATTACAACACGTTGATTGTTTGGTGTCGTCAGCATGGTATAAAAAATGCTGATATCAGTAACAGTTCCAGATTCGCCTTGTGCTTCTATAAAATTACCTTGTTTAAAAGGTTTTAATACAATAATTAATACACCCCCAGCAAAGTTAGACAAAGAACCCTGAAGCGCTAAACCTATTGCAAGTCCAGCTGCCGCCAATATTGCAGCAAAAGAAGTAGTCTCTACACCTAATTTTGTGATCACTACAATAAACAATACAATCTTCAATACAACACCTAAAATATTACTTGCAAAGCCAATTACTCCGGGGTCTATTTCCCGTTTCTCCATTACTTTGCGTACTCTGCCTTTTATAAATTTTATCACCCACAAACCAAGTATAAATATTACAATTGCTGCAATAATACTAGGTAAGTAAGATATTAAGGTTTTTATACCATGATTAATGAAAGTTGATATCTCTTCAGTATTCATAAAAATTATTTTAATTTAATTTTCAAAGTTATGAAATTATTTCACCATTGGGAATATTTTTCGCATTCGGATTAACAAATATGAGTTTTCCTTCTTTGCTTTGGGTCATTAAAATCATACCTTCACTTTCTACTCCCTTCAGCTTTCTAGAGGCTAAGTTTACTAAAACACAAACTTGTTTACCGATGATTTCATCTGGTTTAAAACTTTCTGCTATTCCTGAAACAATGGTTCTAATATTCAAACCTACATCTACTTTTAGCTCTAATAATTTTTTAGTTTTAGGTATTTTTTTGGCTTCTAATATAGTGCCAACACGTAAATCTAACTTTGTGAAATCATCAAAACTAATGATTTCCTTTTCAGGTTCAACTTTGTTTGTGTCTGCATTTTCTATTTTTGTTGCTTTCAATTTATCCAGTTGCTGCTGAATTTCATCATCTTCCACTTTTGCAAAAAGAAGTTCAGCTTGCTCAATTTGATGCCCTTCTGAAAGTAACTCTTCTGTGTGTGCTAAATCATTCCAATTGATCTTATTCTCCGAGTCTTGATTGAGCATTTTTCTAAGCTTATTACTTGTAAACGGCAAAAAAGGTTCAGCTATTACGGCTAATGCACTTGCAATTTGTAGACCCACATACATAATGGTTTCAGTTCGGTTTGGGTCGGTTTTAGCTTTTTTCCATGGCTCTTCATCAGCCAAGTATTTGTTTCCTAATCGAGCTAAATTCATCATTTCTGCTTGCGCTTCCCTAAATCGGTATTTTTCTAATGAATTTGAAATGGTAGTGGTATATTTTTTTATTTCTTGTAAGACATTCACATCAATTGCTTCCAAGTTGCCTTTAGTTGGAACTTTTCCTTGGTAATATTTATTAGTCAATACCACAATTCGATTGATGAAATTTCCGAAAATCCCTACCAATTCAGAATTGTTACGGGTCTGAAAGTCCTTCCACGTAAAATCATTGTCTTTGGTTTCTGGTGCATTTGCTGTTAGAGCATATCGAAGAACATCTTCTTTACCAGGAAAATCTTCTAAATACTCATGCAACCAAACTGCCCAGTTTTTTGATGTGGAAAGTTTCTGTCCTTCCAAATTCAAAAACTCGTTAGCTGGAACATTATCAGGTAAGATGTAGCTTCCCTCTGCTTTCAACATGACTGGAAAAATAATGCAATGAAAAACAATATTATCCTTCCCTATAAAGTGTACCAATTTAGTGTCTTGGTCTTTCCAATAAGGTTCCCAATTCTTTCCTTCACGAATAGCCCATTCTTTGGAAGCAGAAATGTAACCAATTGGCGCATCAAACCATACATAGAGCACTTTTCCATCAGCGCCTTCAACAGGCACTGGAATGCCCCAATCTAAATCTCTTGTAACTGCTCTTGAGCGTAAACCATCATCTATCCAAGATTTGCATTGACCATAAACATTGGGTTTCCAGTCCATTTTATGCTCCTTTAAAATCCATTCTTTTAGCCAATCTGAGTATTGATTTAAAGGTAAATACCAATGTTTTGTTTTTTTCGTAATGGGTTTGTTTCCAGTAATAGCAGAAACAGGATTAATTAAGTCATTCGCACTAAGCGAAGACCCACATTTTTCGCATTGGTCTCCATAAGCATCTTCGTTGCCACATTTTGGACAGGTTCCAGTTACAAAGCGATCAGCTAAAAATTGTTTAGCTTCTTTGTCATATAACTGGGCAGAGGTTTCTTCAACAAACTTGTTATTTTCATACATTGTTTTGAAAAATGCTGAAGCTGTTTCATGATGAATTTTTGCAGAAGTGCGAGAATAATTATCAAATTGAATTCCAAAATCCTTGAAGGATTTCTTGATAATTCCGTTGTATTTATCCACTACATCCTGAGGTGAAATGCCTTCTTTTTTTGCTTTGATAGTAATGGGTACTCCATGTTCATCACTACCACATACAAAAAGCACGTCTTCTCCTTTCAGTTTTAGGTAGCGGGCATAAATATCTGCTGGAATATAAACCCCAGCCAAATGGCCTATGTGTATTGGTCCATTGGTGTATGGTAATGCTGCGGTAATGGTATAGCGTTTGGGTTGACTCATTATCAATTTTTATGCTGCAAAGGTAAGTATTTTTGGAGATTGAGCATTACCGTGCGCAATCCCTTTATATCAATTATGTTGAATCTACAAAAGTTAATTCATAGCACATTTTTAATAATTTAGAGGATCTTCAATTTACTTTAAGCCTTTTTTTGAAACTGCAATTTTGACTTTTCGTTACCTAAAAACCATTTTAAATACGTTAAATTTGCAATCCAGAATAAAATTCAACTATGTTTAAAAACGATTTATTTCTTCGTGCCTTAAAGGGGGAAACTGTTGATCGTCCACCAGTATGGATGATGCGCCAAGCAGGTAGATATTTGCCTGATTTCATGAAGTTAAAAGCAAAATACGACTTTTTTACTCGCTGCAGAACTCCAGAATTGGCAACTGAAATTACAGTAATGCCCATACATCAAGTTGGGCCAGATGCAGCTATTTTATTCAGTGATATTTTGGTCATTCCACAAGCCATGCAAATTGAGGTTGAAATGAAGCCCGGATTTGGGCCATGGTTGCCAAATCCCATTCGAGATAAAAAGGCGTTGGATCAAGTAATCGTTCCTGATGTATACGAAGAATTGAATTACGTTTTTGAAGCGATTAAACTAACCAAGAAAGAATTGAACAACGAAGTGCCATTGATTGGTTTTGCAGGTTCACCTTGGACAATTTTATGTTATTGCGTGCAAGGCCAAGGTTCAAAAAACTTTGATAAAGCTAAGGAGTTTTGTTTTACACAACCCGTCTTAGCACATGAATTACTGCAAAAAATAACAGATACTACCATTGCATATCTAAAAGCTAAAGTAAAAGCAGGTGTAGATGCCGTTCAGGTTTTTGATTCTTGGGGCGGAATGCTTTCTCCAATTGACTATCAAGAATTTTCCTGGAAATACATGCAACAAATCATCGATGCTTTAAAAGAGGAAATTCCCGTAATTGCTTTTGGAAAAGGCTGTTGGTTTGCACTAGACACAATGGCAGAATCTGGAGCTTCTGCACTAGGAGTAGACTGGACGTGTTCTCCAAAAAACGCACGCTACTTAACTGGAAGCAACATCACTTTGCAAGGTAATTTTGATCCTTCACGCTTGTTTTCTCCACCTGCTGAAATCACGAAAATGGTTCACCAAATGATTGATGAATTTGGAAAAGACAAATACATTGTGAATTTAGGACATGGAATTCTACCCAACATTCCTGTTGAAAATGCAAAAGCTTTTGTTAATGCTGTGAAAAGTTATAAAGGATAGAGCCTTTGGTAGTTAAGGGTGATATTTGTTGTACATTTGTTAGCAATGATTATGAATGATCGCTAATGACGTTTTGAAAATTTATTTTAGTTTTTGACTCATTGACTGTTAGCTTATAAAGGTCTTCTGATTTTATACATTCTAAAACTTTTTTATAAAGATAAGCTTTGGATTCATCTGTAATATTCTCAGAGCCCCTTGAGCCTGTTTTGGGTGGACAAACATTAAATAAAGCGCATCATCCTTTATGATTAATAGATAGTAACAACGGAAACCGCCACTACCTCTTAAACGTTTTTTTATATAAGGAATGACAACACTATTATTCAATCTTGTCCCTGAAGAAAGTTCTTGGGAAGATTTATCAAAAAAATAATTGATTAGATCTTTTTCAATTGTTTTATATGACTTCTTTGAGTTTAATTTCTCGAATTCAACTTTAAAGTCCTCTAAACAATATAAATCCATTAAACAAGAGAAAGTTGTTTAGTAGTTTCTACGAATTCTGGCATTTCTGGAAGATAAAAGAATACAGATTCTAAATCTTGATATGTTTCTTTTAATTCATCAATAGAAGTCTTGAACTCCTTTATTTCTTCTTTAGCAACACCCTTTTTTCTTAAAAAGTCTAAAGAAATATATTGTCGGACAAGTGAAGAGTGTAAATCTTTAGCAGCTGAAATTAAATCATTGGTTAACATCAAACATTCATCGTCTAAATCATTAAACCAAGTAAGTTTTTCAATATTATCATTAACTTCAAAAATCCTTTTAGTTTTATTCTTAATAGATGATTTTAAGTCAAGCATAGCATCTAAAAATGCATTGTTTAAGTCATTTTCTGACATAAGATTTCTTTTTTCAGAATACGAGAAATCTCTAACACTTGAAAAAGTATTTTGAATTTTCGATTTATTTGATAAACATTCCATTCTTAAGAGTTTATTATAGTAAACGTATG
>Ga0307954_1001273_pt1 | contig 12034 bp, 10 predicted proteins | sample OrgLakmetagen437_FD_201822 | JGI IMG/M metagenome (GOLD analysis project Ga0307954, IMG submission 201822) | Saline water microbial communities from Organic Lake, Antarctica - #437 | ecosystem: Environmental > Aquatic > Non-marine Saline and Alkaline > Saline | place: Antarctica: Organic Lake... | reverse complement strand
AGAATGAAAATATAAAGAAAAATAAATGAATAAAAAAGCACGAGTTATAGCATTTTACTTACCCCAATACCATCCTATTCCTGAAAATGATAAGTGGTGGGGAAAAGGATTTACAGAATGGACTAATGTGGGTAAAGCAAAAGCACTTTTTAAAGGACATTATCAACCCAGAGTTCCTGCAGATTTAGGATATTATGACCTAAGAGTACCTGAAACTCGAAAAGCTCAAGCTGATATGGCTCGTGAATACGGAGTTGAAGGATTTATTTATTGGCATTATTGGTTTGGAGATGGAAAGCGATTAATAGAGAGACCGTTTAACGAAGTTTTGAATTCTGGTGAACCAGACTTTCCTTTTTGCTTGGCTTGGGCTAACGAAACCTGGAAAGGTTTTGCTCATGGCATGACTGATAGAAATATTTTAATAGAACAACACTATCCGGGTGTAAAAGACTATACCGCTCATTTTTATGAAGTACTTCCCGCTTTTAAAGACAAACGATATATTGAAGTAGATGGTAAACCACTTTTTATGATATACAAACCATTGGAAGAGCCAGAGGTAGTTGTATTTATGGATACCTGGCGAAAATTAGCCAAAGAAAATGGATTGAAAGGCATCTACTTTGTTGGCCATTGTATAGATTCTAAATTTAATGTCAAAGATGTGTTGGCCAATGGATTTGATGCTGCTAATACCACTAGATTATTCAATTACACTTTGAATCATCGTACTTTTGGTAAAAAAGTACTTAGAAGATTAAATAAAATAGTCCGGAATATGCCTTATGCATATCCATATAAAATCGCTTCAAAGTATTTTCTAAAACCAGAAGAAGATCAAATTGAGAATGTGTATCCCAGTATTATTCCTGGTTGGGACCATTCTGCTAGAAGTGGTAGAGAGGGAATGGTCTTAACTAACTCTACACCCGAATATTTTGAAACACATGTACAGGAAATGGTTGCTATTGTTGAGGATAAACAACCTCAGCATAAAATTATATTTTTAAAATCATGGAATGAGTGGGCAGAAGGCAACTATATGGAACCCGATTTGCGATGGGGTAAAAAATATTTGGAAGCACTTAAAAGGCAACTTACCAAGTAGAAGATGAAGCATACCTTTACAAATACAAAAGTACTGTATTTAGGTTTTAACAATATGTTGAAGCACAAAAGAGGTGTGGAAAATGTTATCGATTTTCAATCAAAAGCTAGTCCTAGTAGCATGAATTACTACATTCATTGGGACGATACTACGAGTGTGTATAAATACAAAGATTTTTTATGCGTAGGCATCAAAAATAATTTTTTGGGTTTTATAGTACTCAATTGGTTTGTGAGCAAGATAAAAAGGAAAAAAAAATCCGTTTTTATACATTCCCACAATCCTTTGATGAGTTTATTTTGCCTATTTCAAACCAATTTACTAACGGTTCATGATGCCTTGTATTATCAAAACAAAGCGGTAGGTCATCAACTAAAAGCCCTGTTCTATCCACTAGAAAAAATATTATATTCAAGGGTTAAATTTGTACATTTTATATCTCATTATACCAAAAATATGAGTTTATTTTCTGATTCAAAAAATTTCAAAATAATACATAACACCTCACACCTAGAAACATATAACCTAAATAATTCGCAAACTAAAAAGAATGTAGAATTTGACCCAAGTAAAATAAAAGTATTAGTTGTTAGAGGAATTGAGGAGCGATCTCGAATAGATTTAGTTATACAAGTCGCAGAGGAATTGAAGGCTAGTAATTTTGAAATTTTAATTGCTGGAAAAGGACCTTTATTTGATTTTTATAAAAACGAAATTCAGAAATTGAATCTAAAAAATATCAAACTCATTGGTTATGTCAATGAGGAGATGCTCACAAACTATTATTTAGCTTGCGATATAGTACTCATGCCTGCTGAATACGCAGAAGGATTTGGTTTGCCTATTATAGAAGGATACTTTTTCAACAAGCCAGTAATTGCATCAAATAGATGCGCAATACCAGAAGTAATTATTTCAAAAGAATTTTTATTTGATAATACTGTAGAAGATGTAATAAAAAAACTTGAATTTGCACAACATAAACAAGTAGGAACTTACAAAGAAATGTACATGACTAAATTTTCTAATGCATTTATTGTAAGTCAATTTAAGACCTTATATAAAACCCTAATGTAATGAGTATATATATATTTACGTTGGTTGTTTTACTCATTTTTTCATTTCTAGAATTAAGGACCAGCCTAACTTCTGTTCAACATCATAGCATGTTGGTTTTTGTCTATGCATTACTGGTTTTTCAAGTTGGTTTTCGCTGGGAAACAGGAACAGACTGGGAAACATATTTGATTCATTTTGATGAGATTAGAAGTATAAAAGATGTCTATTTTTCAATAACTGGTTTTGAACAAGGCTATAGTTTTCTAGTCTTAATTGTGAAATATATATGGAATAGCTATACCGCATTCTTAGTTATACATGCCTTATTATTCTATTATTTTATTTTTTCAGCTTTTAAAAAATTTAGCCCTTATGTTTTTATTTCGCTGCTCATTTTATACGCAACAAGTATTGGTTTTATGGGGTCTAACAGACAACTTCTTGCGCTAGGAATTTGCTTATATGCTTTGCGCTATGTTGCTAATAAAAATGCAATTAAATTCTTCCTTTTAGTGGGGCTTGCCTTTTTGTTTCATGCCTCTGCTATTTTATTTCTTATATATTACTTTCTCAATAGAGAGATTAATCAGTATTTGGTACTGTCAGTTCTATTGGTTTCTTTTATTATTGGAAAAACGAATTTACCTTTAGCCGCCTTTTCTTTTGTAGGAGAAAATGTTGGCAGTATGGGTTCAAGCAAGGTTTTATATTATAGTGAAAGATATCAAAATGAATCTGATCTGTATAGTCAAAGTATTTTAGGATTGATAAAAAGGCTTTTATTCTTAGGGCTTTTTATGAATAATTATAAATTTTTGAAAGAGAAAATAAGCTATTACAAATTAATTTTTAATGGTTATATTATAGGACTCACTATCTATTTTCTGTTCTCAAGTTCCATTTTGGTTTTAGTAAACAGGGGTAGTTTATACTTTACTTCTATGGAAGCCTTGTTATTGTCTTCGCAATTTTTGCTATTGAAAAACAAACATTATCAAGTCCATTTTTTAATTATGCTGTTTGTGTTTGCTCTCTTTTTGTTTTTTCAATCTATAAGTGGTTATGATGATTTGTTCATACCTTATAAGGGTATTTTTATAAATTCGAATTTTGAACGGTACAGGCTAAGTTAATTTCACAAATGAAGAGATGATAACCAAAAAAAACGTAGTAATATCAGCCATAAACTTTTTTGAAGGTGGTCCTTTGTCTGTATTAAAAGATTGCTTGGGCTTTTTAAATAATAGCAAATACTTAAACCAATACAAGCTTATAGCATTAGTTCATCAAAAAAGTTTGTTCAATAAGAGTGAATTTTCTAATATTGAATTTATTGAATTTCCTAAATCAAGAACTTCTTATGCGTATCGTTTGTATTATGAATATGTTTATTTTAAAAGTTTTGCTAAAAAAAATAAGGTTTACTTTTGGTTGTCTTTACATGATATTTCTCCTAGGCTTGGTAAAGTAAACCAAGCTGTATATTGCCATAATCCTTCTCCTTTCAACACAATAAATTTTAAAGATATTTTCATTCAACCTACCCAGTTTTTCTTTAGGTTATTTTATAAGTATTTATACCAGATAAACATACATCAAAACAAGTATGTAATTGTACAGCAATTGTGGATTAAAAACCGCTTTAAAAGCATGTTTAAACTAGATGAGAGAAAAATAATAATAGCACCACCACAAATTCCAAAAATTGCAAAAGCATTTTTAGAAAAAAGCAACGGTGTAAATAAAAGGAAGAAGGAAGACCAAAACACATTTTTCTTCCCTACTTTCCCAAGACCCTTCAAGAATATTGAAGTTATCTGCGAAGCTGCAGTTTTAGTTTTAGAGAAAAATATTCCTGATTTTAATATCATCATCACCATTAATGGTTCTGAAAACAAGTATGCTAAAGCCGTAGTTGAAAAGTATAAACACATTGATAATATTAAATTTATTGGTTTAATTGAAAGAGAAGAAGTCTACACTTTATATGCTGATGTTGATGTTTTGATTTTTCCTTCAAAATTGGAAACTTGGGGCTTGCCTATAAGTGAATTTAAACAGTTTAATAAACCCATATTTGTTTCAGAATTGCCCTACGCAAAAGAAAGTCTTGGGAAATATGAATTTGCTTGTTTTTTCAATCCCAATGATGCAGTTCAATTGTCTGAATTAATTATAAATTCCATTGAAAATAAATTGGTGTTTAGTGAAACTCAGTCTACGCTTTATAATGATCCAATTGTTAATGGTTGGGATGAATTATTTGCAAAACTTTTAAAATAAAAGCTAAAATAAAAACTAATGATAAAAAAATATGGCTTCCTAGGTACTATCAAACTGATTTTCTCTGTGGTGTACACAAAGCTTTTCTTTAGCAATGCAAGGCTAATTAGGCTTCCATTTGATATTAGAAATAAAAAATTCATTAAAATTGGCAATCAATTTACTACTGGTTTTGGCTGTAGAATAGAGGCCTTTCCTATTCAAAATGAGAAGATTCCAATCCTAACCATAGGAAATAACGTTGAAATAAACGATTATGTACATATTTCTGCTGTACATTCTGTTAGCATTGGTAATAATGTACTTATGGCAAGTAAAATTTATATATCTGACTGTACGCACGGAAGTTATTCTGGAAATCAGTTGGATAGCAATCCCAATATGCCACCCAACGAAAGACCATTGTCTTATAAAAAAGTTGAGATTAAAGATAACGTTTGGTTAGGAGAGTTTGTAACGGTTTTGCCCGGGGTTAGTATTGGTAAAGGGACAATTGTTGGTGCCAATTCTGTAGTATCTAAAAGTTTACCAGATTATGTTATAGCAGTAGGATCGCCTGCTAAGATTATTAAACGATATAATGAAAACACCCAAAAATGGGAAAAAAGCAATTTATAAATAAGTAAGAATAAGGATTATGAAAAATATTTTAATTACCGGAGGAGCTGGTTTTATTGGCAGTAATCTAGCATTGTCATTGGTTAAGAAAGGACATAACGTAAGTGTTTTAGATAATTTATCTCCTCAAATCCATGGAGAAAATCCAGATGAAACTTCTCCTCTATACAATAGTATAAAACACAAAGTGAATTTTATTAAAGGTTCTGTAACTTCAAAAGCAGACTGGAAAGCAGCTTTAAAAGATCAAGAGGTGGTTGTGCATTTTGCAGCTGAAACTGGAACAGGACAATCTATGTACTGCATTGAAAAATATACAGAAGTAAATATTCTTGGTACTGCACTACTTTTAGACATATTAGCCAATTCTAAGCATCAAGTATCAAAAATAGTAATTGCTTCCTCTCGCTCTATCTATGGCGAAGGTAAATATGAGCATCCTGATTTAGGATTTGTCTACCCTAATCATAGAAATGAAAAGGACATGCTAGCTAAAGATTTTGAAGTAAAGTACAAAGGCGCTTCAGATTTAAAATTAATGGCAACAGATGAAGAGTCTAAAATACATCCTTCTTCTGTTTATGGTATTACAAAGCAAAATCAAGAACAAATGATTATGACCGTTTGTCCAACATTAGCAATTGCTCCAGTAGCTTTTAGATACCAAAATGTATATGGTCCCGGACAATCTTTATCTAACCCATATACGGGAATTTTATCTATTTTTTCTACCCAAATAAGAAATGGAAATGGAATCCAAATATTCGAAGATGGAAAAGAAACAAGAGACTTTGTATATATTGATGATGTGGTAAGAGCAACTATCATGGGCATAGAAAAAGAGGAAGCAAATGGTGAAATATTCAATGTAGGCACTGGAGTGGCAACAGATGTTTTAAGTGTTGCGAATAGCCTTATTGAAGCCTATGGTATAGAGGTTCCTGTACACATCTCCAGCAGATTTAGATTAGGTGATATAAGACACAACTTTGCAGATATGTCTAAAATTAAACAATATTTAGATTTTGAACCAAAAGTTTTCTTTAAAAAAGGTATTGCTAATTTCACCGAGTGGGTTTTAGCTCAAAAAATAGAGAAAGATACCTTAAACAAATCCTTAGAAGAAATGAAAGCAAAAGGATTATTGAAATGATGTTAAGCGAATATTTAAAGAACAAAAGAATACTCTTCTTTTCCAATCAAACTTTTAACTTAGAAAAGGAAATTATTTCTAAACTTAGAAGTTACGGGGCAAGTGTTGATTATTATGACGAAAGACCCAAAAACAATAATTTCACAAAAGGAATAATCAGGTTAAAAAGAGCTTTGTATCAAAATAGAATAAATAAATATTACGAAACCATTTTACAAGAAGTAAAGAACAAAGAATACGACTATATTTTTGTGAATCGAGGAGAAGTTATTACTGAAGTTTTTTTATCTGAATTTAAAAAACAGCATCCAGATTGCAAATCTATTTTCTATACTTGGGACTCTTTTAAAAACTGTCCTCATTCTGAAAAGGTAATTCCTTATTTTGATAGAAAATTTTCATTCGACCCAGAAGATGCCAAAAAATATGGCTTAGAATTTAGACCTTTATTTTTCTTAGACGTATTTAGAGATACAAAACCGCCGTTAAAACAATTCAAATTCGACCTAATGTTTTTAGGCACCGCACATTCAGATAGATATATCTTAACCAATAAAATTATAGATTGGTGCCAGGCTCATAATTTGAATACATTTTCCTTCTTTTGGATGCAAGGTCGCCTGGTATACGTCTTCAAATCACTTTTTGATAAATCATTCAAAAAAATTGACTATAAGAAACTTAGCTTCAAAAGTTTAACTTCAAAAGAAATAATAAGCCTGTATGAAAACTCTAAGGTTGTTTTAGACATTAATCATCCTGAGCAAAAGGGATTAACAATGAGAACATTTGAAACCATTGGTGCACAAAGAAAAATGATAACCACTAATGCAGAAATAGAAAAATATATATTCTACAATCCCAACAACATCAAGATTATTGATAGGAAAAATATTCAATTGGATTTAGCTTTTTTTGAATCTGATTACGAAGCAATAGATCAAGAAGTATACAACCAATGTTCAATTGAAGGATGGCTATCTTATCTCTTTTTAGAAAATGACAGGTTTAATTGGATTTCTTAAACCTCGCAAAAAGCTAATATTGTAGGTGAATTTTCACTTATTTATAATTCATTGATACTGATGTCTAATTCAAAATTAAAAGAGTTAGTTTATCAGCTTAGGGTCTGTGATGAACTATTGTAAAAAACAAAGCTCTTTAGTAACTAAACCTTGAATCCTCTCCGAAAAGTCATTGTAGCTAGGAATAGACACGAATAATTTATAATTAACTAATTGTAAGTTTGCAGTTTAAAAAAACACTCTATTTTAAAAATTGGAGAAACATATTTTTCAGAGTATACACAACCATAAAACCTTTGTTTTATTTGTTCGCATGACATCCATTTTATGTTGCCATACAATGTCGATCTGCTACTTAAAAATCTTCCACCAAGGTTTCTTTGTATCTACTCCATATCCGTAACCATAGCCGTAACCATAGCCATAACCGTAAATTCCATCAGGTTTACTATCATTAAGCACAATTGCCATGTTTTGTAGCTTGTTGGTTTCGTACATTTTCTTAGGAATTTTCAACATTCTTTTGTCTAAATAATTTGCTCTTATTACATAAATAAACAAATCTGCTCTATCTTGGCTTAACAAAACGGTATCGGTTACCTGATTTACCGGTGAAGTGTCTATAATTACGTAATCGTAGTTTGCATTGGCATAGGCAAGTAAAGTATCAAAACGTCCATTGATTAGCAATTCTGAAGGGTTAGGTGCAATAACTCCACCTTGTAGTAAGTCGAATTTTAAATCTGGTAAAGATTCAATAAGACTTTCTGGTGTATAAGATTCATCTGCCAAGTAATGGGTAAGGCCTTTTTTATCTGGGATATTTAGGTATTCAGAAAGTTTCGGATTTCGAATATCACCACCAATTAAAAGTACTTTTTTAGAATTCAAGGCAAGTATTCTAGAAATATGTATAGAGATAAATGATTTGCCTTCTCCCTTAAAAGTAGATGAAACAAAAATAGTTTTGGAAGGTTTTTTGTTTTTTAGTAACAGGAAATGCAAGTTGGTTCTAACAATACGTAAAGCTTCCATTAAGGGGCTTCTGTTGTTTTCTATCTTGCCAATTGAATTACTCTTCTCCTTTGAGTTTGGCACATCGCCAAGTATGGGAGCATCTAGTTGTAACTCAATATCTTCAACTGAATGAACTTTGTTATCGAATAAATAAAATAAATAAATAAATACAAAAGGGATAATTAGCCCCATGGCAAATGCAAAAGCATAAAAATATAGTTTTTTGGGATACACCGCAATATCGCTTCCATAAGCATTATCAATCACTTTGGCATTGGGAGCTTTTACCGCTAATGCTATTGCATTTTCCTCTCTTTTCTGAAGTAAATACAAATATAGGGTCTCAAAAATTTGTTGCTGTCTTTCTATAATTTTTAAATTTCGCTCTTGGGTAGGTACTAATTTTATTTTAGAATTTAAATCTTCTTCTTGGTCTTTCAAATCGCTTAAAGAAATGGAAAGTGATGACTTTAAATTGTTTAAACTTTGTTTAATGCTCGTTTTTAGATCTGTTATTTGGCTGTCTAAGTTTACGATGATGGGGTTTAATGCATTTGAGCTTCTAAGCAAACGTTGCCGTTCAAGTAAAATCTCATTATATTTTGTTGTGCTTTGGTTGAGGGAAGCTCCTTCTAAACCAAGATTGGTTGGTATAAGTTTATTGTCATTTTTCTGAATGTAATCTATAATGTAATCTACTAATTTTAGTTGTGTTTCTAAATCTACAGTTTCTTTTACCAAGTCGCTGTTGGTGCTTAAAATAAGATTAGATTCTGAACTTATATCGGTTAAATTATTGCTTGTTTTAAAGGTTTCAAGATCAATATCTACTTGAGTTAATTCTTCTGAAATTGCATCTATACGGTCGTTGATAAAAATATCTGTGTTTTTAGCAACAAGGCTTTTATCTAAAATAGATTCAATATTATATTGTTCAACCAAAACCCGTAAGACATCATTTGCCTTTTCTTTGTTTTCATCTTTAAGGCTTAAATTTACCAAGCTAGAATTCCTATTTACTGGTTCAATTTGCACTTTAGACCTATAATAGTTGGCAACAGATTCTACTTTAGTAATGTAAACGTCTATTTTCAGGCCAACATCAATTGGCTCAATAGCGGTAGGTATTACTGTAAAATCGGCAATTTTGCTCTCTACATTTTCACCAAACAAGTAACTGCCTACTTTCTTTTCTTGTGCATTGTACAAATCGAAATTAAGTTTAGAAGTTGGAATGATAGAAAATAGGGTATCCTTTTTATACAATAAAGAATCTTTACCAAAGAAATTGACTTTAAAGGGGAGGTTATTTCCATATAATTCTGAAGCTCGAAAACTTCCTTTAGCAAAATAGGTTTTATTTATCCCTAATTTTTTTACTACTTTTTCTTGAAGACTTCTGGAATTTAAGATTCCTAATTCGGTATCAAATTTAGATTTCCCGTTAGATACAAGCCCTAAATCTTCAAAAGCAGAGAGTTCTGATGATGCTCCTCCTTTTTCTTTATCTTGAATCAATATGGTAGACACTACTTGAAATTGAGGAACGGTATATCGTAGATACAAATAAGCACATCCTAAAGCAATTACTATTCCTAAGAGAAACCATTTCCAGTGAAATAAATACTTTTCTAGAAATTCTCTTAAATCGAAATTATCTTCACTTGAAGGAGTTATTTCAGTTTGGTTGGAGTTTTGCATAGGATTATTTTAACGAACCAGAATTGCAACTAAAGTGATTAGTACAGATACGGCTGATATGATGATAGAAGTATTTGGACCTACACCAGAAGAATTAACTTTTGTTTTGTTTGAAGGCACGTAAAGTGCATCGTTTTGAGCTAAATAAAAATAAGGAGAATCAAACAAATCTGTATTGGTTAGGTCTATGGTTTCAAAAATTCGTTTTCCGCCTTGTTCTCTTATTAGGGTAATGTTTTTCCGATCACCATATATGGTTAAATCTCCTGCCAATCCTAGTGCTTCAAGAATAGTTATGCGTTCATTTAATACCGGATAGCGCCCAGGATTCCTAACTTCACCAAGAACAGTTACCCTAAAATTGGTAATGCGTATATTTATAATAGGATCTTTTAAGTAGGGTTCTAGACTTTTTGCCAAGTACTCTGTAAGTTGCTTTGTAGTACGTTGGGATGCTTTGACTTTTCCTAGGACAGGAAAATTGATATTACCTTCCACATCAATTATGTAAGTTAAGGGAACTTGTGCCGCCACGGTCTGAACTTCAAAAAGATTAAATGGCACAATGGCTTCTTGATCTATAGCAGATACGTTTATAGTTAACATGTCTCCTATTTGTAAAGGAGGTTCGTAATTGAAAATAAACTCCTCCACTACCCTTTCCTCTTCATTTTGAAAGTAATTAATTTTCTTTGAAGAAACGCAAGACATCACACAACTGATAGTTAGAAATATAATAACCCATTTAAAGTACTGTTGTTTTCTTTTCATTGAATACATTCGTTAATGCTAATTTACTTTCAAAACAATTGCCTTGCATTAGTTTAAGACTAATTTCCAAATCTAAACAATTTAGCTCGTAAATTTTAAATAAATTGAGGAATAAACAAGTATTTACCTGCATACTATAACTTGCTACTGCAAAATAAAAAATGAATTGAATAGTATTGAAAATGAAATAAAGCTATCTAATACTTTCAATCTTTAAAGCATTCCCAGAAAAAACTCATAACTTAATGGCTTTAAGCCACTAACTAAAACTTAGCCTTATATTGAACTAAGTTTTTAAAACCAGATTTGTCTCGTCAATACAAAAACCATTACTCGCTCAACATCTGAAAATGGATAAACGAATCCTTTTAAACCAACAAACAAAGGAAAAAGACTAGAATAATTAAAAGCTATTCAATTGTCCTAATTTAAGGGATACTAAATGTTTCTATAGATTAAATTTAGTAAATTTCCTAAGCCAGCTAAGCCAGTTATTATACAAAGAATTAAATTCATTTTAGTGGCTAAAGAATTTAACCTTTTTTCAATTTTGCTAGCGAGAGTTATATAACCAAAATAGACGATTAGCGATCCTAGCACAGATCCTATTGAGAAGAATAAACTATTTTTAATATTGTATTCAAAAAAATTTAACCTAGATAATAAAATACCTGCTGCAAAATAAAACGGAATTGCAAAAGTATTCATCGAGGAAATTATCAGACCATGCTTATAGGTATTTATTTCACTGATGTTTTCATCTTCTTTATGTTCTTTTTCCTTTAAATGTAACCTCAAAAAATAAATTGATATTAAGATTAGAATAAAGGTTCCTATTTTTTGCAATAACTCAATATAACTAGAATTTCTCAATAGCACATCAGAAAGGTAGGCTCCAATATTGACTTGTATAATTATAACAGATACTATGCCGAAGGCTAGTAAATATCCTGCTCTTTTTCCAACTTTTAAGGTATATTTTACGACAGACATATTAAGTAAGCTTGGCATAACACTGCCAGCTATTGAAACTACCAAACCTTGAAGTACGAAATATAAAAGAGACATAAATAAATGTAAAAACAAAGAAAAGCAAATTAGATAGGATGTGTTGTAACCCTACATATAATAATTGAAGCTTATAATTTGAGAGATCAAAAATATAAAATTCGAACTAGGATTCATAATGTAAAACTTAAAGGAATGAAATGGATACCAAAAAAAAAACCCTTCTTTTTTGGTAATTTGTTTTCAACTCTCATACCTCGCCATTGAATGTACATGACCAGTAGTTTT
>Ga0307954_1001255_pt1 | contig 12200 bp, 10 predicted proteins | sample OrgLakmetagen437_FD_201822 | JGI IMG/M metagenome (GOLD analysis project Ga0307954, IMG submission 201822) | Saline water microbial communities from Organic Lake, Antarctica - #437 | ecosystem: Environmental > Aquatic > Non-marine Saline and Alkaline > Saline | place: Antarctica: Organic Lake... | reverse complement strand
AGGAGGGGGAGACGCGTGCAACATGCCTCCCCCATGGCGAGTACTGGCTGTTCTGCGGGGAGAAACACTTACACGTTGCAACAGCCGAGGTGGCCATGCTATCAAGTGCACGTGCGGCTAAATGTAAAGACCGGAGCGTCATGTAGGCAGGACATAACGATGGTAGATGAGCCAGAGGAAGGGAAGATGACGATAGAATAAAAAGTGTCCAGGCGAACCCACAGTTGTCCGCATCATCCCCTCTCAGCCACCAAACCATTCCAACTCAGACACATGCCACTCTCCACCATCCCGTGGTTCAACGCCCTCTTTGCGCGCGATGTCGACGCGCCGTCTATCGCCGACATGCTCTGCACGCGCGGCATGAACGCCGTCAACACTGACCGCTGTACTCTATCGGCATCGTTGTTCAACGAGCACAAGTACGACAACATTTTTTTCCAGAGTATGTATCAGTGGTGGCCAACCGCTGCGGTATGCGCCCGGTACGCCACGCACCCGTGCGACATGGTGATCCTGCATCGTGTGCTTGCCATGATCCTTGGCGCACGTTCCGACCGCGAGCTGGATGCCACGCTTTGCATACTGGCACACATCACACCGATCACTCTCGCGTCCTACGTGCGGAGCATTTTGTTTTCGTGCAAGGCCACCTCCGACCCGGATGTCTCAACACTTGACATGTGCATTATGTCGCTCTACGTGAGTCTGAGTCCGGCGAAGCACGATGGGGGGGCTGCCCCAACCTTTAGTGAGACAATCCTCCTGGCTGACACCAAACCGGATTACATGCTGATCCTTGCTGTGATATTGAACACACCAATCCTCGTCGTCTCCGACCTTGACATACCTCTCATAACGGAGGCTGACAGCCGCTGCGGTATTCAGCCTAGCCCATGGCGCTTTATTGACATCAGCATCTACACAATGCAGAAGAAAGCACTGTCAGTGCCAGGCTGCCAGACCTCGCCGATCTCCGATGAACCTCTCAACCTTCTGCAACGCATCGGGCTCCCACCTCAGCGACATGCCGAAAGCATTCTCAATTGGCGCCGCATCGGCCATGGTGTGAACAATGCTGCCCTCGCAGGCCTCCATGTCTTCCACCCCCAGGCTTCAGTGATGTGATCAGATAATTTCGCCAATCGTTTATTTGATCGTAAAAATCCAAGGCATAAACTCATACTAAAAACTGACGAACAAACAACGGGAAGGCAACGCGCCCTTCTGAATACTCAGGCTATGTGACGTGGCAGCGTTCACAAGGTGGGGGCCATGCCAGACGTAAAGTACGAGTAGTCGCTTGTGGCATCACCAAGCCGCGTCAGGTTCTCATGGCGTGGAATGCCACCCGCAAAGAATGCCATATCACCCTTCTTAATGGAGCTCAAGTCCAGGTTAATCAGGCTTGCCAGACGGCGGTCGCTCACGTTGTCCTTACCCATACGCCGCAGGATATCCGAGTGCACGCTGTTCTTGTGACCCAGGAAGGTCGGCGCATCCAATGGCTGCACGGGCCGGTTCTTCCGACCGTTCAGCTCCATCTGATGCAGGTTCAGGCGATACACGTGGTCTGGCACGTCCAACACCTGGTTGCCCCCCGTCCCGCCAACGGCAATGTGACTCGAAGGCACATCGGGTACTTTCGGCCCATCGGACATATCCGGTGCTGATGACAGCGCCGGGGCCACCATGTCCACGGGGACCACCGTGTTCACGGGGACCACCATGTTCACGGGGGCCCTCTCGGACGTCTTCGATCGCGAAAACGTATTTTTCATCTTCCCAAACGTCTGGTGAAACCATGATGTCACAGCCGATTGGGGCACATGCTGGCGCTGTGGAGAGGATCCCGTGGGCTGCTCTGTTGACTTCGTGAATCGGCTTTCCTTAATGATGAGATACGCAGCAAGAATCGTAAACGACCCGAGCACAATCGCGACACCGGCAATCATCCAGGTGCGTTTCGTATTCATACCACCCAAGAACTCAGAAACGAACCCAATTTGATTCGTGCTCATCTTGGTGTGTTATGCACGGCTAATACCGGGGTAAAGTGGTGTTATCAAAGAATCAAACGAAAACGAGTGAGGGGGAACACGTTGGAAACACGCAGTGCAATTTACACGGGCGCGCATCTGACAAAAAACAGTTACCCTCTCCAAGATTTTCAAACCCACGTTGACATCCCCCTCTCACCTCATTATGGACGGCACATCACCTCTCCTCTCAAGCCCGACCAGCGACCTCCCCCCCGGTAACACCCAGGAGGAGCCGAAGATCCCGGCCGACGGCGAGCTTCCTGTTTTTCGAGGCGCGCTTTCCCCCATCGGCGACGAGGGTGAGGAGCAGAGCGTTGAAGGGAGCGAGGAGAGCGAGGGCAGTGATGATATTGACATATTTGCACTGGTCGAGGACCTTGCGCACCAGACGGCCGACGCAACCAAGGCCGCCGTCACCGAAGGCGTGATTCATCTCCTTTCGGGTCAGAACCAGCGGACGGAGAACGTCATTCGCACACTGAAACAAATTCAAACTGCGATTCAAAACCAGACACCCAGCATCAATGAGACGCTCACCAGCACCGTCCTCGACACACAGTCTCGCATGCGCCGACTGGAGGACACGCTCAGGGGACACACTGAGACTCTCTCTGTGCTGGAGCGACACTTCAGGTTTCTCTCGCTGACTACTGAACGGCTTGTCAACCATATCCGGGCACAGGCGCAGCCGTCACCTGCAGAGGAAGCACCAGAGGATGAGGCTCCGGCGGCAGACGGAACCGGCAGCCCCCTCCTCACGCTACCTCACCTCGTTGCTGATATGGCCGATATCAATGACGAATCCGAGGTGACGGAATGTGCTACCGAGGATGTTGCGACAGCCGAACCCCCCACCGAAGAGGTTGCTGCAACAACCGAGCCCACCATCGAAGAGGCTGCGACAACCGAGCCCACCACTGATGATGCGGCAACAGCCGAGCCCACCACCGAGGATGCGACAACAATCGAGTCCACCGCCGAAGATGCGACAACAACCGAACCCACCACCGAAGATGCAGCGCTGCCACCATGGACATGTGAAGCCGACAGTGACAAGTGGAAAGTCGTCATCAATGTGCCCACACGCTGCAAAGGACCCCCCATCATCCCTCTAGTCGGTACACCGGCCGACATGATCAGCCAGCTCAGCAGCAAAATCACCAAACAGACGGCGCTGACCATCTGTAGCCAGGGTGTTGCTCAGACGGTCAGCCAATCGGAGCGAAAGGGGCAAATCATCGGCAAACTGATCCAACATATTGTGGATACGGCCACCAATTAGCCCAATCAACACACATGCCGACCCCAAAACCCAGAGCCATCGCCAGACAGTTATGGAAGCCGTTCCTCCAGCAGCAGCAGGGAGGTATCTCTTCAAAAACACGCAGCGATATCATCAGAACTCTTTCAACCCTCATGGAACCACAGCAGGCAGCTCGCATTGAAAGCGATGCGTGGGCTGAACTCCGTCGTACCACTCCCCAGACCCCCCAACGCTACCTCACATTAATCCTTGCAATGACACATCCCGCTGCGACGCCATCGGCTGTGAATGGCGCAAGCGACGCTATCACCCCACCCATGACAATCGATACATGGGATGCTATTTTCGAGGCCACACGTCCCACGGGCGCGGAAGCTCTTCTCCAGTACACAGCCCTGAGCGCCCAGCAACACAATCTGGATGACACGCCTTCTGGTACACATGGTCTCGGCCAGATCACATGTCGTCGCTGTCGTATTGGCATCATTCGGACAGTGACAGCGCAGATGCGATCTGCGGACGAGGGTGAGACTGAGCTTCACTGGTGTACGAACCCCACGTGTACACTGGCGCGGACCGGCGAAGCAACATAGCACATTCCAACTTGTCCCTCTTTCATCCACACCATTAATAAACGCCGTTCTAGGGAACTCTTGTTGATTTATTGTGAGAGGGAGGAAGGATAAACCTAGTTCGAGCTTTGTTGTGCCATGGCCAGGATGGGCTTAATGACATTGAGAAGACCTCCCAGACGTTCAGCAATGCCGAAAAGGCCGTCCGAACGTTCGCACATTTCCCTCATCCCCTTGCCAAGCGCACGACGCGTACGGGGCTTGAAGCAGTGCCCGTAGTACACCTCGCAAAGGTCGAGGATAAGATCAAGCACGCCCGGGTGTTGCTTCACAACTTTCATCACCTCGCCATGCTTCTTCCGCATCGCGTTCAGGATCTCCATAATCTCAATGTCCTCAGTATCAAACTCATGCTCAGCACTGTTCCGGATAATGGTCCATAACTTCTCAAAGGCCGCGGCGGGCCCCACCGAGGTGAAAGTGAGAACACACGTCTCCATTGCACGCATCAGCTCCCAAAAACTGGCGCGCCCCTCAGACGGCATGCTGCTGACCACATACATGAAGTTGTTCATGCGCTCGCCGTCATTCAGTTCAGCATCGTCAAACTCGGCAGGTGCGCTCGCCTCCAACCGACTGAAAAACTCCATGTGCGACAGGACGCGAAGCACGTGGACGTGGGCACTCTGCTCAAGCAGGTACATGCCCACGGTCTTTGTGTCTTCGGTAATCTCCTCACCATTCTCAACAGCACAGCGCCTCATACGGAGAAACCACGCCAGCATCAGAGCGCGCAGACCACGCAACGCCCTGTTCTGACGCTCAATGCCCTCCAGCGTCATCTCACCGGTTGGCAGAAGTACGTCCTCCGACGGCGCGCCGTAGGCGGGGCCATACGTTTCACGAACCGAGCTCAGCATATCTTCAACGACACTGGCAAAGCGCGGGTCAGCATGCTCGACCATCAGGCTCAGCGCGCTGCAGATATGATTGTAAAACTGCAGGGGCCCGGGCTCGGTCAGCGCAATCTCGCTTCCAGTCGCTTCGACGACATCGGATTCTTTGGTAACCTCCAACACGGTGGGTAAGGTCGTGGCCATGATGAAAAAAAAATGAGAGTTTTTTTTTGAAAAAAAGAGAGAATAAAAAGACGGTACCGAAGATATGCAGGCCAGGGTAAATGAGGTTCATGCGACTATAAACACCCCTCTGATCCCCGATTAGCGTCACTTTCCCTCACGATATAAAGCATGCCCCCCCCCATGCTCCTGAGCCAGGCTCCCGATATTGCCATGCGGCAATTGAGGGACATTGAGCAGCTTGCGAAACACGCGCGGAGCTCGCACGCTTCCGTGGGTCCCACAATCCCTGCTAGAGGTCCCAGTCAGGCATCACCCAGTCAGCTCCAAGTTGGATACGACGCCAACATAGCTGCGCTGGCCGAGGGAGTCGAGGTAGCCTCCGAGCAGAATGCACTTCTCAACGTCGAGGCTGCGCGCCAGCACGTGGTTCAGCTCACTCACGAAGCCCGCCGGGTGCTGGCTGACCGCGGCAACCCCCAGCTTAACACCGGAAGGGATCGCCAGAACACTGAGATGACCGTCGGCGCATCTCCTGAGGAGAGGGTCGCTACTGTTGCCGGACAGGATCGATATGCAGCCGAGGTTGACGCTGTACCACCAACCGGGGACACGGTTCAATCACCAGATGATGTCTCAACCGTGGCCAAAGCCTGCAGGCATGCTGAACGCACCATGCAGTCGCTGATCACCCTCATGAGTCCCGGTCGGCAGGTTACTGATAAGAATGCGACATGTGGCTCGTCCGCATGTCAGTGTCACGGCCTTCAACGCCGCGAGGTCAGCCTGGCCGTCTGGAGCGTCATCGCCATTACCATCATCCTCACCATCACCCTACCCCTTATCCTCCGCGCCGGTTCTTCGTCGCGATAGAGGGGACCGCGCACCGACTGGCCCTCACTCGTGTACAGTTACCCTTTGCGCCTGGCACCATGGCATACCGCGCACTCTCACCTGCAGACGACGGCCCGACGGTGCCGGACAACCAAAGCGATGTGAATGATGCCTTCATCGACGAACTTGTTCAGACACAGACTGACGCCCCTCCGGTGGGCGACGGTACCAATGCATATGAGAGACCTGCACAGGCCACGACCCAGGGCATCACAGCGGCGCAATACGACACAATGCAACCGCCACCGGGCACGAGCTTCCCCCGTCCCACCCCCGACGCTTTTGCACCCCCTCCACGTCGCAAGAATTCCACCACCAGTATTATTATTGACGGCGCAGCGCGCGGCGCACGCCCATACCAGATGCCCGACCGGCGCCTCGAGCCGGAGATCACGGCCACGGCCGACGGCGCCCTCAGGGTCACATACACAGACACCAATACATACTATGGTCGGCGCAAGGCACCCACGCCCCCGATTGATGTCATTGTCGACGACGACAGCCACGCCAGGACGCCCGACGGCCGAGCGCGCTCGCGAGCGTCCTCGGACGCATACAGTGACAACAGTATCATCTCAGTCACACAGATCCTTGACCCACGCGAGGCGCTGCAGGGCACGCTTCCCATGGAAGACCGCGATGTCGACATCCACGTCATGCCCCCGGACATGGTATTCGATACCCTGTACAGCATCGCACCACGCGCACTGCGCGAGGGGCAGGCCATCTGTCAGACCGCAATGCGCACCTGCATTCACACCCTTCTGTCCGCGCTCGACCTGCACCAGCAGCGCACAACGGGCCTCCCCTGGGGACACGCGGTGCCACCCGGGGCTCTCCTGCGCACCATTCGAGATGGAAGACAGGTCTGGGACACGTATCGCGAGGGCATCGACGCACACCTCACCACTTTTTTGCGCGAACTCCGCGAGGTGGAGGACGAGGAGCAGCAGGCGCTCGATGACACACGCGGACGTGTGCGCGGCAGGCCCCAGGCCGAGATCGGGGCCACACGTGCCGATCGCACACTTGCACAGCTGCTGTCAGTCATTGATAACATCCGGGCGCTCGGGGACAGGTTCCGCAGCAGCGTCACTCAGCGCCGCGGCGCTGCCCGTCAGAGCATGATCATGGCCTTCCGCGCCATCGAGGACGAGGTCCGCCTGCAGCACGGGCTTTTCTACAAGAACCTTGCCAGCGTCAGCAGCACCGTGGAAGCAGTGCGCATGCGCCACGCCAAAATCAAGCTTCAGAACGATCAGACTGCTCTCACCCTCGTTGAGCACGCTGCGGCCATGCGTGACCAACTTCACACTGTGCTTCTCTCCATGCTGCGCAGCGCAGGCGTGGCAGTGCCTCCACACCTGCCCGTCTGGTTGGCCTCGCTGCCTGATCCCCGCACATCATCAACAAAGCGCACGGGTGCTGGCGCGTGGCGGCCAGCCTTGCGCACCTTTCAGGCGGCCGTGCAGCGTGTCGACTACGTGCTCGAACTCATATGCCGTGCGCAGGGCAGCCCGGAACTGACCACGTTGGACGACCTGGGCGAGACCAGTGGTGCCATCGGGTCTCATATCAGTGACGTGGGCACCGGTGCAGGTGGTGGTGGCGGTGGCGAGGGCGAGGGCGAGGGCGAGGGTGTCTCTGCGCAGGCTACCATCCTCGCACTGCAGGCCAAGGTGCAACAGCTGCAGCAGGCGCTGGATCGCAAGTTCGACGAAAGCTTACAGATCTGCACGGCCGGTGGCGAGTGTCTCCAACGCCCGCGTGAGCCCTCCAGCCGCGGCGATAGCGTTATTGCACGCCTGGCCAGCATTCAGCACCACCGGGAGGCCATTGTTGGGCGACTCGCCCATGCGCAGCGCCGACTGGACGCAGCATTGACGCAGGCCCGGAACTCGGCGCGCAGCGCCATGGCCGCCGGCGCAGATTCGGGCATCCCGCCTCCTCATGCCACCACGGCCGGGCCACTGCGAACGGTCACGGCGCAGCTGCGGCACCTGCAGAAACAGCTTCTTCTCCAACTGAGTGCTGCGACGGAAACGTGGCAGGCCGCGCGCATTCTGGACGGCCGAATTTCAGTGGCTGCCGCCGAGGTCATTCACGAGCAGCTTGACATCCTCTCGGAGGAGCTCTGGGCGCAGTACGGCAAGATCCGAGAAATCTCGGCGCAGCTGCGTGAGCAGAACGACCGACGCTGGGAAAAACCAGACAGCATCCAGGATGCCAAGCGCACGCTCATGCAGTCGGCCAATGCCCTCACCACGCGCCTCGCCCACCAGGATACGGCCGACTTTGAGCTGGCGCGGGACGTCCTCGAGAGTGTACGTCGCGCCGAGGGGCACCGCATGCTGCTGATGAATATTGACCATGTGAATCGCACGCGCGAGATGGCCGACGAGCAGCTGACGCGGCTGACGCGGCTTATGCGCGATCTCAACCCGGAGGAGCCCGCAGTGCGCCCAGGACGCGCTATGGCGGGCGAGACGGCGCCTCGGGTGTCACGGGAATCTGGCAGAGAATAAGGTAATAACGGGATGGCGGCGTGTGACGATGGACCCGGTCGGTATCATGTAAATTGCAACAGACGTGTACCCTTGAGGAGACGAACCATTAAACAACGTTGACCTCTTCCACGCTTTGATGGCCACGCTTGTGGTTTTTGACAACCTCTACCCCGACAACCATGACTGGACACACACGTTTCACAATGTCACTAAGGTGCTCACCTGGATGCACCCGGATAACCAGCTTCCGGCACCCACACAAACGCTACTCAATTTTGTTCGTCCAAACATCGAGTTTCAAATCGCCGTGGGCACAACATACCACACTGCATTTCGCTCCGGCTACATTACGTTTTTGCCGGAAAATAACGGAGGTCCTGGTGATCCAAAATGCACATACACGTTTGAGACATATACAAATGACAACACGCAGGTGGAGAATGGACTCGTCATAGAATTGGACCGCACGCCGTCATCGTGCACTGTTCGATGGAAGTGACAAAACTCTTCACAACGGGGGAGAACGCTGGCGCAGTTGGCATTCATGGTGGATGTCGCAACCTGGCGCAGATGATCTTCACCGTCTTCCGTGCAAAAGCCACCCTCTCGCTCAAGTCTGGTTGCTCGGACATCTCGGATTGGCGCAGGGTGGTTGCGAGCGCAGGCCATGGAGAGGGCACCCTGCCGACACCAGTGTCCTCCTACACCATCGGCGGGCAGAGGGGCATTGCTCAGGTGGGCAGGAGCATACGCTGGCGCTAGTGGTGGGAACCAATGCAACAACGCGTTATTCCCACACTTACCCTCACCTTCACCAACATCATGCTTATTTTTGTTGCTGCATGTGTGGGCGCTTCTCGATCCAACCACTGCTAAAATAGCCCATTGATACACGTTTATTCTTCCTCAGCACAAATTACATGGGGGAGGGTGAGTAAAAACATTCACATTAGTTACCCCTTCACCGGGCCCATGACAACGCCCGAACCATGTCGTCTCGTTCGCACAGGCCTCTTTCCATCACACATTATCTCTATTCGTGCAGGGGACATCTCGACTACCGACGGGTCATCAACGGCACAGGAGCTCTACGCTGACATCCCCGGCGCCAAAGTTTTCCAATGTGCGCGTTCTGGCCGGCTCTGCGACAACGTCTTTGAATGTATGCTCTGCCGGCGTCGCTGCGGCCTCACCTCCTCCGACTACACACTGCCATGTATTACATGTGGTCACCACCTGTTTCGCAAGGTGCTGTTGCACGGCGAGCCGCGTGTTCTTCGCGCTATCTAGCAACACTGGGGGAGTGGGGGGAGGCGCGGACATTCCCACTCAAAAAATATCATCACCTGCGTTTTGTGGGTGCCTGAATCGACGCAGCCGGCTCACTCGCCATCATGACACCGAATTCCGACATTGACATGGGCCCATGGGGTCCGGACATGGACATGGGCAGAAGGCTGGGGGCGAACAACGGCGCCGTGGCAGATATCACACCGTTCGGCATGTCGACACGCGCGGCCATCTGAGACCACGCCTCCGGTTGCGGCGGCGCCTGAAAGTCAAGCGTGAAGCGCGTCTCGCCCCCACCCGTCACCATGTCGCTCACGATGGCTGCGCTCTCAAAGACCATGTCAATCAGAAATGCCATGGGTGCCACTGCGCGGAGAACGGGGAGCATCACCTGGCATATGACCGCGACAATCATACCACTTTTCGACCAGCTCGGACGCATCCACCAGCCTCTGTTTGAGTGTTGTGAATCGCCGGTACATGTTCGGATAATCGTCACTCATCTTCATACTCTGCAGATAACCATCCATGTACGTTGCAATCAGGCCCGGCGCCCCTGTGCGCAGAAACGACACTGTGAGCAACGGAAACATCGAAAGGCTCATGCCATACGTCGACAGGAACACGTTCATCACCGTGGATCGCAGCAGGTACGCCAGCGTTCGGCACAGGTTGTCCGGCATAAATATGAGCGCCATGTCAATCACGCTGCCACCCCCTCGCCCACCCAAGAACGTCGGCACCGGCAGCTGTTGAAACACGTTTTTCGTCAGGTTTCCCCAAAGCTCGTTGTCATAATCCATGTTGACATGCTCGTTTCCCTGCATATTGCTGGGCAATAAATGTACCAGCTGTACGAATTCATCGGGCCCGTGGAGCTTGACGAACGCTGAAAGAACGCCGATAAACCCGTGGGCGTTCTGTACGTAGTTGTACACCTTGGCAAAGCCGGGGGGGATGCCAGGGATAAACTCGAGGGCTGCCTTCAAACCGATTTTGAAGAGCGTGAAGGATGTCCGCGTGTAGTCGCTGGAAAACGTGCTCCGTATGGTTTCCCCGTACATCATGTTCACAGTCGTCTGGTACACCAATGCAGCGTACTGCAGCATGCTCGCACCAAACACAGCAACCTTTGTCGCCAGGCCCGCGTTTTCTGTGTCCATACGCGCCCCAATCTTCACAAAGGTCACAATCACCGACGACGCCGCGCAACTCAGGTCTTGAAAGTCACCCATCCCGTTGCTAAACAGCCGTATGACATCAGCGGCCATGTTTCGGTATGACCCATCTTCGGCCCCCCCGGCCTCGTCCGACCCCAAGGTTGCGCCGGTGACATAGCTGAACATCCGGCTGAACATCCCTGGCTCCTCCTTTCCACTCGGCCCGGCAGACCCGGTCGCCGGCCCGCGGCCCTTCGTTGTCGCACCCACCACAAAGCAGCGCTTAATGTCCTGCGTAAACACAGATCGCAGAAACATAAAGAGCGCGCGCCCCAGGCTCTGCCCAGTCTTTCCCAACACAGTGCGCACGGCCATCCACATGCCGTCCCACGAGTTGAGCGTGTGGCCCAGCGCCATGAACTGAAACGCAAACGCAATCACCGTCCGGATCACCTTCACCAGCGCATACACCACCCAAAAGTCGCCCGGCGACCGCAGCAGCCGGTTCACAAACCGTACACTGCCGGCCAGCACAGGCAGCTGCTGTGACGCGTCCCAGGCCGACGCGCTGGCGCTGTACGCCTTCTGCGATGTCCAGTCCATCCAGGTATCGCGCCCGTCCCGCACATCCTCCCTCGGGTGCAGGTACTCGGCAAACGTCCGAATGGCCCGCGCATCGCGTCCATCAAACTCACCCTGCCGCTGCAGTGCCGCGACATCCAGTGTCAGCCGTCGCCACTGGCTGAGACGCTCCAGCGTGCGTCGGCTGAACATCTTTTCCACCACGGGTGTCCCGCTGTTGATCTCCTGGTACTCGTACAACGGGTTGAGAATCTTCCCCGCATATGCTCGCAGCTTCGCAGCGTCGCTCGGGTTGGCCAGCCGTGCCAGGGGCAGGCCTTCCTTTTTCGACAGGCGCGTAATTTCAGCCTGGACGTGGGCTGCAAGGCCCTCGGTGGAGAAACAATACGACGTGCCTTGACCACCCACGCTCTCCAGTGTGAACACCTCGTGTGCACGCTCGCTTGCGTACAACTGGCTGGGATCGCCACCCGTTGGCAGCGTCACCCAACAATCCTGACAGTGACAGCGCGAGGCCAACCCGCGCTTGTATCGAAATGTGCTGCCACCCTGTACCGTTTCGCCGTCGCCGGCGTAAAGTACATCACTGAGAACCTCGCGCACACACTCACGCGATGACCATCCCCACTTTCCGCACATGGGTGGAAGACTTCCCTCCACGCGGGACGTCACCCATGTGTGAAGCGTGTTGCGCTCCTCCGGTTTCAGCTCGCTCTGCAGCGCATCGATTGCGACTCGCACCTCGGCGGCACGCTCGTGAGATATAAAACGACTTCGCGAGATATCAATAAGCGTCTTCTCAAGGTTTGT
>Ga0307954_1001249_pt1 | contig 12250 bp, 15 predicted proteins | sample OrgLakmetagen437_FD_201822 | JGI IMG/M metagenome (GOLD analysis project Ga0307954, IMG submission 201822) | Saline water microbial communities from Organic Lake, Antarctica - #437 | ecosystem: Environmental > Aquatic > Non-marine Saline and Alkaline > Saline | place: Antarctica: Organic Lake... | reverse complement strand
GTGTGTGTGTGTGTGTGTGTGTGTGTGTGTGTGTGTGTGTTTGTGTGTGTGTGTGTGTGTGTGTGTGTGTGTGTGTGTGTGTGTGTGCGTGTGTGTGTGCGTGTGTGTGTGTGTGTGTGTGTGTGTGTGTGTGTGCGTGTGTGTGTGTGTGTGTGTGTGTGTGTATGTGTGTGTGTGTGTGTTTGTGTGTGTGTGTGTGTGGGTGGGTGTGCGTGTGCGTGTGCGTGTGAGTGAGCGTGTGTGTGTGTATCTGTGTGTCTGCCACTCCCCAGGCTGTTTTGTCGCCATTGGCTCAGAAAGTCGTATTTCGGGCACTTGACCCCACTTGAATTGTGTGCTCAGTGTATGCAGGTGTGCAATTTGTGTATTTTGGTATGCTTGAGTGGGTTTGGTTAAGGGTGCCAGTGTGGGTGTGGGTGTGGGTGTGGGTGTGGGACACGTCTGTTTTGTTGGTGGCACACTGCTAGAAAAAGAGGCAAAACATAAAATTTAAAACAAGATTTGTCCAGTGGTGCTTTAAATAGGCTGAATTGGAGGTACCAAATTGTAGGCATGGTGCAAGTTGTTTGTGCATTCTAATTGTTGGAAGTTTTTGATGTGCACAATTTTGCAGGCAACTCAAAACCGGGTCAGGGTTTGAATCGGAGCAAGGCGAATTCGATCGACCGAAGCAGGTCTGTTTAAAAAAGCTATCTGGTAAAGCTGTTGTCCTTTTTACCAGGCATAAAGAGAGATTGGCGTCCTTTTACCAAGCATGAGCATCCTCTTTATTGCACATTACCAACTTGCTGTGCTGAAATAATATGTCAGCCCTGTCATCTGTATACCATATGCACAAACTTGCGCTGCGTCCCTCACAATCCCTCTTATGCAAAACTTCTTATGTTGCTCGTGCATCTGTGGCACACCCTTGCTTGCTCCTGTTGTGCAGAGTCCACACCACCTTGTTTACACTTACGCACACACTCACACACACTTACACACACCCACACACACGTACACACACATATACACACACATGCACACACATACACACTTACGCACACACTTACGCACACACTCACACACACATACACACACATACACACACATAAGCACACGCACACACACACACACACACACACACACACACTCACACACACTCACACACACACCACTCTTGCGCACGCAGCTCCACTAGATCAGATCGACTCAAGGTGCGACAAGTTGGTTGTGTGAGGAGTGGTTTTCATTGTGTGTGCCCTTCTCCTTTGCATTGTTGCAAGGAGGCAGCTATTTATAAAGGCATTTGACCTGGGATGGCTGCTCGTCGTACGAGGCTAACCTCAAAAATAAACTGGTTTTCTCAGACTAGCCCAGTACCTCTGCATGTCAGCACAGCAAAGAGATTTTTTCTAATTTGTAGGGCTGGCCAGAACTGGGGTGGAGGAGAGTTTCGCAATTACCCGGTACCAAAGTGGCTCCTTTTCCTTGACTAATGTGGGGAGTGGTTGTTACTGCCTAAGTAGCTTGTCTTTTTCATCAAACAGGGCCTGCAGCTAGGATTTGACAAAGAAATTGAAGAGGAAGTAGGCCATTGTCAAGATGATGGGGTTGGGGGGTATAAGGGGGTTAAGGGTATGAGGGGGTTTATTTAGGGGTTGTTTATAGGGGTTTGAGGGGGTTAGGTGTATGGTCACTCATTGGATGAGAGACAGCAGAAACGCTGCACAAGCTCAAGCAGGAGTGAAGCGGCTGTGGTATTAAGGCCAGGGGTCAAGGTGGTTTTGAGGGTGAAAATCGAAATGAGCTCCAAGCGCGCCAGTGTGAACCCCCTGGCCGGATTCTTAAAGCCCCAGTACCCAGCTGAAAGGCTGGCTGCTCAGCAGCGGGACCGTGAGAAGCCGCAGAGGGAGATGCAGCTCAAGGAGCTGCAAGAGGAAGAGGCGCTTGCTGCAGCCACAGCTTCAGCCTCAGCCACAGCTTTAGCCTCAGCCACTGTTTCAGCCATAACAAACAGCAGTAGCAGTGAACAGGCAGCACTGACAGGGGGGCTCTCGAACTCAAAAATTAATTCCCGGCAGGGACCTCCCGAAGTGCCATCGAACTCAAAAATTAATCCCCAAACCTTCTCACGAACTAAAATCGTAATTTAATTGATTTTTTGAAAGTGTGGAAGTGATCGTAAACGGACGGTATGTATTATGCCGTGTGTGTATCATGTTGTGCACAATTCATACATACACAGTAGATGTGTACATCTCATACATACACACGCACACAAACACCAGTGTATATTTTGGTGCTTTAAAAACTTAAGTTGGCGTCATGCCCCCAGTATGTCAGTTCCTGAGCCTTGGGCTTAGGTTTACGTCTTTTACCCATAGTTATCAATTGTCTGAAATGTCTGCAGGCAAACAAGCGCATGCTGAGCTGCAAATCGTGTACAGCTCCTAGGAAGCTTGCAATGCACCCCTTTTGTCATGAGCCTGCCTCTAATGTATGCGGCTTGTGTCCTCGCTACTTCAGCGACACACGCCCCTCATTTTGTCTCAGGGCTAGGGTAAGGGTCAGGGTCAATTCCCCCCCCCCAAAAACCTTTTTTAACCTGTTTCTATGCCCCTTCTCTAATCTGCCCCTGCTCTAATCTGTTTCTATGCCCCTGCTCTAATCTGTTTCTATGCCCCTGCTCTAATCTGTTTCTATGCCCCTGCTCTAGTCTGTTTCCATGCCCCTGCTCTAATCTGTTTCCATGCCCCTGCTTTCTGACGGGCGACCCTCACATTTCTCACGCCCCCAAAACCTTCCTAACGCTTGAATGCTTATCACCGCAAAAAGGGAAGCGTCAAATGCTGCCTCCATTACAACCAGAACCAGCCTCCATTTTCCATTACACAGTCAATGCTTCCATGACGCAGTCAAGAGCTGCTTGCACTGTCAACAGCTGCTTGCACTGTGTCCGTGGTTGGGCAGTGCTCGCATCCCCTTAGGCGTTGTTTAGTTGCGTATTTTTTGTTTTACAGGGATATTCGACCTGGAACAGCTGCTGTTCAAGCTATGCAGAAGTTCCCCTTAATTCCCTTTGCCCCTACGTAGATGATAGTTTTGTTTGTTTCCTTTATAAAAGGAATTCAACCTGGTATGGCCACACAACGTATGAGAACTGAGGTAAACCTCAAAACAAACCAAGTAAAAAAATAATCTATGTTAATAGACGCCACATGCCTTTCAAAGATAACCAAACGCACATGCACAAATACACGCACTAACATACATGTACACACACACACACATTGCTTGAGCACACAAACACAATGCTTGACCTCAAAATGCTTGAACACACACACACAATGCTTGATCACACAATGCTTGAGCACCACACACACACACACACACACACACACACACACACACACACATTGCCCCACTGCAGCCACAGCCAGCATATCATTTGGAAGCGTTTGGCAGAGGGCGATTCGACTGCGCTGATCCCCCGTCTGACCCCACCAACACTGCGACGGTATCAAAGACGCGCTCTGTCAGCCCCCTGTCCATGCCCCTCCCTGCAGCAGAAGCAGCAGCAGCAGCAGCAGTAGCAGCGTTTATATCCCTCAAAGGTGCAACAGCACCATCACTTCCACTGCCACCACAACCTGGAGGGTTGGTGCCAGAAGTAGCTTCCCCACGTGCTCAGCTGCATCCAAAACACCAAAACCAGTGGCAGCAGCAGCAGCAACACCAGCAGCAAGGAGAAAGGGAGCAAGACCAGCTGCCGCAGCAAGGACACCAGCTGTTGCACTTGCAAAGCCAGCTGTCGCAGAAAGAACACCAGCTGTCGCACTTGCAAGGCCAACTGTCGCAGCAAAGAGGCCAGCCGTTGCTCCAGCAAGGAGACCAGCTGTCACAGCAGCAAGTCCAGCCTTTGCTGCAGCAAGGAGCGGAGCATCAGTTGCTGGATGCTAAGGGCAATTCCACACAACGGCAGTGGCCGTGGCCAGTGTCCGAAGAGGGTGGTGGTGGCGGGGAGGGACGTGAGGATTTGAGCGGCAGGTACGGTGCGCTGTGGTGCACACAGCAGAGCCGTGACACTGTTTATTGTGTGAGGGACTGTTGAAATTTTTTTCCTGCCCACCGTGCTGTGACCATTTGTATGGCTTGAAGGGGGTGGGAGTGGGTTTGAGGGGCTGAGGTAGGTTTGGGGGTGGGGTTTGGGGTTGGAGTGGGGTAGGGTGGGGTGGGGGTGGGTATGGGAGTGGGGGTAGGGGTTTGGGTGGCAGAGAAGACTGAGGTAGTAGAATATTTTAGACGACTGCTGTTTGATGATTTGATGACGATTTTGGTGTGTAGAATATTTCTGGTGTAGGGCCTGGAAGGCCTTCATCCGTCCGCGCATTTTGTTTGCTGTGCTGATTGAGCCGCCCTTTACTACCCCATCAAACACTCACCAAAGTGCGCTTGCACACGTTTTGCTTGGTTACAGATGCTGTCGTGGAGGAGAGGGACAGGGAGAAAAGTCTCTTCGATGCGAAACAGAGAGTAGAGGAATTGAACAAGTGCTGCATTGACTCTCCAGACTTGAAACAGAGTTGAAGTATTCACATGCACGTCTTTGGTCCAATGAAACGTGATCACCACAAACTTGTCCTGCACAAAGGTTGGCGCATGCGCGTTTGTAATCGTTGTATGCGATCAGTGGCAACGACATACACCGCAAACGTGTACTGCACACAGGTTACCAGCAGGAGACCTCCATTCCGACTCCTCTGTCCAGGATAGGGCCACGGGGTCAACAGCAATGCACGGAAATTTGTCAGGGGCCGGCGCACAGGATATTTGCTGGTGTGTGAGGGGGCAGTGGGGAGGGGTGTGAGTTATGGGTGTGGATGTGTGGGTGTTGGTGTATGGGTGTGGGTGTGGATGTGGGTGTGGGTGTAGGTGTGGGTGTGGATGTAGGTGTGCAAGTGTATGAGTGTGTGGGTGTGGGTTTATGGTTATGGGTGTGGGTGTGGGTGTGGGGGTGCAGGTAAAAGTATAATAAGGGCAAAGTGAGTGAGTGTGGTGAAAATTACTCCTATATGTGAGCATGAGCTGGCATGGCAGACGCTTGTGCTGTCTTTATGTGCACCTCCACTGCTGCACATCACTCCCCTTCATCAACACACCACCCCTACAGCCTTTTCGTCGGCAGGTATGAGGTACAAGCCATGGCCATCACAAAAGCACTGTTGCCTTTATGCACTCATCCACACTTCACTTTTTACTTGTCGCTCCTTTGTAAGTGACTACGCCTTCACATTGCTACAGGCATGAGGTGCAAGCCATGGCCATCACAAAAGCACTGTTGCCTTTATGCACTCATCCACACTACACCTCTGCATGTCGCTCCCCTGTAAGTGACTACGCCTCCACATTGCTGACAGGCATGAGGTGCAAGCCATGGCCATCACAGACCCTGTGACTGGGCACCCCGCCCTGCTGCTGCTTCAGACTGACATCACGAGCAGAGCAGAGTTGGAGGCACGCATGTCTATCCTGACAGAGAGCCAGCTGTCCATGCTCGAGCAGATGTTCCCACGGTACGCGTACACATCAAGGACTGTTTTATTACAAGCAAAGCAGGGGCGTTGGGGGTATGCGTGTCTGCCCTTGACAGAGGGCCAGCTGTCTTGCTCACTCAGATGTTCCCACAGTGTGTAGGTTTTTGACACGCCTTGTGCTTTGGGGTGTGGGGAGCCCTCATGAAACACCACATGTGTGGATGTATGTGGATGTGTGAGAATGTGTGAGTTTGTGTGTGTGTATGTGCACGTGTGTTTGTAAAGTTGTGTTTGTGCATTGGAGTGTGGTGAGCCTTCGTGTAACACCACATGTGTGATTTTGTGGTGTGTTTGTAAATGTGTGTATGTGTATTTGTTTGACAACTTTTGTTTGACAAAGCTTACGTTTTGTGATTTGGGGTGTAGGGATTCAACTGTCCGAGCACAAGCAGATGTTCCCACAGTGAGTGTAGACTGTTTAGCTTAGCGAGTTGAAAGACATACGTTTCTGCCCTGACAGAGGGGCAGCTATCAATGCTTGAGCAGATCCCCTCAGTGAGCGTACATACCAAGGAATCTGTGAATGTTTGGTACAAGCAGATCAGAGTTAGGAGGCACAATGGTTACCCCGGTAAGGGCCAGCTCTCTATGTTTGTGCAAATGTTTATCACGGTGAGTACACACTGAGGATGGGACAACTGTTTGGTCCGTAGCAGAGGGGGAGTAGCAATTAGCAATGCGTGGGGATGTGCTCATGGCTGATCATATCTACCTCTCTGGCTGCCTCCACAACCTGCATTCACCGGACGATGTGGTGCACCACAGGCAACAGCAGCCCTTGCATCCAACCCTCATTGAGCTGAGCAACGTTTCAAAGCCATGCTATGTAGCTTCTTGAGCAAGGCAGCTGCATGTGTTGAGCACATTGCCCTGCACGCACCTGATAGGGCAAACTGGTTAACCTTTCTATGATACTTTTTCCCTTAAGTTTACCAATTAGTGCGCATTTTGCAGGCGTTCTTACGGCTTCATTTAGTGTGACATTATAACAAAATAATGCGTTGCTTCAAAATGCCTCGTTTATGTAATCAAGTGCTGAAGGACTTAATGGTGAGCTGGCTGCTAAATGAAGAAGCAGCACCTCAACAGGACAGTGACATATTCCTGAACGTGTTAGTGTCTTTTTGTCAACAGGCTGGAATGCGTTTTCGTGGGTTGGCAGCCAAATTTGGCAGTCACAAGTCATCAATTCAATTGAACAGTGACTTACGGCTGTGTGTTTAAATGTGTGCATGTGTGCACAGACACGTGCTGGAATACATGGTGGGCCGGCAGCCAAACTCGGCCGTCTCAAAGCAAGTGCCCGCGATGGCCCAATTGGCCAGCTCACATGACAATGTCACTATCTTGTTCACAGAGTAAGTCCAGCACTTTGTTGTTATGAGCAGTTTGGGTGGCAATGCACATTTGGCCAGCTCACATGACAAAGGGTGTTAATTGGTGTGTTCGGGGGGTGGGATGGGAGTATGTGTGCGTGCACGTCTTTGGAGTATGTGTGCATGCACGTCTGAGGTTGGCGTGGGGTTTGGGTATGAGGGTGGCTGTGTGGGGGGGGTGGGGGTATGCATGCATGCGTGCGTGTGTGTGTGTGTGTGGGTTGGTGTGGGTGTGCATGTGCATGTGCATGCTTGAGTTTGTTGGGGGAGAGGGGGAGGGGAAGGAGGGGGCTGTTTTAAGGGGTCATGTAATGAGACTGTTTGTGTATGTCACGTGTCAGTTGTGCATGCTTGTGTATGCTGTACACAGTTTGTGTATGTCACATGTTAGTTGTGCATGCTTGTGTATGTCACGTGTCGGTTGTGCATGCTTGTGTATGCTGTACACAGTGTGTATGTCATGTGTCGGTTGTGCATGCTTGTGTATGTCACGTGTCGGTTGTGCATGCTTGTGTATGCTGTACACAGTGTGTATGTCACATGTCGGTTGTGCATGCTTGTGTATGCTGTACACAGTTTGCAGGAACAAAAAAAGCTGGTGGATCCCTTTTGAAAAACGTAAAAAAGATGTAACGGATTTTTTGCTGAAAACGGTTACCCTTAATGCTCTGGATTGTGTAGATCTCCTTACACCCAGAAGTACTTGAGTACGTGGTCATACAGAGGACCAAGAAACATTCATTAAATGCGCTTAAATTGCAGTTATCATCATACAGGCTACCATGAATACAAGGCTGGACCAAACATATTTGCTTTGCTGTCACTCCTTGCTCCCTCTTACACAGTAACACTAAATGCACTTGAGTGTGCAGTTCTCATCATACAGACCACCATGAAAACAAGGCTGGATTAAACATGTGTGTGTGCTTTGCTGTCACTCCTCCTCACACTCCTCTGATTATATTGTTAAATGATCCTGTGACGTTGTGAGCTTCAATTCATACCAGATCAAAGCATACTTGCTTCTACAAACTGCAAACCGTACTGCCTTGCTTTCAACATTTGCCTGCCTCCTTACCCTCACAGCGTTGTGCGCTTCACCATCAAGCCAGACAAAAGTGTGCTTCTAAAACACACAAGTCTCTCACTCATCTTGAAGTTGCCTCCTCCTCCCCACAGCATCGTGGATCTCACCCCTATGCCAGACTGAAAGAGCGCTTGCTTTTGGAACTTTCAACCTTCTCACCTCTTGCGACCGACCTTTAAGCCTCGCAGCGTTGTGCGCTTCACCACCAAGCCAGACAAAATTGTGCTTTCTGAAACACACAAGTATCTCGCTCATCTTGAACTTGCCTCCTCCTCCCCGCAGCATCGTGGGCTTTACCACCATGAGCAAGCAAGTCAAACCAGACCAAGTCATGGCGTACTTGAACGAGCTGTTCACAGCCTTTGATGAACTGGTGGACACCTATAAGATCTACAAGGTGTGTGCGTGTGCGTGTGTGTGTGTGCGTGCGTGTGTGTGCGTGCATGTATGTGTGCGTGCGTGTGTGTGCGTGCATGTATGTGTGCGTGTGTGTGCGTGCTACGGCCTTTGATGAGCTGGTGGACACCTATAAGATCTACAAGGCGTGTGCGCGTTTGTGTGTGCACGCGCATGTATGTGGGCGTGTGTGCGTGTGTGTGCGTGTGCGTGAGCTTGTGCTACTGATTTTGACGAGCTGGTGGGCTTATATCAGATCTTCAAGGTGTGCACGATTGGGATGGGTCTAACAGCAATAAACTTAAAATGATTTGGGAGTGAGATCCCCCCAGCTAAAAGTGAGTGAGGAATTCCACTTTTGGTCGGTGTGCGTATGCCTGTCCACAATCCTTATGCCTACGGTGCACAGATTACTTGAAGCCATGGTCAGGTGCCTGAAAACACAGATGCTTACCGGCTTCATGAAAGGGGGTTATCGCATGCATTGAGCCTCCTGCGTTTGAGGTACAAATTTGATTTGAACAAAAGCACCTGCCAGATCTCAAGGTACACGTGCCCCACTGCAGCATCCTATTACTAGAAGTAAGGAAGATAAATAGATGACTAAGCAGTTACAAACTGTGTATCGGAGCCTTCCTTTTGTCCTAAAACGCCTGCCACTTACCAACCACATTGTCAATTGATTCAAAGCGTCCCTCGATGCATTCAACACTGATACCTTGATTCTCAAGCTCACTGCCCATGGGTCCTAGATAGTGTGCCCAAACCAGATATTTATACAATTTTTTTGCAGGGGTTTCAATAATATACAGTCATATACGGCGTATATATATCCAGCCCTAGCCCTAGACGATGCTTGCTCCAACCACTCATTCGTCTGGTCTCTGGATGCTCACCACTTGTTGCCATCTGTTTCTCACAATGCCTGCCACGGAGTTTTCAGTTGCTCACCACTTATCGCCATTTCTCTTACAATGCCTGCCACTTATTCGATCTGCCTCCCTCTCTCTGTGATTGCAGGTCGAGACAGGTTAGTGCAGGAATCCTGCGGGTGGTAAGAAAGACAAGAAAAACTATGCAGTGAAAACCACTCCCCACACCTTTTTAAGGAAAAGATTGCCACTTTGGTAGCGTAAAATTCCTTTACCAGCAGACAAAGAAGGCTCTGTCAGAGAGAAATGGATGTGCAGAAATGAGCAGGGAAGTTATATGAGTGGGTGGCTGTTGGACTCTAGGAGGTTCCTGGGTTGTATAACAAAGCTTGTGTTCCACTGTTTCAATTCACCCGGAAATACTGTGTTGAACATTGACTTGGAGAATAATCGTAGTAAGAAATGTACACAGTTACCAAGGAGGTGCCGTAGATGGGAGGCCTGTGCTTGGCACAACATGGGTATACATCGGACATGACAGTGTCAGTGCTTGGAAGTGTAGCTATGTTTCAGGGCAGTGCAAACAAATGTGTGAGAGGACAACAGAGCACAAAGGTCAGGTCAGTGGGAAGGCTGACGGGTTATCTGGATTCGTGCCACGAGCAGGAGGTAGGAGAGTGAAGACGATCATTTTTGTCAGATTGTGAGGCGCATGGATACTGCAGGTGCATATAGCACGTCCATGCCCTCGTTTCAGTCGTCTTGTTTGGCCTACTTAGCACCTTGGCAGCACAGCTTGTCTGTTTGAGGGGCGAGTATAAACAAAGTACTTGGGCAGTGCCAAAGGTAGTAGTAAACCACTCTCCACATTAATTAGTAGTATTAAACCAAATAATTAAGTGGTAAACCACTGTCCACATTAATTAAGAAAAAGGAGCAACTCCAGTGCCTAGTATTGGGTCAGGGCTAGTTGCCAGGATTTAAGTCACAGAAGAATTGAATAATTACGGTTATGAACACGCTGCTACTACAGAGCCACACAGCCGACATTAAACCAAAAACCGGTGAAGGTGAGCATGCACTTGTGGTTTTTTGTTGGGGGGGGCTGATCGGAGGCAGCGATGCAGACACAGCCAACTGCTGCCCCAATTGTGGAAGCTGTCCACACCACTCAGCACCACGGTGCTGCTTATTAGGACGCACACTCAAACACACTGTATACTGTCTATCCAGCATGTCTGAGCGGCTCCGCAAGTTGCGTACAACGCCAGTAGTAAATTTTGTTTAGTGCCTATCCAGCATGTCTGAGTGGCTCTGCATACTACAACTACAAGATGGTGTAAAGCCAGCAGTAAAAAGTTAATACTGTCTATCCAGCATGTTTGAGTGGCTCTGCATACTGCAAATTGCGTGTAAAGCCAGCATTGAAAATTGCATGGTGTCTATCCAGCAAGTTTGAGTGTCTCCGCGTACTGCAGTTTGTGTGAAAGCCAGCATTAAAAGCGTTGGAAAAACAATGAAAATATCTGGCTTGCTCTTGCCTTCCAGTCTTATCTGTGTTTTGCCAACATAAAGCTGCATAAGTCTCCACATCCCCTGCACTGCTTCCAGCCGGCGATTGCTATATTTGCGCAGGAGGGCTGACAAAGATCGACGATGATGGCTTTATGTGCTTGGACCCGTCTCCTGACGCTGCAGAAGCTGCTCAACGTGTGCTTTCTTTTGGAAAGGTAAGCCACACGCTCCCAGTGCAGTCCTGGCTTGCTGCCCAGCCACTTGCCAAAATTACGGGATTAGTGCGCACGGAGGTAGCTTGCATGTAAAAATTCCGCGCTAGCGGTTATGGTGGGGTTGTAGTTTGATACGTTGTGTATATGGGTTCAGGCAAGTGTGGCTGTGCGTCGCTGTCTGCCGTGCAGGCGTACGGAGGAGAATTAGTGTATGCCATAGATGTGTTGAATGTATGTGTGTGTCTGTGGAATGTGTGCACCTACACATTGATGTGTGCTGATGAATGTGTGTGTGTCTGTGGAAGGTGTGCACCTAAACATTGTTGTGTGCTAATGAACGTGCTTAAAGGCAAGCTTTTTGTCGCTGCATGACCTACCTGACACACATAGGTCTGGCCAGGGCCGTATATATTCACTGCATGTGACCGTACATATGGTAATTTCCCTGCCAAAAACAACGTATACCGTACCTACGTGTACTCAACGCCCCCTGTCTAAATAAATACCGCAAAAAACTCGATCACCGCCCCACCCAAAATCCCTTCAAATTCTTGCAAATTCCGGAAAGCTCAAAATATTAATAATTTACCAGATGTAATCCAATCACCGCCCCCCCCAAAAAACTTAATTAGGGGCGGTAGTATCCTTCACGTACGTTATTCACTGTATGTACATGGTCCTGGCCAGCTTTAGACAAATGTATTATGTAACTGCACTTGCTGGTTTAGGTGCTGCCGTGCCTGGGTCTCCAAAGGTTTGAACGCAAGCTCATTTTAAACGCAATATATTGAACGCAGGCACGTTTTGAATACGAGCTCGATTTATCTTCTTGTGTACTTACTTCTTTTGTTGTTTGCATGCAGGCGCTGCTGCGTTGTGCCAAAACAGTGCTCATGCCTCACAACAACGAGCCCACTGTGGTCCGTGTGGGCATGCACACAGGTGGTTGCAGGCGTTTGTGTGTGTACGTGTATGTGTACATGTGTGTATACTTGTGTGTGTGTCCATGTGTGTTGTGTACCTAAGGTTAAATTTCCTATTGTATAATGGGAGAGGGGGTGTCAATAGAGGCTCTCTAGAGCGCCCTTTGCGCGTGAATTGCTGAGGACGACACTGTCAGGTTCATGAAGGCCCTGGTGTGCCAATTTGATACCAACAGCAACATCGTTGTACTGGACGCTTAACATAATAAGAGAAGTCTGGACCGATTCCG
>Ga0307954_1001237_pt1 | contig 12311 bp, 10 predicted proteins | sample OrgLakmetagen437_FD_201822 | JGI IMG/M metagenome (GOLD analysis project Ga0307954, IMG submission 201822) | Saline water microbial communities from Organic Lake, Antarctica - #437 | ecosystem: Environmental > Aquatic > Non-marine Saline and Alkaline > Saline | place: Antarctica: Organic Lake... | reverse complement strand
TCAACGCTGTTTCCGGCCAGGGGTAGGGGCCTGCACTCGCATCAATAGCCCGGACACTGTCCAGATCTGACTGCTGGGCCTGCACCAGACGCATCAGTCAGGCAGCGAGGTTGTGGGCACCAAGGGCTTTAACCGGCGCCAACACACCGCCTTTTTGAGCGGATCGTTCAACATCTGATACAGGGACGGCAGCCCGACCCAGGGTACCTCGCCGTAGTCACCTTTTGGTTGCTGCCAACCTTGCAGTCGCGGCATAACCGCACCGAACGATAGCAAGGTAGTAGGCTGATACTGGCGTATGAACTGATCCAGTTTTTCATCCACATAGATCCGAGCCTGCTCTAGCCCCTGATCAACTTTCCGATTGGTAAACAAAGGCCATTGCACGACATGATGGGTACGCACGTCGGCCGCACTGACCCCCAGTGTCGCCAAAATGTTGAGCAACAATTGCTGGCCAGTTTCGGTAGGCTGACTCAAACCCCGGGCGAGGGAATCGGCAATCAGAAAATCACCCACAATACTTAAAGACAGAGCAAAACGGGGTACCGGAGCCGCGACGCTGCGTATAATCTGAGGCGCGGCCGTCGAATCCGTGTTATCCCGGATCGGGCCTGTATCCGGTGTCAATGGTTCGGAGTCAGGTACCTGGGCAGCGGTCTGCGCCGTCGAATCAACACGAGCTGTCTGAGCGGAGGAATGATTCGATTCCCGGACCAGCGCAGCGGCCGGAGAGCAAGCGTATTCAGTTTCATCCAGGTCAAAGGTTATCGGTAGCGGAGCGGCCGGTAACCGCACCCTGGGATACCAGCTGCTGATCCCCATAGCTTCCAGATAATGCCGACGATTTTGTTCCGGCAGCGGCCTGAAGTCATTCATACGGTTATTTGCGGGTGCGACTTGGCCGGTGCATTCAGCATGAGGTTCAATGCTTTAATGTAGGCTTTGGCCGATGCCACCACGATGTCAGTATCGCTGCCTGCCCCGTTTACAATGCGCCCGCCTTTTTCAAGACGCACCGATACCTCGCCCTGGGCTTCGGTACCAGCGGTAATGGCATTCACCGAGTAAAGCTGCAATTGAGTGCCGGAATGAACCAGACTGTCGATGGCCTTGAAGCTGGCATCGACCGGGCCGTCACCCGCCGCCGTCGCTTCATGTGCTTCGCCTTCTATCTCCAGCACAACCGTGGCCAGCGGTGACTCGCCCATGACACTGTGGCTGACCAGGTGTTTGAGCTGAATCCGGTCGGGTACGGCTGCATCCTGCTCGACCTGGGACATCAGAGCATGCAGATCTTCATCAAAAATATCATGTTTTTTATCAGCCAGCGTTTTGAAGCGGATAAACGCCTCGATCACGTCAGCATCCGATTCAAACGAATAGCCAAGTTCGATCAGCCGGGTTTTAAACGCATTGCGACCGGAATGTTTACCCAGCACCATACGATTGGCATTCCAGCCAACGTCTTCGGCCGACATGATCTCATAGGTTTCACGGTGTTTGAGTACGCCATCCTGATGGATACCAGACTCATGGGCAAAGGCATTGGCGCCGACAATCGCCTTGTTCGGCTGCACCGGAAACCCGGTCACCGATGACACCAGTCGCGAGGCTGGGACAATGTGACGGGCATCAATACCCGTATCAACTGGAAACAGGTCCTGGCGCGTGCGCACTGCCATGACAATTTCTTCCAGTGCCGCATTACCGGCACGCTCGCCAAGGCCGTTGATGGTGCACTCAACCTGACGAGCCCCCTGGAGCACCGCTGCCAGAGAATTAGCTACAGCCAGACCCAGGTCATTGTGACAGTGCACCGAAAAAATGGCCTGATCGGCATTGGGTACCCGGTTCATAATGTCATGAACCAATTGACCAAAGGCCTCTGGTACGGCGTAGCCCACGGTATCAGGGATATTGATCGTCGTAGCCCCGGCCGCAATAGCCTGTTCAATAATGCGACATAGAAAATCCAGTTCACTGCGCCCAGCGTCCTCACAGGAGAATTCTACGTCACTGGTATACTGACGCGCTTTTCTCACCGCCCGCACGGCTTGCTCAACAACGTCATCCGGCTGCATCTTCAGCTTGTACTTCATGTGGATCGGCGAGGTCGCAATAAAGGTGTGGATGCGCGCGCGCTCGGCCCCTTCGAGTGATCCTGCGGCCGCTTCAATGTCTTTGTCCAGCGCACGAGCCAGCGAACATACCGTGCTCTGGCGAACTGACCGGGCGATGGCATTAATGGCCTCGAAATCACCTCTGGAGGCGGCGGCAAAACCCGCTTCAATAACATCAACGTGCATCTTCTCCAGCGCCTTGGCGATGCGGACTTTTTCATCCCGTGTCATTGACGCACCCGGGCTCTGTTCGCCGTCGCGCAGGGTAGTATCAAAGATGATCAGGTTTGAGGTCGGGGTAGTCATGGCAACACTCCGGTCAGCCGGGGAAACAGAGCTTAGTGTACACCAGTTCCCCGTCCAACCTCATGTCAGGCTGCGTATTTTAATCCGATTTGAGGGCATGCCGTTGCCAGGCATCTGCACACACTGTCAGCAGTGATTGCCGGGTTTTGCGCGACTCCCTCGTCCAGAAAAACGGGTAGACTTTACGTGGCGCACGGTCGAACCAGAATTCACCTGAAGGCAGTCGCTGACCTTCAGACAGGCACCAGTAGATGGTATCGGCACCCTCGTCATTGGTCCGCAAGCGGTCGCCCATACGCGAAGTGAAGGCGGGCAGAGCCTCTCTCAGCGCGTCGGTACCCACCCAACCGGGGTGTGATGCCGAAAATCGGTAGTTGGGGAACTGCCGGGGCAATTCCTGATTCAGGATAACTTGGGCACGCTTGGCATTGGCATAGGATTTTACCTTGTCGTAGCGAGCTTGCTGCCAGCACAAATCATCCAGATTCAGCTTTTGCAGATACATACCCCCACTGGCGGTAATATGTATCGGCGCCTGCTCTGGCAACACCCCCTGCTCAATACAGCGGCGTATCAGCAGATAGTGGCCCACGACCTGGGAGGCAAAAATAACATCGTAACGATCTTCGACCAGCATCAGCTGGTCCGGCATGCCGCCCGCATTGCAAACCAGCGCATCAAGCGAGGGCAGGGACTGGTTCATCACTTGCTCAAAGTCGGTCATATCCAGCTCAATAAACTGCACGCCCTGCGCAGCCAGACCGGACTGATCAAACTTTTGCTGACCACGACCAGTGACCCAGACGTGAGCCCCGGCGCTGGCCAGCCGCTGTGCCAAAGCCGCACCAATACCGCTGGTTCCCCCTGTGATCAGGACGGTTTTATCCGCCAACCAGCTGTCATCTATCTGACTGAACTGACGTGCGTGACGCTGATAGCCAGTGCGATCAAATGAATAGACAATGCTGTAGTCTTTAAGCGTATCGAACATGCTTCTCTCCCGGGCCCATTTTTGCCTGTACGCGCCTGCAATACGGTGTTTTACTCTGGATGGGTCACTTCAGGCTTACAATCGCAGCGCTTCTGACCCGGCTAGACACCATTCACACTCGAACATTGTCTTGTTATGGTGAAACACCTTTTATCAACAATGGAGTACTTAACATGGTAGACGCTTATAGCCCGGACGAATACAAATCCGAACTGGTAGTGCTGAATAGCGACCTCGACCACCCCTGGCACCTGGATCAGGAAAAGCTGACCAAGACCTTTACCTTTGCTGACTTTGTGACCGCCTTTGGCTTCATGACTCAGGCTGCCATAGTCGCCGAAAAAAGCGGCCATCATCCCGAATGGTTCAACGTTTACAAAACCGTCAAGGTACAGCTGACAACGCACGAGGCCGGTGGTATCTCAAAGAAGGATTTTGATCTTGCCGGACGCATGGAAAAGCTTGCTACCGGGCAGCGTTGATATGGCGCTAACGTTAAAGCTCAACGGTATGGGAGAAATCGTTGAGGGCAACTACTATCGGGGTTACTGCTTCTTGAGCGACGACCCCGAAGAAGACGGCGGCATTTCTCTGGTTGTCTATGCCAGTCCCGACCGCCAGTCCAGGGTGCTGCTAAGCGAGTGGTTTCCATCGATCCAGGCGGTCAATCATTTTGCGCGGGACCAGAACTGGTCGATTGAGTGGCTGGATTAAACTGGCATACATCAGGCCGCACCTGACAGGCCGCCTCGGCTGCTATGCGCACATCAATCAAGTAATACAGCGAATCAAGCCCCAGGCTGATTCGTCCCATATTGTGAAATACCATCCCCAGCGCCAAATCTTCTGCTGAATAACGCCCGGAATCACGGGCAAAGTACCTGGCAGCGGCTCCTGGCTCGGTCTCGCCCAGCAGTTGCTGCATGCGGCCAATGCCTCCGTGATAGGCCTGAACCAGCAGCAGCGAATATAACGCGCTTTTTTTCTGAGCTGGAAGATGACCAAAGCGCTGTTCAAAAACCGGTTTTAAATTGCGATCGTTTTGCTGATACAACCGCACCGCACAATCTACTTGAGCCATGCGATGCAAATGAAAGCGTTCAGGTATCTCGCAATCGGACAACACCTCCGGACGCAACTGCAATAAACCGACAGCACTGGCCGCCGAAAAGCTCCGTTTACGAGCACCGCTTTCGATCAGTATCTGACCGATAAAGGCCTGCCTGACGGCACTGCTGGCCTGGTACCCCTGGCGTTCTGCCTTATCTGCAAACACCTGCTGTACCAGGTCAATCAGGGCGATCGGCGCGTCTTCGGCCCCTGCGACCATACCGTCCCAGGTCCCCCATACACGCTCTTCAGGATATACCCCCATTAACCGGTCAACCGCATCAGCAAGATCGACATGCGGTTGATCGCACCGTAACGCAAACGGATAGCCGGTTTCATTGGCAGACCCGGCTATCCAGCGATGAACGCTTTGTTGCTGATACAGCTGTTCGCGCACCCGATTCAATTGCAACTGATTGGCCGCCACTGTGCCTGTGTTTTCAAACCAGGTTAAAAAACGGCCGCGCTGATCAAATAGAATATGCCGGTTCGGCTCTGCGCAATAGCCACGCTCAAGCAACACCCAGCGACGCAGGGTCGAGATGTTCTGATAGAAGCCATCACTGAACACATAGGGCGTATCGCGAATAACCTGTAACCAGCGCGAAGGCGCTGGCTCACTCACACTGTCAGTTTCCGCCGCGACAGACAGTGCCAAACCCATCAGCACCGAAGTTACCCACGGTCGCCAGTTTCTGATCCCAACCATCCTTCTTACTCATGCTCAAACCTGAGCCTAGTCTAACCATTGCTGGAACCGTTGCCAGTCTGCCCTGGTTGCAAAGTGTGGCGTCGTGCCAATAGTTGCACACAACGACAACATCATCAGGCGTCTATTTAACATGAGTCGACACTTAGGTCAGGCTGACCACCTGAATGAAACCAGGACGTACCCTATTTGTAGAAACCCCAGGATGGCAAGAAGCAAGACATCGCCTTTATCAGGGATCCGGACGGCTACTGGATTGAGTGGTTCACCCAGAAGGATTGCCCGGGGTTCCTACCTGAACCAAACGGACAAAAAAATTCCGGCGCAGGCCGGGGTAAATGACGGGGGAAGCCTTACTGACTCATTGCGCAGTCACGAAATCGCTGTAAATACCGCTACGATCGAAGGTTGCTACCTGAAACTCGTATTCGGCATTGGGTAAATCTTCAATCAGGTACTGATCAGTAGCCGCATTATTAATAACCAGTTTTTCGAACGCTGAGGTACCGGTTTCCCGGTAACGAATTTCGTAGCCGCCGATTTCATCAAAACTCATCAGTTCGCCATTAACGCGCTCAATCGGTGCGCTCCAGTAAAGGGTCACCGATAGCGTATCCGGTTCAGGTGCACTGGTGACAAGAGTGACCGTAGTGTCGGCAACCAGAGTGCCATTGACTCGAACAGCCAGCGTGTTTACTCCAGTCATTAGCTGGTCCAACGGCAAGACGTTAGCCTGGGCAACCGAGCCTTCAGAAAAATCATAAGGGTAGGTTGAGTCCTGACTATACCAACTGCCGTTAATATAAAATTCAACACGTCCTGCGTTGGTATCATTGGTTGTCAGTGTCAGGTAGTAACTCTGACCCTGGTTCATTTCCAATCCAGTCACTGCTTGTGCATTGGTGCGCGACGCGCTCGTTGAATAATCGAGTGAATAGATTATCGGCTCTGGCTCAGGAGTCGGCTCTGGCTCAGGAGTCGGCTCTGGCTCAGGAGTCGGCTCTGGCTCAGGAGTCGGCTCTGGCTCAGGAGTCGGCTCTGGTTCAGGGGTCGGCTCTGGTTCAGGGGTCGGCTCTGGCTGAGGTGTGGGTTCCCATTGATCGTCAGCTAAAACAGAAAAGCGTGAGGTTGCAACAATTTCACCGCCGACTTTTACCATCAACGTATTCTCGCCATTTTCAAACCATGTCATATTCTGGACATTGGCGGCAATATTATTCCCTCCGTTCAGATCATAGGGATAATTGGAATCCGCATTGACAATCACATCATTAACGTAAAATTGTACAACGCCCATGGCAGTTTCATTCGACGCCAGATACATGTAATACGTACCGTCACTATTGAGTGCTGCATTTTGAAGGCTAGCTCCAGATACGCGGTCAGCGCGAACGGAGTACAAAACATCATAACTGCGCGATACATTGTCGCCTGCATCGATGGTGAATTTAGAAGTTCCTTCTTCTACTTGGCATCCTGCCAGCGCCATCGAGGCGACGACTGAACATGAAAGAGTGAACCTCGTCATATGCGTTTCTGAACCCTTTTTTGATAGTCATGAGTAAACGTGAACGCATCATATCAACGAGGGTTTTTAATAAATGTGAGCTATTTCCAATCGAACTTTTCATTACATTTCCAGCTATCATTGACGGTTTGACTTTAAAAAATCGTCAATGATACCGCAGTATTTACAGGTGACTCCGATCAATAAAAACGGGTTCACAACTCGTACCTCGACCCTGTCACAGAGCCTGGATAACAACTCCAAAAAATTGACGGTTTTTACCACCGATCAGTAGTCGTACAGTGTACCAATCTGCACGTGAGTATCGTACCCTGTGAACTTGATCACTTTAACGACCTGTCTTTACACTTCGTCAGCAGGTTATCAGTGCATCAACTGACAATTGACCTCGATCAGCCAATCGCTGACAATCTCTGAAAACGTTATCAAAACAACAAGTCACAGCATCAGGAGTTTGCCCCATGAGCGCATTTACCGAGATACTGACCCGGCGTGACTGGGAGAACCCCCTGGCAACCGGTCACAATCGGCTACCCGGTCATAGCCCACTGCATGCTTATCCAAGCCGTGAAGACGCCCGCAATGGCGTATCGGCGGCGCGCCAGTCACTAAACGGCGATTGGGATTTTGTGCTCTACGACCGGCCGGAGCAGGCCGAGCCGGACTTTTTCGAATCAGACAAGCCCGTCCACACCGGTCAAACCATCAGTGTTCCAGGCAACTGGCAATGTCAGGGTTATGACCGGCCGATCTACACCAATGTGCAATACCCTTTCCCGGTTAACCCCCCTTACGTGCCCTCCGATAACCCGACGGGCGGCTATGCCAGAACCTTTTCGCTTTCAGCAGAGGATATGGAACAACAGACTCGAGTTATTTTTGACGGCGTGAATTCCGCCTTTCACCTCTGGTGCAATGGCCAGTGGGTAGGTTATAGCCAGGACAGTCGGTTGCCCGCCGAGTTCGATCTGACGTCTTTCGTCCGTGCCGGCGACAATCGCATTGCCGTAATGGTGCTGCGCTGGTCCGATGGAAGTTACCTTGAAGATCAGGACATGTGGTGGCTAAGCGGTATCTTTCGCGACGTTACGCTACTGCGCAAACCCCATCGTGCTATTACAGATGTCCGCATCCGCACCGAACTTGACGCCTGCTACCGGGACGCTGTTTTGCATGTGTGCGCCGAGGTCACGGATCCCGAGTCCCGCATCAATGCCTGTTTGTATGATGGTGATGCAGCGATCGCTGATGTTCAGCTGGCCATGCCCGGTCGGCGTGAAGTCGATGAACGGGGCGGCTTTCGCTGCCGCGTTGATCTGCAGATACCCGTGCCTGAGCCCCGACTCTGGTCGGCCGAGACGCCCAACCTTTACCGACTGGTTGTGAGTCTGGTTGATACCACCGGCAACGCATCCGACCATGAAGCCTGCGATGTCGGTTTTCGCAGTGTTGAGATCCGGGAAGGTTTGCTCAAACTCAACGGTCAGCCATTGCTGATTCGCGGGGCCAACCGGCATGAGCATCATCCCGACCGCGGCCATGCTATAACCCGGGAAGACATGGAAGTCGACATCCGGCTAATGAAACAGTTTAATTTTAATGCGGTACGCACAGCCCATTACCCGAACCATCCTGCGTTTTATGAGCTGTGCGACCAGTACGGCCTTTACGTCGTAGACGAAGCCAATATCGAAACTCACGGCATGAACCCTTCCAGTCAACTGTCCGATGACAGCCAATGGCTATCTGCCTATATGGAACGGGTTACGCGCATGGTTCAACGTGACCGGAATCACCCATCGGTGATCATCTGGTCGCTGGGCAATGAATCGGGTCTGGGCGCCAATCATCACGCCGCCTATCAGTGGGTGAAACAATCCGATCCTGGCCGGCCGGTACAATATGAAGGTGGTGGCGCAGACTCCCCGGCTACCGACATCATTTGCCCGATGTACGCACGGGTAAACACGGATATGCCCCTGCCAGAGTCCGTCCCTAAATGGGCTATTCAGAAGTGGATCGGAATGCCCGGTGAAATGCGTCCGCTGATTCTCTGTGAATACGCTCACGCCATGGGTAATAGTCTGGGCAGTTTCGACGAGTATTGGCGCGCTTTTCGCCAATATCCGCGTTTGCAAGGCGGTTTCATCTGGGATTGGGTCGATCAGGGCTTATCTCACACCAGCCCCGAGGGGCAGCGCTACTGGGCCTATGGCGGTGATTTTGGCGATCAGCCTAACGACCGGCAGTTCTGTATTAACGGTCTTGTTTTTCCCGATCGCAGTGTGCATCCAACTTTGTATGAAGCAAAACGCGCCCAGCAATTCCTTCACTTCGAGCTGCTTCATACTGAACCGCTCACCCTGCGGATACAGAGTGAATACCTGTTCCGCCACTGTGATAACGAACTGCTCAACTGGGCCATACTGGAAGACGGAAAGGTCATTGGCAGCGGTCAGTCTGGCTTTGCGCTGGCACCCCGAAACCGTTGCACCCTCAGTCTGGAAACGCCGCTTCCCGTTGCCAAAGCCGGTAAGCAATACCATCTCGATGTATGGGTTACCCAACCGGAGGCCACTGCCTGGTCTGAAGCCGGCCATGAAAGCGCACGTCAGCAACTGAGCTTACCGGCCACCCTGCAACTACAGGAATCACCTCAACAGTGCGCCAGCGCCCCTGTTTATATCGAAAGCGACGACACACTCACCGTCCAGCACGCCACTGGGCTATGGCAATTCGACCGCACCGGTGGCCAATTGCTTGACTGGCAACATCAGGAACAGGCACTGCTACTCGCACCACCGCAAGATCGGTTCTGGCGCGCCCCGCTGGACAACGACATCGGCATCAGCGAAGCCGACCGGGTTGACACCAATGCCTGGGCTGCCCGCTGGGCTGCAGCAGGGCTCGATCGTCTGGAATGCGCGAGCACACTGAACAGCGTGCACACTATAAGCGATCATGTCGACATAGCCGTCACCCACATCCACAGTGTCGATGGCAAAATCCGGCTGAGGAGTAACTGGCGTTATAGTTGTTATCAGGATGGAACGCTGAAAATAAGCGTCGACGTTGAAGCGGCCGCTGGTTTGCCGCCGTTGGCCCGGGTTGGCCTGGAATGGTCTCTGGCGCAGGTCACCGACTCATTCAGTTGGTGGGGGCGCGGTCCGCATGAGAACTATCCGGATCGAAAACTGGCGGCCGATATGGGTCGCTATACGCTGCCCCTTGGCGCCGCCCACACACCTTACATTTTCCCGAGCGACAATGGCTTGCGTTGCAATACCCGGGAACTGACACTCGGCACTCTGACGCTCAGCGGTGACTTCCATTTCAACCTCAGCCGCTATTCGCAGGAGTCACTGGCAGCCGCCCGTCATCAGTATGAGCTGGTTGAAGAAGAGGCTGTCTATCTACACATCGACGCTGAGCACATGGGCGTCGGCGGTGATGATTCATGGAGCCCGAGTGTTCATCCGCAATATTGGCTAACAAAGCGCAACTACCGTTACGAAGTGACGCTCACAACCCAATAGCACGGAGGTCGGTCAGGTGTACCTGACCGACCTCCGGAAGCGGGGTCATGCCAGCTAGCCGGTTGTTGAAAAAGGCTTGCCGCCTTGTCTAAAACACGAAAAGCAAACAATGTGATCTTTACTTTCTCACGATTAACTTTTTAATTTGTAGCCGGTCTTAAAGATCCACCATACCAGCGTTAAAAACAGCAACAAAAAGCCAATGGTCATCGCGGTACTGACGACAATGTGCACATCCGATACGCCATAAAAACTCCAGCGAAAACCACTGACCAGGTAAACCACCGGGTTTAGTAGCGTTACACCCTGCCAGAAGGGTGGCAGCATATCGATGGAATAAAAGGTTCCTCCCAGGAACACCAGTGGCGTGACTATCATCATGGGTACAATTTGCAGCTTCTCAAAACCATCGGCCCAGACACCGATGACAAATCCGAGAAAACTGAATGTCACCGACGTCAGCACCAGAAAACTGAACATCCAGAAAGGATGATCGATGCGGTAATCTACAAAGAAAGTGGCGGTGATCAGAATAATGAGTCCAAGAACCACCGATTTAGACGCAGCAGCACCAACATAACCAAGCACAATTTCAATATAGGAAATCGGAGCCGACAATACTTCATATATAGTGCCTGAAAATTTAGGCATATAGATACCGAACGACGCATTGGAGATACTTTGCATCAGCAGCGTGAGCATGATCAGCCCGGGTATGATAAAAGCGGCGTAGCTGACCCCATCGATATCCACCATACGCGAGCCGATAGCAGACCCGAATACCACAAAATAGAGTGACGTTGAAATAACTGGCGTTGCAACGCTTTGTAGCAACGTGCGCCAGGTGCGTGCCATCTCAAATGTATAGATAGCCCGAACAGAATAAAAATTCATCTGAATCGTTTCCTTTATTGACCGTGAACCAAACCCACAAAAATGTCTTCCAGCGAACTTTCTCTGGTGCGTAGATCCCGAAACTCAATGCCATGACCATCCAGCTGTTTCAGCAATTCGGAGATGCCGCTGTGCTCTTGTTGAGAGTCAAAGTTGTACTGAATCTCGCGGCCATCCTCGCTGAGTGACAACGGCATATCGATCATTGAATCCGGAAGTTGAGTCAGCGGCTCACGCAGCGAAAGCGTCAGCTCTTTTTTACCCAGCTTGCGCATCAGCGCTTTCTTTTCTTCGACCAGAATGATTTCACCATTATTGATAACACCAATACGATCGGCCATTTCCTCGGCCTCTTCAATATAATGCGTCGTCAAAATAATGGTCACGCCTTGTTCGCGCAAGCCACGCACCATTTCCCACATATCCTTGCGCAGCTCGACATCAACGCCGGCGGTGGGTTCATCCAGAAACAAGATTTTAGGTTCATGCGACAAGGCCTTGGCGATCATCACCCGACGCTTCATACCACCTGACAACTCCTTGATTTTCGAGTCGCGCTTTTCCCAGAGCGACAGCTTTCGCAGTATTTTTTCCAGGTAGGCAAGATCGGGCGCCTTGCCAAACAACCCACGCGAAAAATTGACCGTAGCCCAGACCGTTTCAAAGGCATCGGTAGCAAGCTCCTGTGGAACCAGTCCAATTTTAGCACGCGCCTGACGGAATTCAGTGAGGATGTCATGACCATCAGCGGTAACTTTGCCGCCAGTGGGGTTGGTGAGGCCGCAAATAATGCTGATCAAGGTGGTTTTGCCGGCACCGTTGGGACCCAGTAATGCGAAAATCTCGCCAGAATTAATATCCAGATTGAGGTTTTTCAAAGCTTCAAATCCTGATGCGAAGGTTTTATTCAAACCCTGCACAGAAATAATTGGGGGCATGTGTGCTCCTTTACATTTAATAAGGGCTGACGGAATCAAGTGCCGTGCAGTCGTAACCGGCCACTCGATGCTATTACAGCAGACCGGCTTCTTCGTAATATCGGCGTGCACCAGGGTGAAGCGGTGCGGACAAACCCACCTGAACCATATCCAGTGGATCAAGGTTGGCAAACGCC
>Ga0307954_1001236_pt1 | contig 12311 bp, 9 predicted proteins | sample OrgLakmetagen437_FD_201822 | JGI IMG/M metagenome (GOLD analysis project Ga0307954, IMG submission 201822) | Saline water microbial communities from Organic Lake, Antarctica - #437 | ecosystem: Environmental > Aquatic > Non-marine Saline and Alkaline > Saline | place: Antarctica: Organic Lake... | reverse complement strand
ACTTTGGCAGTGAAGCAAAAATAAGAGATGCTGGTAAACTTAGCGTTGAAGGTAAGGAGTACATCGTCAAGGACGGTGATATTATGAATTTTAGATTTAACGTGTAGAACATCACACCCTATAGAGCCAAAGCCCCAGTTCAAAATTTGAACTGGGGCTTTTTTGGGCTTATAAAAGGTTACACTTTCTATTTTTTTAGGAAGATATAAAGAATTTAGACAAAATAATAAGCGAAATCAAATCTTCGAAAGTTGAAAAGGTAATTACCGCAAGATTTATAATGAAATATCTACTTCTGAATAGCACTCAAGACCATCAAGGTTTTTGAAAGCTTGATGGTTGGATATACGTGGTGATTAGCTTATTAAATGATTGTTATTGAAATTGCAAACATTTCATAGCCAACATAAACTTGTTGACGCATACTTCTAAGTTATCTAACTTGATTGAGTTAATGTAATTAAGAAGAAATTGTGTCTCGTTGTATTAAATTTGTTTTAGTTGAGCTTTTTTGAGTTAAGTCTAAGCTATTGCTTTGTAAGAATTACATCAAAGGTTACTGATAAATCGTAAATTATGGTTGTGTCTCCAGTACCTTTTGTAAACTCGAAAGTATTGGTTACGGTACCACTTAAAACAATTTCTAGTTTATAGTAGGTGTCTGTTATCGTTTCATTTGTTGTGATAACACTTAAGTCAACGCTTTCCTGCAAGCTTTCTTTTAGATTATATAACACGTTACCATCTGCAGATAAAGAAATTAAATTGTTAGTTGTAAATTGAAAACCTCCAATTTGAGCAAAAACAGGTTCTGATTCATCTAGCCAAGTTCCAATAATCCATTCTGGTGGATTGATAAAGTTACTTTCATTTTGAATGGCTACATCATCATCATCATCGCTACTACAGGAAATAATAGTTAAAAACAGGATCGAAAGTGTTATAAGTTTTTTCATTTCTAGAATTATTTAAATATTTATTTTATTTAAGATTTAGTTTTTTAGTCTATTCCCGAGTTAATATTACCCAGTTTATATTTTTTTGTTTTTATAAGTGCTAAAATCGATAGTTTTTTCAGTAGGTCTTACCGATTACAAGAATAATTAGCTTATTCTAGGCAACTACCATTTCTTTAGTGTTGGAGATTTTCTGTTTCAATCCTCAATTGCAGATATTAGGTTTAAATAAAAATTTGTCGCTTCTTTCTCATCTTTAAAATAAATTTGGTATTTGAATAATCCATTGATATCTTATCAATACGCCAACTATCATCAAATTTTCTAAAAAGTGCAACGCCCTTTCCTTCCTTTACAATAAATCTTTTCACGATGCTATTTACGTTAGAAAACTCCCAAGTAATTTGTGCTTCTTTACATCCACTATTACCATTATCTAAAAAATTCTTACTGTTGGCAATACCCTCGATTGAAATTACTATACTTCGAACTGATGTTTTTAATGATAAACTATAATAAGAAACCTGATTAAAGTAGTTAAACCCTTTTGATGTAAGATTTCTATTTTTAATCCAGTATCCTTGATTGATTCCATCACTTATAGGATTGCTATTTATTTTCGGGTTCTAAGCAGTTTCCTGAAATTTTGCATTCTCATTAATTAATTTCACTTTGAATTATCACTTTAAGATGTTACTACTTTTAATTTGTTTTTGACACAATTAATGTTTCAGATTAATTCATAAAAAATAGCTACGTATTCTTCTATCTATTTTAAATTCCACGATATATTTATTTAAAAATTCAAGATTAGTTTACATATTATGTAGCTTTAGTTTAAAAGCATGCCATATACCTAGTTTTTGCAGATTGATATTTATGATAATTCAGGATTATTTTTATTTCCTGTTGCAGCAGCCATCATCGCCATATTTTGAGCTTGACTTTCTTCCTTTTCTTTTTTATCAATATCTTCAATTTGCAAAGAAATTTTTAAATTATGACTGCTAATTTTTGATGGAATATGAAATAAATCAATTATTGCCCAGATACCAAACCCTCCTAAAGTGATCCAATATAGTACCTGTAAGCCCCATTTTCCTAAATAGGCGTAGTGACACCCTAGAAATATCCAACATAAATAAGCTGTTCCTGTCGATTTCATTTTTGACATTAAATAATGTTTGTTCATAATAATTGTTTTTGAGTTTAATTAAATTGTTCCTATTGCATTCACCTTTTCTAAATTCTATCTATATATTTTCATTTATCCATTAAAAATAGCATAAAAAAACATAACGAGCATTGCAATAGTGGTAGGTGAATGTTTTCTAGTGAAAATCTACTATTTGGGAGGTTAATCCTAATGTTAATAAAAACAACTTAACTCAAATTTGTGGTAACTAAATATTTTTTAAAATTTGAAACAAAATATAGCTTCTCAAAAAACATTTATCCAATGGGCAAAAAATAATTGATTTTTAAGGTTATTATTTTTTAAGAGGAACTAATATTTATTAGTAGAATGAAAGCCCAATAAGCTCTTCACTTGTATCTAAATATGCAGCAATTGCTTTTTTGTTTTTACGGCCGTTTACGTCACATATTATTTCGTCACTAACAATATCTCCCTTGAAGATACATTCTCGTATTTTCCCTGTGATTTTGAACTTCCCATCTTCTACTAATAAGTTATCTGATGACATTAAAAGGAATTTCATTTTTTTAGTACTTATAAATTGCTGTGGTTTTTTAAATATAATTTTATCTAATTTGCCTTTTTTAGTTATTTCTAACTGCAAATAGCTAATCTGTATAGGTTCGTATTTAAATACAATTCTTACTACTGCTTTTCTAAAGTCTTTTAGTGCTTCATTAAAAGACTCAGTTTCACTCATGTTATTTTTGTAAGTATTGCTTTTTGAATTTAGATTTAAAGGATAATCAAAAGAATATGGACTTGGTTGGTTGTATGTATGTGCCTTTAACTTTACCGACTACTGATATTGAAAATTGATATCCAGTTTATTTAAAGACTAAATCTACATTAGATATTAAAAGCAAATAGTTTGCTTTCATTTTGACTGGCTTCATCATCATCGCTACTACGGGAAATAATAGTTAAAAACAGGATCGAAAGTGTTATGAGTCTTTTCATTTCTAAAACTATTAAAATATTCGTTTTATTTAAGATTTAGTTTTTTAGTCTATTCCTGAGCTAATATTACCCTGATTATAGGTTTTTGTTTTTATGAGTGCTAAAACAAATAGCTTTTTCAATAAGGTCTTATCTTACCGATTACAAGAATAATTAGCTTATTCTAGGCAACTACCATTTTTTTAGTGTTGGATATCTTATTTATTTCCCTGCACCAAATACCAATCCACCCAGGAGTCTAATTGTTGCACTGAATTTGGACGAAGTATGATCTCTCTTTTGTCATCCAATAAATAGATAGTTGGAGTGGCAAATACATGGTAATTTTTCACAATAGAACCTTTCCATTTTTTATAATCACAGATGCTGATAAATGGAAAAACTTTGGCAAAATTTTTAAATATTTTCTCGTCTTCGTCTAATGACACAAAGACCACTTCAACGCCTTGTGCTTTCCATTTTGCATACGATTTTGCTATTTTCGGAAGTTCTTCCACGCATTTGGGGCACCAACTGGCTCCAAATACCACCGCCACGTATTTACTTTTGAGATCTGACAATTTTTTGGGCAAAGCATCTTTATTGTAACCTGGAGCCACAAGGTCTCCGCTTAACTGAATATTAGGTGCCATATTTCCTATTTTCATGGCACGGTAGCTCTCTAGCTGCATGGCAAGGTTATCATCAATGGTGCAGTTTACTTCATTCAATACCTTTATTGCTAAGTATTCCGATGATGTAAACAGGCTGCGTTCCTCCAGCAGTTTAAATAAATACTCTGTAATTCCATTCAGCTTTTGATCATCTGATAAAAGGTTCTTTATCAAATGATCAATTGATTTATTCATTGCTATATAAACTGAATCTAAAGAACGACTGCTGCTTTCTATGAGCCAGAAATGGCTTTTGATGGTTTCTTTGAGCAATCCACTTTTATATAAACGGTCGTCTGTATAATCCAACTCTCGGAATGCTGTAATGGTTTGGGGTATTTCTTTTGTGCGATATTGGGCAATAGTAGACACCGAACTCACCAATTTGCGAAGGGGCAAATAATAACTTATGTAAGAACCTTCGGGTAAACCTGCCAAAAACAAACGGTCTTCACTTATAATGCGTTGTTTTTCATTTGTTATTGCCTGTTTGGTAACCTTATGAGAGACAAAAAGCAAATCTTTTCTGTAAATTTTTGAGAGGTAATCCCATGCACTCAAAGTTTGTTCCCTTCGTGGATGTTCTAAGGCGTATTGCTCAAACAGTTTATTTTCGTCACTCTCAACTATTTCAATGCTCTCAGCAAAAGCAAAACTTTCTCCTTTTACCTTTAAACCTTTACCTTTCTCCTTTTTTCCTGATAAAATTACAACAAAGCTTTTATTGTCTTCTGACGAAAGATAAGCCATGCCAAAGTCGGTAGTGCCGAAAGACAACTGAAATTCTCCTTTTTCATTGGCTTGAATGCTGTCAATAAGATAAGTGTCAAAACCCTCAAAACCTACAAGTTTAATTTGTTGCCTGGCAAGGCCAGGAAATGTGCCTGTGATACTGTTTTGTGAATATGCATAAATACAAGTAAACAATAATATAATAAAAGGTAGTATTTTCTTCATAAAAACCATTTTAAATTTTTCACAAAAACCATTGGATCTTCATTGTAAGATTTGTGGAACAAACCCTCCCTGTAAAAGGTTACAGTTGTAAGGTTTGTACTTTTGTTAATTTTCTATACTATAGTTAGTACTCAAAAAAAATCGACCGCTTTGCGGTATTATAAAAACCATAGCGCCCTGCGGGACGCTATGGTAAAGTGTCAAATAAATCAAATACATCAAAGTATCAATCCTTAAGGCAACGAACAGACAACCCGTAGGCTCGATTGCCCATGTTCAGGCCGGCAGCACTATTGATGAAGAACAGGCCACGAGCGCGAGTGCCACTTACCGTACTACTGGACCAATAGAAGCCTGAGCTCTCCTCGAGCGAACCAAAGCTGTTGAGGCGGTGGCCGGCCACCGGAAATTTAAGCGGTGAGGCAAATGCACCTGCACTGTTATTACTACTCCAACTATCTCGCTCGGCTAATAACTCTGTATCTGTAGGCAAGCGGTACCCACTTGGGCAAGGATTGTTGGTGCCGTTTACGCCTTGCCACAAATTATTGTTTTGAGGGCTGCGCCAGTCTCTAGGGCTGCTACTGGTGGTAATAAAATCGCCATGCCCGGGATTGTCTGTACTGCTCAATGTTGAAGTAATGCCTGAGTTTCTTTTCTCGTGCCCATCAGCTGCGCGTCCCCATTGGTATAAATCACCATAAGCAGCTGCATCTGTAATACTTGTGGCTGCTTGACTGGCACCTAAATTACGGTCCATCCAAGTTTTGCCTGTTATTGGGTTTAAGACATCAACAACAGCAGTCCCACCGCTATTTGTAGCTGTTGTAAAGCTCCATATTGGCGAAATCGCTAAAACGTTTCCTGTATTACTTATGGTTTCTACTTTCCAGTAATAGGGTGTTGCCTCTTGTAAGTTGGAGTAATTTAATGTATTTACGTTTGCATCAAGGTTAAATACGGTGTTTGGATTTGAACTCGTATCAAAATATACTTTAAATGTTGCATCAGTTGGCGTGTTGTTTCCTTCAGTAAAAGATAGATTGCCGTTTAGGCTTATATTGGTAGAATTGTCGTTTGGTATTGGATTATACGCAGGTTCTGTAGTGCTAGAACTATTTAATGTTGTAAAACTTATTTCATTACCATAAGCAGTTCCTTCACTATTTGTGGCATAAGCTTTTACGTAGTAAGTTGTATTTGCCGTTAAACCAGTTATATTACTTGTAAATGCACCTGTTCCAGTTCCATCATTTGATGTAATGTCTGCTGTTGTTGGATTTGGTGTTGTGCTGTAACAAATACCTTTTACTGTTACGGCATTTCCACCGTCATCCGTAACATTTCCGCCGCTTGTGGCAGAGTTTTGTGTGATATTTAATATTGGATTTGATGTTACTGTTGCCAAATTATTGTCTGCAATTGTTGTAAAAGACCATAAAGGAGAGGTTGTCAAAACTGAACCTGAATTACTTAATGTTTCTACTTTCCAGTAATACAGTGTTGCCTCTAGTAAGTTGGAGTAATTTAATGTATTTACGTTTGCATCAAGGTTAAATGCTGTGTTTGGATTTGAATTCGTATCAAAATATACTTTAAATGTTGCATCAGTAGGCGTGTTGTTTCCTTCTGTAAAAGATAGATTACCGTTTAGGCTTGTATTGGTAGAATTGTCGTTTGGTATTGGATTATACGCAGGTTCTGTAGTGCTAGAAGTATTTAATGTTGTAAAACTTATTTCATTACCATAAGCAGTTCCTTGACTATTTGTGGCATAAGCTTTTACGTAGTAAGTCGTATTTGCCGTTAAACCAGTTATATTACTTGTAAATGCACCTGTTCCAGTTCCATCATTTGATGTATTTTCTGTTGTTGTTGGATTTGGTGTTGTGCTGTAACAAATACCTTTTACTGTTACGGCATTTCCACCGTCATCCGTAACGTTCCCACCACTTGTGGCTGATGTTTCAGTAATTTCTGAAATATCAGTTGTAATTACATCAGTAGTCGATTCATCAAAAAAACAAAAGTCTGGAATACTAAAAGTTTGATCAGTTACGTATGATTGGGAATAAAGGTCAATATCTATATCGATAATTTGATTATTGCTGAAAAGTGCAGATATTTTAGACTCAAAAGTTGCTTTCCATTTATTTTGTTGAACAATATCTGTTTCAAAACATTGTGTTGAAGAATTATAGTCTACAGAAGCAGTAACTTTTTGAGTCCAAGGATAAATAAAAAGACCCACAAACGACTGATTATTTCCTTGTAGTAAAAATTGAGGGAACTTAATTACAGGACCAACTGCTAAAGGAGTGGCTTCAAATTCAATCTCGGCGGTAGCACCATAACCAAAACTCCAATCATCATCAAGGAGTTCTTCAAAAGAGTTATCCCATCCATTTCCTGTTGTGCTACCTTGATATAAAATATTATAATTGTATCTAAAATCTTTACTGAATTCAACATAAACTTTTCCCGTAATACTAACTTTAAAAGTAGCAAAAATTACTATTTCAGGTTTAACAACCAAATCAGATGGAGAAATCAATCCGGATAAAGGAATGGCAACTATTTCAAAGCTTCTATCTATTTCAAGAAGAGGGTCTAGGTCAGCATTTATAAAATCATCTTCAACAAATTCAGAAGATGTTTTTCCTCCGTAAGATATTTCACCTCCAACACTTATATCAATTAACCCATTTAATGAAAAAACATTATTTGAAGAGTTAGTAGCATCATATGCAAAAACCAAAAATGGAGGTACCGTATTTGTAATTTCAACAAAGCATGATAGTTTTAGTTGATTGGTAGTTGAAGTCAAGTCATTATCTAAATCATATTTTAAAGTAATATCAACTCTTTCATTTTCAACATTATACTCTATAACTGGTACAATGTTATTTTTTAAATTTGGATTATTTATGCCATTTAAGTTTCTGATATTTTCAAAATCTAATTCTAAAGCTTCCGTATAATCTACTTTTTCAAATACATCTTCAGCTTTAGCTTGTGAAGTAATAAATTTATAATTAACATCATTATTTTCTATTGAAACTATTTTTCTAGCAAAACCTCCAGCAGCTAGTTCTGTTTCACTAGAAAAAATCACATCGCCTACTGCAAGCTGTGAAAACGAATTTGAGTAATTAAAAATCAAATAATTTTGATTGACTTCTACTAAATTTGTTTTTAATTCTTCATCTAAAACAACGGTGTGGTTTTGATATATAATTTCACCAAAATCACCACTTGATGAACCACCAAAGTTAATTTCTATTGGATTTTGAATATCGTCTATAATTGTCTCATCATCTTTATCACAACCATTTAGAGTTAAAGTTAGAAATAGTAATAGGAATAATTTGCTTTTCATAATGTTGAATTTATAGATGAAGTATTCTAATAACAATATGCTGTTATTTTAAAATTTTGAATAACAGCAATTCGGTATTTGTAAATTACTTTTCCATTTCATTTTTGATATCTATCATCAATTTATACCTTTAAAATATCAGTCACATATTTCTTATATGTTAGTAAAAATACATTTTTAAAGGTTATAAATCCAATATTCTATTGAAGATGAATTCTTTATGTAATTTTCACTTAAAATTTTATGCTTCATTTAAAGATGAAAAGTTGTAAATTTAGTTGATCTACCTATTTATTGCCCAACTCGTTCTCGCTTTGCTTTTATTTGTTTAGAAACTTGCTCCATTTCTCTTGAATCTATTTGTCGAGATAGATTAGACATTGTTTCTGCATAATAGGATTCTAAAACCTTTGCAACTGGATTATAAATGCCAACATCACTTAATACTATTTCGTCAGTTAATGTACTAACGGGACCAGTAAATTTTAATTCACCGTCTGTTACTATTGCTTTTCGATCAATGTCTACTGTTTTTTTCCAAAACTTTTCACCGTCAATTGGATCTGTAGCTGTAATAATTATTCTACCTTTATGGTAAAAAGTACCTCCTAGTTTATAAGCATTATCGTATAACAATGCATCTCCAAATGAAAGAGCTCGACTTCCAAAATCACCTTTCTCTGATAGTATTTCAACTTCAATTTCAATAGCTAAATCGCTATTAAGTTTATCTCCATACACCATTTCATCTCTTGATCTGTAAGGGCCTTTTATTTTAAAACCATTTGCGTTAAGTGATTCTTCAAAATCATCTGCCATGTTTCTAACAAAAGAACTATAAGGTTCTACAAGATTATTGTTTTTACCATCAGAAAAAACAGGATCGATAATGGCTATTGAAAGACTACTTTCTGAAATTTGAGTTCTTTGCTCTGGTGTATACGTAAATTGAGGATTGTACTTGGTAGTTGCAAGTTGATTTACAGATCCACAGCTTATAAGAATTAAGCTAAATACTAAGAATGTTAATTTTTTCATTTTAAGTTGTTTTATAATTATACAATAAAAATGAAGTATTTATTTAAAACAAAAAAAACAGAATGAAAATGTATGTTATTCTAGTGAAAATTGATAGATTTAAAATGACCCGTAAATTTTTTAAGAAATTTTATTTATCATATTCGATTTTTTAACGATTTTTCCAATTTTAGTAAAAAACAGTTATGATTCAAGATATTTATAATTAGGGCATACTAAACAATACCCTTGTGAAACCTAACAAATACCAATAAGGGCAACCAATACAAAACCAATGAAAATACAATATTTAAGAATGATAAAGAGAAACCAATCTTTTTTCAAAGGCTCTGGCATAAGTTCTTTTTATTCTTAATTCTTGACCCATTATGGAAATTCTTGATCCATTAATTCTACCTTCTAGTAATTCAGGTGAAATATTGACAATATAGCTTTCGTTTATTCTTACAAAGTAAGGTGGAATGTGTTTTAAGAGTTCTTTTAAAGAAGATTTCAAAAAGTAATATTCTTTATCTAGGGTTTTAAACCAGAGGTAGTTCACCCTTAGGTCTTCTAGCTCTTCATCTTCATTTAGAAAAGGGGTAACCGTAAAAAAAGCAATTTTCTTATAAGGTACTGGAACTTTGGTTACCGCACCTCTCCCGTACTCTTTTACTTCATCTAAATAACCTACTAAGCCGATAAGTGCATCTTTTTCTGTAGTAAATAAATTGTTTTGTTTTTTATGCAAAACGGTGTGGATTGCTCTTGTAACCTCTTCTATATTTAAGCGAGGTTTAGTTTTTACAATAAATTGTTCGTGATTAGTATGTAAGCCTTTTGCAAAAGTAAAATCATCTTCTAAATCGGTGACGTAAATAAAAGGTATTTTATATTGAGAATGAAGTACTTTTCCTAAATCTATTCCGTCTTTTATACCTTGCAAATCAATATCCAACAACACTATATCTGGAGTATTTTCTTTAATTCTTAGTATAGCTTCATCAAAGGATTTCGTGTATCTATCAATGGTAAAATTTTGCTTTACAAGTGCTCTTCTCAAGCGTTCGTATAATGCTGGCTGGTCTTCTACAATAAGTATGTGTGCTTTCATATTTATTTAGGGAATTTTATAGTTAAAGCAACCCCATTGTTATTCGTTAATGCAAAGTTGCCATTAAGTTGTTCAGCTAGGAGTTTGATAATGCGAAGACCGAATGATTCTGTAGTTTCAATATCAAAATTTTCAGGTAAACCTTTTCCGTTATCCGAAAGTGCCAATTCGTATGTATTGCCTTTGTCGTTTATTTCAATTTTAACTATTCCTGTATTAGTACCAAAAGCGTATTTGTAGGAATTGGTTAAAAATTCGTTGATAATCAAGCCTACGGGAAAGGATTTATCTGCATGTAAATTGAGTTTGCCTTGTACTGATTTTTCGATGCTAATGTTTTCATTTGAAAAGGAGTTGGCAACATTGCTTGATAAAGTGTCGATGTATTTCTTTAGGTTAAGATTCGTTACATCCTCATTTTTGTATAATTGCTGATGCACCTCATTTATACTATTTATCCTGTTTTGTAATTCAGTTAGTTTTTTTGAAAATTTACCATCTGCAAACTCCTCTTTAGCAACTTCTATAAAAGTATCTATAATAGACAAGTTATTTTTTACACGGTGATGCAACTCTTTTTGTAAAGACTCAATTACTTCTTTTTGTTTTTTTGTTTTTTTAAGAGTAAAAAACAATATAATACAAATAATTAATATAATTATTATAGAAATAGATGTCAACAATAAGGTATTTTTTTTAGATTGTATCTCACTTTCATTGAGGTCTTGTTCTGTTTTTGAATTAAAAAATAATTCATCTGCTGCTCTTTTTTGATTTCTCACTTGTAAGCTATCTGTGAAATTTTTATAAAAATTAGTTTTTATGCTATCCTTAAATTTAACCCAGTTTAACAAACTTGTTTTAATAGCATTTTTGTCATTTGATTTAAAAGCAATTTCCTGCTTCAATTTTAAAATTCTTTCTCTAGTTTTACTATCATAATCTTTTATGTTTTCTATATCAATTTTTGCTTGCTCATAATTTTTATCGCTAAAACTACTAAGAGCTCTCGTGAAATTTTCAACATTAATTGTATCAGATAGTTTTTTGAGAGTTGCTAATTTTTCAATATAAACATCTGTTTCTTGTTTGTTCTGTTGCAATGAATGAGTGTAAATTAAATCCTGAGCAGTAACTTTTGTTAGTAAAATATTATTGGTATGTGTGGCGACAGTATGGCTAACAGTTAATAAAGCAATCGCAAAAGGTATTTCACCCTCATTTATAAGCGTTTGGGCAATACCATGTTTAAGTTCAATTTGATATTCAGGTATTGTAACTTTATGTATAATCATATGATTGATACCTTCTTTAAAATGGTTTACTGCTTCGTAAGTATCGTAGTGTACATTATATATATTTCCAAGTCCTATGCATGCTAATGCATAGCTCTCGGAAAACGAATTTGCACCACATTTTTTAGCTTTTATAAAATGTTCTATTGATAATGAAAATTTTTCTTGTTTAGCATATATTTTAGCGATTTTATTATGAGACTTACAGATTATTTCCTTATTTGCATAAGAATATATGATGATTTTATTAAAAGAATCTATAGCTTCTTTATAATTTTGAGTGATCATGAATAGTGATCCTTTTAAAAAATTAGCACGTAGAACTAAATCAGAAATAATACTATCAGTTTGGTTTATTTTTTTTGTTTCGGTAAGTATAAAATCTAGAATCTCTTGCCCTTTTTCAGTTTGTTGTAATAAGCGCATGTCGTTAAACCCTACTTCTAAAATACTATCAAGTAGTTTGACTTTTGCATTTGTAGAGGTATTGGATTCAAGCTTGCTGTAAAGAGTTTCAATTTGATTTTGAGAAAATGCAAGTGAAATAAAAAGTATATTGCAACTTATGAAAAACGCAATTTTTTTTGTTATTGGCATAATTATATGGTTAATCTGTTTGACTTGTAATACTGCTACTACAAAAGAAAATGTTAAAACGTATCTAGATAATGAATATAACTATAAATATTTAAATAAAATTGTTCATTTTAAATATAATAAAGAAGATGTCATATATTGTGAAAACCGTATAAAATTAAATGAAAATGTTATTTTTCAGTTTT
>Ga0307954_1001235_pt1 | contig 12353 bp, 22 predicted proteins | sample OrgLakmetagen437_FD_201822 | JGI IMG/M metagenome (GOLD analysis project Ga0307954, IMG submission 201822) | Saline water microbial communities from Organic Lake, Antarctica - #437 | ecosystem: Environmental > Aquatic > Non-marine Saline and Alkaline > Saline | place: Antarctica: Organic Lake... | reverse complement strand
GTTTGTATAGATCTCAGACACACACACACACACACACACACACACACACACACACACACACACACACACACACACACACACACATGCACGCGCGCGCACACACACACACACACACACACGCACGCACGCACACACACACACACATACGTACACACACGCGCACACGCATACACACACATTATGTGTACACGTACACACACACACACACATACGCACACACATACACACACATACACTCAACACACACACACACACACATATACACAAAACACACACACACACAAATACAAACATACCTCAGGTTCAATTTTGAACAATGCTCTTTCATTCCAGATATGTCCCCCCAATCCATTTTGCACGGATTTACCATGCATACACACACACGCACACACACACACACACACATACACACACACTAGTACACCCTCCCCACACCCTTTACAGCACACAAAAGCGGATGCTATACAGAATCTTTTTTGCTTGATACGCAGAGAGAAAAGATGAGTAGAGAGCCTCCTGTTTCAACAGTGCTATTTCCTTTACACACGTTAGAAGCCGTGCGCCACCAACTTGTCACGCAAAGCGGCTCTGTTCTGAGGTGGAACTTCAATCATGCTCACCTGTAAAAGCGATGTGCACCATGTTCATAAAAATGTTGTCCACGTGATCACGTCTTGCTTGCAGCCAACCTTCATGCGCCTCCAGATTCCTTTTGACACACGTGTGGCCAATTCGCTGATAAGAGAAGAATCAGGGGTGGCCCTGCGCATCCTCTACGCCATCAAGCAGACCATGACGCAGATCAAAAACGATCTTAAGGTGCGCACACACACCAACAACACGCTTGACCATCCCACCCAAGCACAAAGCTTGCATTACGACATAGTAAATGCTGGGAATGGAGAAGTAAGCCAGGATGGTTCCCACAATGGCTAGATAAGGAGAGGGTTGTGTTGATCACAGGTCGGAGGATTTGTTAACCAGCGATGCAGTTGCACAGATAGTTGCATCTTCACCTTGTATAACAATCATACAGGAATACAATGTAGCGGCGCAAGTGAAAAGCAATCTTGAGATGATATGAAACGAAATGAAATTAAGTTATGTGTGTGTCTGCTTTTGCATTTCAGAAATACAAGAACAGTGGGCGCCTAGGGAAGGAGCTGGGGGCATCTCAGAGCCCAAACCGAACTTTGTTGGAATCATGGACGTACCGAACACCGAAGCTGCCTTACCAGGCTGGTACACAAAAGTGAGTCGTTGTTCAAGTCCTCGATTGGTGAAGGCACAGCAATTGACTGTTGTCTGCCGACAGGTTCCTTCTGGGCAGTGACAGTCATGACCGGTGCATGAAGCACTGGTGACGTGCAATGAAGGGATCAGAGTTGTACACGCAAATAGACTGGTGTGCCAGCTTTTGGTTGCAGAACATGCGCACGTACCCTGTTCAAATTGCAGATCGCGATGTTGCACATACGTACACACAGGTTCTTTGAGGACGTGATGCGCAGCCATATCCCTGACACCAGTAACCACCTCATGGAGTCCATGCATATGCGCAAGTACCAGGTAAGTTGATGATCGTACCCATGCGTCTCTATCTCACGGAGATAAAGTGTAGGTTGAAGTTATACATGCTCTTGTGCACTCACAGCTTTGCGATATCCCTCCTTTATGTGTTGCTATGAATTTCAGGAGCGGCAGTACCGCCTGGAGGCAAAGGCGCAGGCAGGGAAAAAGACAGAGCAGGAGGATTCCATAGCAAAGCGGGACACCCTGCGGTCCACATTGCAAGAAAAGATGACCATGAGCAGGTGTGCCAATGCGACCCGCACTGCATTCCTTTGCAATTCTCAGCCTTTAGGTTTGAAAATATATCTTGTACACTATACAGTATAAACATGCTCACCCTCTCACACACTTGTACTCACGTATACATCACACATGCACACCTTTGCACACAAAGTATGCACTACAACACAAGCCAATCATGCACTTATTGTGCACGTGCACCGTCACACACGGCCATCCAGGTCCAGCAAGGCAAACCATCTGGAACACGACGCTGCTGTGCACGCCACCCTGCTGAAACATAAGGACGAGGTAGAGAAGGAGGAGCTGCGTGTTGAGCTGGCCCTGGCAGAGACCCACAAGCAGAAGCGGCTTGAAGAGCTGCACCATGCTGCCCTGGATGTTACTCACGGAATTGACACCTTCGAGATCAACATGAAGCGACTGCTCAAAGGTAGGGAGAGTTGTGGGCAATGCACGCTTGCTTTTGAAAGAGCACTTACCATAGATTGGTGCAGCTTTCAGATTACGTACGCGGAGGTGCATGTGTGTCTTGCATGGTCTGTGCTTTTTAAAGCAGGCTGTTTTCCCTGCAAGTAGGAGGGGTGGGGAGTGTGCCTTGTACACGTACATATACATGTACCTGTGCATCTCTCTCAATGGTGTTAGAGTAAGGACCTGCAGGAAAGGTGGGCTGCACCATACATATATTCATCACACACAGGACATATTTAAAGTTAGCTGCATCTCTCCTGGATAACTAAATCATCAGTGCCCTTGTTCATACAACCCACCCCACAAGCAGGTGACGACGACGGTAACGAGGCCCTGACTCCAGCAACCTCCCAGACATCCTTAGAGCACCAAGCCAAGCTGAGAGCCATGGCCACCTCGACTGCCAAGCTGCTGGAGGAAACATCAGGCTACATGGCCGGCGTACGTGCACAGGTAAACAAGCAAGGATCAAGTTGAGGGATAGAGCACAGCTGCAGAGCTGGCTGAGGTTGGCGTGCAGTATTGACGCGGCCACAAAGTGGGAAAAGGTGATTGACATCACGCTGGCGTGCTCACACTCAAGGATAAAGCAAGTGGCCACAAACAGTTCCACCAGTGAGCACACTTAAATTTCAATGCATTTCTTGGCTCGCACAGGGTGTTGAGGATGTGGCCACCAAGAGAGAAAGAGAGGCCCGGCGGAGGCGCATGCTTGTCGAGCAGCAAGCCACTGCTGCTGAGGCTGAACGGCGTGTAGAGGCTGAGGCACTCCTCAATACTCTGGCCCGGCAGAGCACACAGGTAGGGTGGGCTGGACTTGCATGCACGTGTGCTTTACGTCTTTGGGTGAGTGCGGAGTGAGCCGGAAGCAGAGCCTTGCAAAAGAAGCAGTGCACTGTTGGTGCAGCATTGTGTGCAGAAAGGCGGTTGAGATTGTACAGCTCATTGCCCAACATGTAAGAGGGTAGAAATGGCCATAATCGCTGGAAAGCATTGTAAATACACCTTATGCTTATGGGTCTAGCCAACCTACAAAAGAGCTAGGCAAGTCAAAAGCGTAGCAGGTAGGGTTGACTAGGGCTGTGGCTCCGTGTATGTGATGGCAACTTCCAAAGAAGCAATAGACTCTAGATTCCTCTACTCAGGGTGTTCATTCCTCTTTCTATTCAAAACTCACATAGAATGTTTCAAGGTCAGGTAACCCGTTTAGGGGACAAGATTGTCATTCATCATTGGCCGTGATTCTGGTACTACAAGACATGACCTCATATGCACGTTAAAAATAAAAAGTGCTTAGCATGTTCAAACGTTAAAGTGCTAAACGTGTTCACGATTCCTGACCTATGATTGTATTGAATCCATTCTTGTGCGCAGGAGCAGCAGTTGGCAGAGCGCCTGTGGCAGCTAGGGCAAGAGCAAGAGGTGGGGGCAGGTCATGGAGATGATGTTCGGGAGTGGGTTGCGTCTTCCTTGTGCACGGGTCGATGTTGAGAACATAGTTTGTGCTTCAGTGCGTCGTTGACAGCAATGTGCTGTGGAAAGCGACAAGATCTTGGATGTGATGACACATATGGCTGTGTTGTGCCAAGTGGGGAAGCGCAAAGGCAACTGTGTTGGTGACGTATGGTGTGTGTGCCGGTATCTTATGGGGTATCAGGAAGGTAATAAAGGCTGGTAGCAATGCTTTGTGCCTTCCATTGGTTGTGCAAATGGAGGTGGTATGAGGGATTTCCTTGGGCGGAAGCAGGCACAGATCACGTAAACGAGCTTGTGCACGTCACTCAAAATTATACATGCCTTCACCTTGAACACGGTGCACAGGCTGTATGTCAGTTACAGATGGAGGTTGTTAGGAGGAGAGGGAGATTCGGTCTCTACTGTCGCTGCTTTGCACACACGAAAGGCATACACAAAAATACGTGCGTGCACACATGCATGTGCACTCTTGTGCTCAATACAACACCCACATGCAGGCGTGCAAACAAAATGCACACACACACGAGTTATCCCAAGCTTTTAAACACACCAACATACACACATGCGTGCACCTCCTGCAGGTCATGCGTGAAAACCGGCTGCTGCGGGAGCAGCAGTACGCAGCACGAAGGGCACAAGACTGGGATGACACCCTGAAGAGGGAGCATGAGCTGCACCGCTCACTGCGGCAGCAGTACGATGCTGCAGCTGCAGCAGAGCGGGAGGCGTGGCTGGCCAGTGAGCGAGCTCGCAAAGAGGCAAAGACGGCAAAGCACCAGGCTGCTTGTGAGGTGAGTGCAAAAGGTTGCTCCCAGAGCGAATCATGTGTGCTCAAACGTTTGTGCTGTAGCCGCCTACCCCTGTAGGCAGTTTGCACTTGCCATATCCTGATGTCGGCCGCCCATTTATTCATTGGTGCGTGCGTGTGTGTATGTGTGTATGTAAGTGTGCGTGTTTTTGTGTTTAGGTAATTGCGACAACGCACCTGATTGATTTGTGCACGTACAAAACAAGTGTGAATTGATGCTGTGCCCTTGTGTGTGCAGGTCATGGCCTGGCAGCTGGTGCAGCTGGCAGAGCGCAGTGCAGAGTACCGGAGCAGCACAGGGGGCTTGGTGCCACGGAATGAATGGCGGCGGTGGCTTGCCATGTTTGTGCATGGTGACCCACAGCTGGGCGATCCTGTGGTGAAGAAAGTACAGGTGCGTGCTTTTACGGTATGCATGTACAGTAGTGACCACAGAACATGTCATGCTTATGAATGCATTTCCACAGCTGGGCGATCCTGTGGTGAAGAAAGTTCAGGTGCGTGCTTGTACGGTATGGTTGTACAGTAGTGACCACAGAACATGCCATGCTTATGAATGCATTTCCACAGCTGGAAGGGCAACAATATCCTTTGCTGCAGTGTGGAAAAGAAAAGCCTTATGTCATTCTTGACAAATTGTAGCTTGTGAGAAAAATTTAAGGCAGTGTATAGGCAGTAGTCGTGCGTGATCGCTGACGAAGTATTTTGGGGGAAATCCCAGGCTTCATATTTGGCTTAAACATGTGCATACATGTGTGCGCAAACATGCAAACGCAAGCATGCCCACATGCACCAGATAAACGGCTCACGTCTCTCTCTCTCTCCTTCGTGTGTGTCTTTCTCTCTTGCGTCTCAGGATGGCAACCAGATTGCAGACATGCAGCTGGCCAAGGCAGCCGTGGCAGACTGGCTGGACTGCCTAGGGGAGTATGAATGTCAGCCCCCCATAGGCCACAACGAGCCCCTAGGAGCAGTGGTAAGCACGTGCATGCCTAGATCAGCCAAACCACAAGTGTCAGGGTTCAAGATGATTGAGATGTGTGTGTTGCTGGCCATCCTCACACATAGGCCCACATGCTTTCTCCCACACACTACTACATGCGTACAACCATGCTCATCTCACCTGTGTTTACACGCAAACACACACACACACACACATGCACACACACCATGATAACGTGCAGGTAGCTGAATTGGACGCCCTAGCACGCCCTAAGGTAGCTCCCTCTGACCTTCCCCAAATTCAACAGCTCCCCCTCAAGATGTGTGTCGTGGGCACACCCTTTGGAGGTGCGTACTGCTCTTTTGAAGGCAATCCTAGTACAATTGTGGCTCTGAGTGTGCTTTCCAGCCTGTTGCCAAAGCTCTGTAAAAACTCTGTAAAAAACATTCTAGTCAGGCCAAATATGATGCGTGTCAGGCAGCTGGTGATAAACCAAGCACACAATGATTGCAGGACCGCAATATGATTGAGCACAGCACGTTCTAAACATTGGCAATGAGCCCCCCCCCTTGTCCGCTGTGCTACTGCTACTCTGATCACGCAGGCAAGACAGGCATGGCACAGGACTTGGCCCAGCGGTTCAAGCTACAGCTGTTGGAGCCTGAGGTGTTGGTTTCTGAAGCCATTCAAGCCGCAGAAGAGTGGGATGCCGCTCACCCACCAGGTGGGTCACTGACTGTGTCTTGTGAGTGCCTATGCATTGTTATGTGGTGTTATGTTGGGCCATGCCCCCATCCAAAGCCGCGTGCGCATGCATGGCTCGTGCACCAATTGCCCCACTCCCGCACCTGCTCTGAGTCCTAAACAAGGATATAGCGATCATTGACACAATGGGCCCCCTCCGTGCTCAAGTGTACATTTGTCCTGTGTGCAGTGCCAGCTGAAGGGTTGGCAGAGGGCGTGGCAGCAGAAGCTTCTGGTCCCAGAGAGAGCAGACCAAGCACTGAGCAGCAGCAGCAGCAGCAAGACACAGAGGGAGGACAGCAGCCAGCAGAGCAGCTAGAGCCAGAGCCCGTTCCACAAAAAGTGCAGCTGGGCAAACAACTGAAAGAGCTGCTGCAGGTGTGGGTGGGTGTGAGTGCGTGTGTTTCTGTAGGTGTCAGGGTGTTCTGCAAAGCAAGTTTGCTGGAGTAAGAGGAAAGAAGCGGACGCGCGCGAGCCCCGTGCGCACAATGCATGCTGCCACTTCCCCTGTCGGTTGCAGCATTTGCTTTGTGCTACATAGTAACACACATTATGCTGCTGGCTGCTGCATTCCAACATTCCAACCCTTGAGCCTGTTGTGCTGGCCATGTAGCTGCAACGTATTGCCCTCGGTCCATCTCTCCTCCTGTGACTCATCATGCTGCTTCTGTGCATGCGTTCGCCACATGCAGGGTGGGCAGGAAGTGCCTGACGATGTACTTGTACCTCTCATGGTCCTAGGCATGGTTGAGGCCTCCAATTATGCACCCCCCGTCGTAGAGGTGGGTTGGCAAAGAAAGAATTTACGGCATGAATGGTACCCAACTATTCTCCTGCCTATTTCACTACTTTGCCAAGTATTGTTGTTAAGCATGTGGCCATAGGTGAATAAATCTATGGCTCAGAGTTTCTATTCTGTAGGAGCAACCTTGCTTTGAGATTTACAACCTCGTTCATTGTGTCATTTGTCATTTGTCAGCCATCTTGCCTCCTTGATCTTTTGTAATCACAACACTGCGCATGCAGGTTGATGTCAAAGCAAAACGCCCAAAGCGCAGCCCAAAGGGCGGCAAGTCTGTCGCTCCTCCCCCAGAAGAGGTTGCTCCAACCCCACAAGGCTTTGTGGTGGATGGCTTCCCACGCACTGAGGCACAGGTAGGGGATAGGGTGAGGTGTGGTTTGGGCCTCTCTCATGATGCTGGTAAAGACTTGCTGCTCACAGAAGTGTTGGATGAAACATTGAAACTCAAAACCTTAAACCAACACGTACAATCAGTCTAACTCATGCCTGCAAGGCTTCTTTTTGGTAACACACCCGTCTTTCAATTCTCTCTCCTCTCTTTCAACATTAATGTACTACTTCCTCATGCACTTGTCTGCCCTCCTGAAGTGGCTTGCCAGAAGTATGCCACGCTCTGTCAGCTCCGACAGCTTGGACCTGTACACTCCCTCCGCCTTCTCACCCGATCCCACCTTACCACATCTCCTCTTTCCTGTGTACTGAACGGCCTGCGTAGGCTGTAGCACTTGAGCAAGCTCTGACAGGCTTGGACTTAAAAGCAGAGCAAGCCGTGGTAGAACAGGCCAGTCAAGTGGCACCGCCGCCCCAAGAAGCTTTACCCCAGGTGTGTGATGTGTGGGTCCTTGATCACTGCACGGCCAATAAAGCTGGCTTGCTACCATCACACAGCCATCTGCACTCACACTCGACGGCAAGCTGTCTTAGCTGTTGATGGCTCATCCTAGAGAGCTGATGTGGTGGATTGGTGGTGTGGGGAAGGACGCCAGTGTCGTGATGTCTGTATTGTACGGCAACACAAATTAAAATCAATCGATAATACTCAACCTTGCGCTTTGCTTGGTCAATATGCGTCTGACTTTTCTGTTGCAATGCTGCTCAGCAAGCGTTACAGTTTGCAAGCATAAGCTCCAAGCAAAAAACAGAACAGTAAACTTCACACCGACATGCACGCAACCTGAGCTGAGGAACAAATGGAAAAAAATTCTGATTGTACACACACACACACACACACACACGCACACATACACACACACACACGCAAACGCACACACACACCGCTTTCTAAAAATAACGCACCTTGTCCAGGTACAACGCACTCTTGTGAGTGGGCTGGATGCAGTGCTTGTTTTAGAGGTACCAGATTTCACAGTCGCCCTGAAGCGTGCTCTGGGTCGGCGGCTCGACCCTATGACCGGGAAAGTCTACCACCTTGAATTCGACCCACCTCCAGCAAATGACCCCGGCCTTGTGGCACGTCTGAAAGAGCTGGATGACTCTAGTAATGATGCAGGTGGGGCCTATGGATTCCGGATGTGTGCAGCTGTGTGTGTGGGTGTGTGTGATGACTATCGCTGATGATGATGCACGTAGATTGTATGTTAGAGCTGAGGCTCCTTTTGTAAGGCTGAGTTAGCTGAGTGGGCAATACCTGCACCCACGCTAACCTTTGCTTTTAAATGCCGTCCCTGCCTCCTGGCTTGCAGTTGCGGTGCAGCAGCGGTTAGTCGCTCATGCTGCCACTGCACGACCCATGGATGAGTGGCACAAGCGTTTCAGCCGGTTACGGAGGCCTGTGGACGGCAGCGGGCCTGTGACGGAGGTGCTTGAAGTTGCAGCTGAGGCAGCGCAGGTGTGTTATGACGCTACCACCCTGTTGTCAAACTATCACATAGGTGCTTCAGTTTGCAGCTGAGGCAGCACGGGTGTGTGTGTGTGTATTATACCCTGTGGTCAAACTGTGGCAGACGTGCTTGAGGATGCAGCAGAAGAAAAGGAATGTGATGAGTTAGAACTGATAACATCATCACCTTTGGTCAAACTGTGTTGGAGGTGCCTTCAAGTTTGGCAGCTGAGGGTATGGCACAGTGTGGGCCCTCTATTGCAAAACTTGGAAGTTTCTGGGTAGAAAAAGGGCAATTGTGCACACACACATATACACTCACTTGCACTTATTTACATCCACACACACGTGTGCATAAGTTGTCTTTCACACTTGTACACATGCGTACAATAATAACCCCTTGCTCTTAAGACAGGCTCGTGTTTCAAGTGAACACTGCTGTTTCTTAATACCGTGTTCTACACACGCACACACATAATCACACGCTTGCGTGTTTATGTATGCACTGACTCTCTCAAACAGGGTGTGCTACGGGCAAAGGCTGCCGTGGCTTCATGCCGCTCAGCAGTGGAGGCAGCGGTGAAGGCACGCGCTGCTGCAGAGAAGGCGCAGGAGTTTGCCGAGCTTGCACGTGCTCATGCAGAGGGGGCCGCACGGGAGCTGCTGACAGCAAAGAAGGCAGAGATCCAAGCAGCAGCACTGCTAGAGGTGAGGCACCACCTTTGCAGTCAGCAAGCAACCCCCGCAAGCAATTGCAGGCTCGCTAATTACATCGTCATTTGGTGAACTACCGTGAAACCCATGGTAAGGTGAGACTCGGTTTTAAGTGCTTGCTGTGCTGTTTGCTTTCTGTTATGGTTTCAGGAAGGTTATATAATCCTTGTGTAACACGTTTGCTGAGTCCTAGGACTACGCAGATCAAATACTAGCTAGTCATTTGTGTTTGCAACAGCCCTTTAGTAAAAGACAGGCCTTGTAGGTACGTGCATGTGTCGCAGTGAGGCAAAGCATACAGTGCTAACTACTTCACACGTGTATGTCAATGTATAGTCATTTGTGTGTGTGTGTTGGTGTGTGCACGCCTTCTGTAAGTTACTGATGAAGGAGCCATGCTTTTGCAACCTCCACTCCTGGCATACATTTAAACATGTTTGCATAACAATGTTCCCTTCCTAATTGATTAATAAAGGTACAAAGGTTGATTAAATTTTTGTGTACTTGTGCTGCGTAACAAGGGTTGACGTACAACCATATCAGTTAATGATTTTGTGTGTGTGCATGTGTGTGTGCATGTGTGTGTGCGGGATCCCCTCACAACAAACTCAGTTTATGGTTTTGTGTGTGTTGTGTGTGTATGTGTGTGTGCGCATGATACCCTCACAACCATATATTAGGTAATAATTTTATGTGTGTGTGCAACATACCCTCACAACCATATTGATTCATGATTTTATGTGTGTGTGCATGATACCCTCGCAGAATGCTGCCGATGGCTCAGGCATGGGTGGCATGCTCTCGGCAGCAGAGCAGCGTAAGAAGGATAAGAAGGACAAGAATGCTGCCCCCCCTGATCCTATTGCGGTGGAGGTGCTGAAAGCCCAGGCTGCTGCAAAGTGTGCTGAGCAGTTCAAGGTGCGTGCACAATGTGCTAGTGGTGTGATGTGCAATGTTTACGGTCTGCAACGTCTTCGTGTAACATGGGCAAAAAAGAGTTTGTACAGAATGCATGGGAAATACATTGTTGCAGGTTTTGCAGTTTGTGATAGCGTGCACTTGTGTTGAGGCTGACAGATGAGTTAGAGAAACAGCTCGTGTTGTGTATGCCAAGCACGTGGCTCTAGTCCGGCCCAGCCTGCTTTGCTCTTACACCTGCAAGGAGCTACAATGTTGTATGCCTTTGTATGCCTGAAGTTCAAAGCAAGGTGCTAGGTTTTAACTTGCACTTGTAACCTCAGGTGTGTCGAGGAGCTGCAGGCGATGCCTCAGGCTACGCGGAGCGTGCAAAAGAGGCTGCAGAGGCTGCGCGGGCAGCAGTAGAGCGTGCACGGGCGTCTTTGGGGGACGCAGAGATCTCAGCAGGTGACTACTTTGGGTGGGGGAAAGGGGGATGTGTGCGGACTGGAATTGACCACAGCGTGACCTTGATTGCCTGTTCTCCAGCATCCCACTTCCCTGCTGTTCCTATAACCTGCTATGCACACAGAAGTATAAGAGTAGACAACAATCATCAATGCACACATCCGCACAAGCACACTCGCACACATAAGCACACAATCGCACTCACAGGCGCTGAAGTTGAAGCCCGTGAGGCTGCGGGTACTGCAGACGAGGCGCGTGGTGCTGCTAGCGAGGCTGCGTCCAAAGCTGAGGTGGCCAAACTTGCAGCAGAAGTGGCTGCCAGAGAGGCTGAGAAGTTTAGCACCGTGGACTCCCTGCCCCCTGATGCTGCGGTAAGTGTTGGTTTTTGTGTGTGTTTGTGTGTGAGTGCGTGTGACAGTGTACATACATGTTGTACTTGTTCTTCATACACTTATATGCTCCTTTCAGATCACAGCCAAGGCAGCGCTAGCCGTTGTTTAGGAAACGAGCCACCCCTCATTGCACCAATGAAGCATATAGTTGTTTGTGTGTGTGCCATAGGAGAGCAATGATGCTCATGCACTCGAGCAAAGTGCGCCCCTCTATTTCATTAAGCAGCGGCATGCTTGACATCCAAACAACAGCAGGGTTTGATTTCCATCATGTTACATGCAAGCCTGTGCTCTGAAATTGATCCCCTGTAGCCACAACATTGATCAATGTGTCATTCAGTTCTCTGACGTGCCTCAAACAATTCTGCAATCATGTGCAGGTGGAACTGTCGCCCCCAGTAGCGGATGTAGCAGCAGCAGCGGCGGCTGCAGCAGCAGAGGCTTCAAAAGATTCCTCAGCAGTTGTGTCTGCATCCAGCCCGCCGCTACCTGTCAAGCGCACGGACATACCCACGATAGTGGCAGATGCCATGATTAAGGTGAGCTTGGAAATTTATTTTGAGAAGTGAGTGAGTGAGTGAGTGAGTGAGTAATTGAGTGAGAGCAACTTGAATAGGGTGAGGGGATATGAGTGAGAGAATCGTGAGCTAAGAGCAAGTGAGTGAGCAATTGGCAGGCAATCCCACGATGGTGGCAGAAGCCATGAGTAGGTCAGATAGGGTGCCCTAAGAACGTTGAGCTGAAGTATAAGGTGTAAAAGGGTCCCCAATGCTTTCTTAACAGAGAAAAGGTGTACTAGCAAATGGAAGGAGGATGGCATGCACAGACACATGTGCACTCTCAAATTGACAAGCAGCTGGTAAGGAGCAAAGGCAAAGAAAGGCACATGGAGAAGGAGTGTAATACAAGCAGCAGGAAAGAGCAAGGGTGGTATGCTTATCCGTCATATTGAGCCTACGTTTCTTGCTGCCATGTTTTTTTGT
>Ga0307954_1001231_pt1 | contig 12374 bp, 7 predicted proteins | sample OrgLakmetagen437_FD_201822 | JGI IMG/M metagenome (GOLD analysis project Ga0307954, IMG submission 201822) | Saline water microbial communities from Organic Lake, Antarctica - #437 | ecosystem: Environmental > Aquatic > Non-marine Saline and Alkaline > Saline | place: Antarctica: Organic Lake... | reverse complement strand
GTGGAGAAGTTCAAGATGAGAAGCATGTGCTTTTCTTTTGCAAGTGTGCTGAAGTGTGCGAGCTGCGCATGAGATACAGAGACCTTTTTGAAAGAATGTTTAAGACTCTGCGTGTGTTTGCTCCTTCGAGCTCTGAATTAATTCCTTTCTTAACTTGTCATCACAGTATCACTGATTTTGAGATCAATGCATTCCTGAATCAAGACTCATACAGACTCCTCAAGTTTGTGTCAGATTTAGTTTCAATTTTCGAAACTGGTTGATTTTGTTTCACCAGCCAATTGCCATCAGCCAGAGACTCGGGCTGTAGGCCATCCTTGTAACCCCTTGTAACCCCTTGTACTAAACTTAATATTTCTGCAATAGGCGTCATTCATTCTGTTTCAATTTCACACGCATGCGCGCGCAGACAAGCACGCCCTGCACCCCGTGGCTGCACAGGCCTTCTTAGGGTGGGCTGCATCCAATCCTGAAGCAGCTAGGCTAGCCCGTGAGTACTTGAGGCCTCTCGTTAACAAGCTTTTAATTATCAGCTTCCTTTTTTTAGTGTTTCTCACACTGCTGACATTTATGACCTGTGCAGAGCTTTTTTTTAGAGGATGATTGTGAGAGTGAATAAACAGGGGGAAGGGGCTTGCTGCGTTGACGTGCCTGCCAGCTGATCAGCGCGGCAGAAAAAGGGGGTGCTTGCTTGCTGCTGCCTTTGCTGTTGATGTCGGCGTGGCTTGCTCCTGTGTGTGACCCTCAAGCACCGATGATATACGTCCGAGCATGACAAATTTTTGGTCCTCTGTACCTGCTGCAGGCAGCCTTGGTGGGACAAACGCCATCGCTCGGGCAAAGGCTGAGGGCTATCACTTGACCATGAGTGAGTTCCTCCAAACTGTGTTTTAATCAAGCTCCAGTGAAATTTTTAGGGTGTTACGCTACATGCATTCACAACCTGTGTTGATGTTTTTCGGTGAGAGGTTGACAGTGAATAAACAGGGGGAAGGGGCTTGCTGCATTGACGAGCCTGCCAGCTGATCAGCGTGGCAGAAAAAGGGGGTGCTTGCTTGCTGCTGTCTTTGCTGTTGATGTCGGCGTGGCTTGCTCCTGTGTGTGACCCTCAAGTGGTGTTGATTTGCAGTTGAGTTAAATAATGATGCATCTGAGGGTGCACAGCAATGGACACACGTCATAAGAACTCCCCTGCTCACCCCTTGCGCACAGCAATGGCTGCAAAGGGCCTGCATGCCCCCTTCCATGCATCACCGATGATAAGCGTCAGTGCTTGACAAATTTCCCCTGTACCTGCTGCAGGCAGCCGTGGTGGTAGTACCACACAGGAGCGCTATGGGCACGCAGCGTTTCTCAGCCAAGATGATCGTGAGTTAGCTGCCTCGATTTATTTGGGTGGCTCTCATGCTGTGACATTCACACAACCTGTGTTGATGTTTTTCTGTGAGAGGTTGACAGTGAATAAACAGGGGGAAGGGGCTTGCTGCGTTGACGTGCCTGCCAGCTGATCAGCGTGCTGCCTTTGCTGTTGATGTTGGCGTGGCTTGCTCCTGTGTGTGACCCTCAAGTGGTGTTGATTTGCAGTTGAGTTAAAAAATGATGCATCTGAGGGTGCACAGCAATCGACACACGTCATCAGAATTCCCCTGATCACCCCTTGCACACAGCAATGGCTGCAAAGGGCTTGCATGCCCCCTTCCATGCATCACCGATGATATGCGTCAGTGCTTGACAAATTTTTGTTCCTCTGTACCTGCTGCAGGCAGCCGTGGTGGTGTCATCGCCCAGATGGCACGTGTCATCATGGTCCAGAGTGGATGCCTGTCAATCATACCATCAGGGTTCTGTCTGGAAGAGGCACTCTTGATTGAGTCTAGCGAGCTGCGCGCAATGCAGATGGAACAAGTATGGCTGAACAGTGAGCCTGACAAGTTATGATTTGTTTACATATGAACATTTAAGAAGTCTGTCTAAGTCCAATTGGAGCACAGCAAAAAACATACAGTATAAATACCCTGTGTGCAAACAGGATAACTGTTCTACTGCACTGGTCTGTCTTTGCTATCTCAATAAAGAGGGTGTTGCAGTGAGCTGTGTACGTGCGCCCCAGCTGTTCACTTATCTGTGTGTGATGGGGCTGAAGGACTTTGACGCAACGTTGCTGCTCTGGCCAGTGCTCCTCTAGAGCGCTTGTGGCTGGAGAAGTTTTTGGAGGGATTGTTGGCACTCAGCACCGCCATGCACTGCTTACACACCAGTACGCACAACCCACCACACTCCTGCTTGAGGGCAGCCCTGAATTGCTCCTCCGATTTCTTTACTTTGCCACTGTGTTAGCTTGTGTCGCAGCTCCTTGGAGGTCACACCCCATGTGCCCCTGCTTACCTTGCGTATCCAATTTCATCAATCTTCCCTTTTGGGCAATTTATTATCCTTGTGAACAAGCAGGCGTTGGGATGCATTGGGTTTTTTTTTATCTTCCAACATCATGATGTGGGCTTAATTGAGTAACTGACTGTTCCCTCCTGAGATCGTGCGTCAACATGCCGGACCACCATGGCGAATCACTTCACCCGTGACGGCATGAGATATATTGGATTCACAGGGAAAAACAATGGAATCCTTTTCATCCTATGTAGCCTGCATACGCGTGTTTGGGCAGGTTCGTCCAAGGCCTCCATTTCTGCATTTGACAATGGTGGGCCTTAAGACTAAAAAATCAGGATACGCATTCACCCAACTCGCTGGGTGAGTGTTGGCTGGGTTTCCTGGTGAGACGAATGCCAAGAAAAACTGAGATTTAAATCAAGTGAAGGGCATCTATGTCCCAACACACATTTTTGCAGGGAACACCGCCCACACGTCGTGGGTAGACCTGGGGTATGCAATCAACCCCTTTAGCAATGGACGCACGTCCAGTTGTATTGGCCTGGACGAGGCCCGCTGTTCGATAGATAATGGGCGAGGTCGCTGGCTTTATGTGCTGTCAACCTCTGGATCTGGGCCCTCTGGATCTGGGCAAATGGTGCCCAAATCCAGAGGTTGACAGCACATAAAGCCAGTGACCTGATTGCACACGACTGCCTTGAGTGCGTCACGCAAGGGGGCAACTGCTGGGGATATCCATTAAACATAGGGGTGGTTCGTCGGTGGATACTGGGGGACATCACAGGCCCCCAGGGGGTAGTGTACAACGGCCCTCCTCCGTCCCCCCCTGCAGCAACACCTGGTGAGTGCCCGCCCTCTCTGCAACCCAGTCACGTGTTCCTCCTCTTGCACCTCACAACCAATATCGCGGCTGTGCTGATGTACTGCCATGCTCTCCAGTACTACTGCTTTATCTGATTTGATGATATCCTCTGCGCTCTTTGTTCTGTTTTGGCTACACCAATACACACACACTGCTCGCTCCGCACTTGTGATACACAGGCACCAGTAGCGCAGTCAATGTGAGGACGCAGCTGTGTGAATTTCTGTGTACAAAACACTCACTTGTCTTTTGTCCTCTACCTCAATGATTTGCCTCGCAGGCAGCCAGCCCTCCCCCTCCATGACCAGCTTAGCCGGCGCGACGGCCTCTGCCAGCCAGGTGGGTGTGTGAAGATCTGAAGAGATGTGATCGATAGAGTTTGCACTGAACCGCCTCAAGCGCCTGCACACAGCAGACACAGATGATGTTTGCAGGTGTGTGCTGCGTGCATGTACATGTAGTAATCCAACATGGCTCCTGCAGGGATACTGGCAGAGTACAAACCTGATCAGCTGATGCTGCACTGCTGGTTTTACAGCCGGTGCATTTTGAGTTCAGCGCTCCATCCTCTCCCGTGACCTAACCGCAGGGCCCCCCCCCGCCTGCCAAGCGCCACGCAGAAGCACCCGCTCCCGCAATCGACCTCACGTCAGATGTTGATGAGGGCCCTGCTACCGCTGCCCCCCAGGTGCGTGCTTGCGTTTGCTCTTTTGGATAAGGTGGCTTTGGAGCCAATGTATGTCGCCTGCACGAAATAGTCTTGGCCTTTTGTCAGTGATCACTTCAGCAAGAGGCACCTCCCCTTTATGGCTCCATAAACCCCTCCATAACCACTTAGGCTCCATTAAAATCCGAAGATATGGAGACTCCATTACTTTGCCAGCCTTTTTATGGAGACCACCACATCTTTGCCTGCCATTTCATGGAGCCCTCCATATCTCAGCTTGCATTTTAATAAACCTCCTTATTCCAGCTTGCATTTATAATTTAAGCATTATCTTTCTTGAAATGCAAATACCATTAATTTCGTCATGGGCGCCTGCTCACATATTTAACAGGATTGCCTATTTCTCAATATTTAATATCGGACAAGATGCTAGTAGCTATCCACTGAACATCCCTTGTTGGATGACAGCAAAAAGTTTCTGTATGTCTTGTCCAATAAGCAGGATGTGTCAGTCTATTATTGATAATTTTCGTCTTCTGGGTCTGACAGCCAATCATCTCCGTCACCTTGATCCATGCTTCGTGGTGTCACCGCTGCTTGCTTGCAGCTTTTTGATCAAGTAACCTGCTCTGCCCCACTCCTCACGCTGGTTAATCCAATACCACTGCCATTTCTGGTCAATTAAAGCTAGGCAAGAATAGAGTTGCAGCTGCTCCAAGGACTGTGAGCATGCGTACCAGGGGCAATAAGTCATCATGAATTCAGAAGCCTTCATTCAGAGCCTGAGGCTCAAGGTGGCAATGATGCAACATTGATAAATTCCGAGCTTCTTTCTACCCTCCTCCTCTTTCCATTGACCACCCTACCAATGATAACGCCTTTTTTTGTCAGTTGGCTAGTAGTACCGAAAGCCTTCATTGAGTTAAACGCCGTACCACATAGCATGTGCTGGAAGCATGTCGTCGTGCTGGAAGCAAGTCATGAGGTATTACCAACCGTTTTTTGTAAACCTTGTACCATGTAGGCTAACGAAGGTGTCCAGATATGAGCAACATTTCTTTTTGCGCCTCTGCACACCAATGTTGTTGCTGCTGGCCAATTTTTGAACAGTGTAAAATTGTACATTTTTCTGTCTACTACCAGTAGTACCCATTCGTTTTGCTTATTTCATTTCACACACAGGCTAGCTTTGCAGCACCGACTGTGCAGATGGCTGTGTATGTCCTGTATAAATGTTTGTCGATGATCATTTTGCTTTCTACGCAACAGCAACAAGGTTTTAAAGCCTGCTGTTTTAATGTCACCGCTTTATTCCTGCCTGCCAACCACCTGATATATATAAATATTCCCAGTGAAAGCCCTTCCTGTGTTTATTCTCCAGGTAGGATGTCGAACAAAAAATAATGTAATATCCATTCCTAATCCATGCCGACACTATTTACACTTCTATCTGCGTTCTTTTCTTATTCTTGTTCCAATGCATCACTGTCCTGCTGATCTCCTTAGCAGAATCCAGCGCTTGCTGCTCTATTATGTAGCATACGTGCAGCACATACTCGATACCACTGCCAACGCAATCATGCATCTCACATTGTACTTTGCGCCTCATTAATTTATGGTGCACATTCCATACATGACCCAGGAGCAAAATTTAGCAGGCTTGCTATGAATCACATCTGTAGTCACAAAAGCTTTCTTGACGCACAACAAATTTAATTGCGCCCAGAGCCAAACAGCTCAGAGAAGCGATGGTTACACACCTACATTAAAGGAGTATTCTGGGCATGGCTGTAAGGTGCCTGCAGGCACGCTTGCACCAGGCTTAAGGTAAGGCAAGGTTACATCACTATATATGCCTCAAAAGGCATCTCAGCGGAAGTTTGGAAAAGCCTGAAACTACATCTGGCTAAACAAAAGAAACAGAATCTAGAGGAAACACGAAACAGATGTATGTAGAAGAGAAAAGTGTAGAGGGAAAGAGAATGTTTGTTTTGAAGAAGCGCAAAAAGGAAGCATCAAGGAGAACGAGAAAAAAGCTGTTGATATATCTCAGGATGTGTGTATAAGAAGTCTCAGTCAGAAACAGGAAACAAGAGGCTGGGAGAGCCTCACAAAATCACGAGTGCCAAGAGAACAAGTGCAGCGGAGCAAAAGAGAGAACAAAGGACGCATGCAGCCCCCAAAAACAGCTCCTCTCTCCCCTCTCTAGCTGCCCACCCCACCAGCTCACCCAGCTACAGCAGACCAGTCCGATGCTGTCCTCCACAACTTGCCAATTGAAACCGTGAGCCAGGGCATGCCTCGCCGCAAAGGGAGCCGGTGCCTAACTCGCCAGGGGCAGGTCGCAAGCTACAGCCGGGCCCTGGTTATGACTGCTGCCACGGCTACCATACTGAGGGCTGCCGTGTTGCTCCGCCGTAATGTTATTAGCAAGAAGCAAGGTTACTTTGCTAAATATGAATGCCTGTGGGGCGTCAGACGTAGGTTTATTGAGTTGTTGTGTGGAATGGACAAAACATTATACTAGTACCAGTAACACCTGAGAGGATGAGCCAGAGAATAATGGAAGTTCTTCCTAAAAAATAGTATAGATATCTGTACATAACTGTACCTTTGCAGCGTTTGGCTGATTCTGGGGTGGCAACTTTGACAATACATGGTACTCCATTTTGGTGCCGTATCAGAACATATTCTCCCTTGACGCAATTGACAGCATACGGGGTGTACTTATAGCAATCGTCCTCAATTTTGTAATAGTACCTCTCTATGGCTTCCTGCTCGGGACTTTTTACCACAATGCACTTGTCTCCCTTGCACGCGCGCTTGAAAATAGCTGCCAGCCCAAAGCCGAGGATAACAGCTACGACCTTTGCACCGGAGCTGTCTTTCATGACTTCCTTCATGATGATTTTGTATTATAATCAGTTATTTGTATACACCCCTGTGTTCTACATCTACTCAAAAATGTTCTTACTTCCAATCAGTCATAGGGTCAGGCCAGGCCTGCATCCCCCCTGTTTCTTGTTGATTTCTCCTTCTTTCCTATGGTGGAGGAGCTCTACGAGACTCAGCACCAAAGTGGCTCCGTTTCTTAATAATGTGGGGATTGTGCTTTTTGCCTGCGGAGCTCTTCTTTTTGGCACAATTATAGGGCACCTCAAAATCCTCCACACTATCTAGTAGTAGTATGAACCATTTGCAGCAGCGCACAAGAAGCCCACTTCACAGCCTCAGAGCTACTGGTATACGTGCCATTGCACTAATAAAAATACCAATGCCACCAGATCCGCAACAAAAGACATATAGACACAGCCCTCATAAATACCTGAACAATACTCCTGTTGGTGTGCAAACCTCAGCCACCTGATCCTCATTGATCGGCCCTTCTCTCTTTTATTCACCAGGTGGGATGTGTGGCTCTGCATCCTTTGGGAGGCGTAGAATACAAAACAATGTTCGCTCCTAGATATGCATGCCGATGGTGTTCCACTAAGGTATCAGGGGGTCAAAGGACTGGGTTAAATCAGGCAATGCTCCCCCAGACGCAGTGCCTCGCTTCCCCAACTGGAACAGGGCGTAAGAACGTCATGGTGGAGGAAACCCGTCTGGCATGCAAAAAGAACACTGTCGTGAGTTGAACATTTGTAATTTCAAAACAACTATACAACCTTCCTCCAGGGGGAAAGGGGGATACTTCTGCAGTACAGTTGGTACGTAGCATTAACTCGTTAATAACGTTTTAATCATCTTTAATCTTAGGAAAATATCGCACTCCTTGGAACCACCCCCAACTAGAACGAAGAAGTTGGCAATCAGTAGCACGAGGGGGATTAGGGGGTGACGTGACCCAAACCCACACTTCCCAAACTGGCACGGGGCGGAACACTCTTCCATAGCAAAAATGGGGAGGGGATCTGAGGGGTGCCATCCTTTGTTAGTGTCTGTTGCGCCATCAAGGATGACTAAAATTTATTTTTTTGCCAATGTCGTGAGCAGTTCTCTTGCTCTCATCCTAGCTCTAAGACAATGACTTATTAGTAGGTAGACACATCTTTGATCTTCCAAAAGTACTTCTGTAAGGCTGTAGGGGACCAAAGTCCGAGTGGGTACCCTCTCCGTGGTGGTCCCTAGAAACGTGTCGTTTGCCCAGAAGAGGGTCGCACGGCTAAATCTGACTCGGCACGCAGCAGCAATACCAGTCTGCAGATGCAGCAGTAGGGATGGGGTGGGGCGGGTTGGTTCAGTTTCCCAGCAACGTACAAGCCCTAGGCATGCTGCATGTCTTCCTAGGGTTCACCTAGTAAGGATATGGGAACGATGCTGTTTTTGAATACTGCAACACCCAATGGTTGTTAAGCCACTCTGTCCCACCTGGAGAATAATAAGGGGGAGGAATTTTTCCAGGGGGAAAGGCACTCCCCCCAAAATGGGGGCCTGCTTCTAAGAAATTTAGCCAGTTCCCCTGGCTGCACTGTTCCTAAGAAGTCCTCCACCGCAGACCTAACCTACAGAGCCCAATGCACCTCACAGACCAAAAACGGGGACATGGGGGGCTCATGTGTGAGCGGTGGGTTGCGGAAGGCAGAGGAAGGGTGTCAAAACTGCCCAAATGTTTAGATTAGGTCCGGACAGGGTTTAAGAGTGTCCTGCACCTTCAGATGGACAGGAGAGGAAGGGCGGGATTCCGTCCCAGGTACAAGTGGAAATTTGTATTGCGGCAATATTTGGCCAAGATTTTTAACCTGTTCTCAAGAGGGTGTTTTTTATTATTTTTGGACGGACTTTTTGAGGTGTACAACCCTGAGGGACCACCCACCCCCCAAACCCCCCTTCCAGTGCCCCCACCCGAACAAAAAGGGTACCAATCTGCCCCTTTTTCAAATAGGCATCCATCTGCATACTCATCAAGACCTGAGACTGAAGTGTTGCAGAAAGATGGGGCAAAAACTGAGATACGGACGCCCATGCACACGTGACCTACCAGGCACCCATAACTGCCTTGCAGTCCCGCATTGCTTCTATTTCTTCATAATTCCACTGACTATCTCATGCTGGCTCAATCCTGTAAGTTTGGGGTTAATTGCTGTTTCATTGGCTTGACTCACCCCGCGGCCTGCACCGAGTGCGTGTGCCTCAGACTTTTGGAAATGTCCACAGAGCCCCCCTTTTGCCCAATTTACTCAAAAAGGGTGCCAATCGACTGGGCTTGAGCTGAGCATTCCGATGATATGTTTAGTATTCTGTGGGAGTGGCCCAGAAAAAAACTGGAGACCCCCCCAAAAAAACTATAACCACATCGGGGGACCATTCCACCCCCCCCTCCCGGATTTGACTCATATATATACCATACATATATATACCATTCGATAGCTCTCAACAACAGGGTTCCAAATGTATAAAATCAAATGGATTTGACACGTGTCGTCCAAGTTATGCTTCTGCTGTTCTATAAAAAAATTGTAGAAAGTGTAGGTGGCGCAATCAGGCCATTGCTTGGCCGTGGGTGGGCATATGTGTGAAACAGATCAAACCAAGGCCGTTCTACACATCCAAAATCGTGTAAGCCAACATTTTGGAAGGTTTTGTGCAAGGGAAATTGAGGTTGATCGCTCACTGGTTTTTTCTTCTGCATCCGTTTTTCCAGTCTGACACACACAGCGTTTTTGCCTGAACGCCCAGGGGAAGCTTTTTTGGCATTTTCCCTGCTAGTTTTTGATCTGCCTCAGATCACCCCTGCAGGCAACAAGACACAAAATACGTCTAACTTTATCTAAATCCGGGATTCACTTATGCCAACCCTCATCCAGTCTAATATTGCAATGGGATATTTCCATTCTTGTGTTGAAATGGGATTTCTGCTCAGTCTAAAAGTGGATTGATTTTTCCCTTGGTGTTTCATGCGAGGAAATCAGGCCCAAAGAGGCGAGGCAGCAAACTCTGTACAATTGCAAGATGTGCAATTTGATGAATGTCCCTTCCGTTCATCAAGATTGTGCGGTTTTTTAAACTGCGGACATTATGTTCTGAGATCAGCCAGCGCACCGAGTTTGATATCATATTCGTGGTTATTTGAGTGGAAGAGGCAGGCTAGGTTGTTGACTGTTGGCTTTGGGGCACCGCTTGGTTGTGTACGAATGGTGGATGGGAATGTGCCTTTGAGCTAGCCTGGCGTCGTTACATATAATTTTGTGGAGAGAGGAAAAGTATTGTTATTCCCTACGCTAGGTACTTATTAATTATGCAGTTATCGCAGTTTTCACAGCGGCAGCAACTGTCCTCCCTTCGTGGGAGGTCCGCCATGAAGGTTGGTAAATGATGAGAGACGATAGATAGTGATGACTGGTCAAGCTGCCCACTGATGCGTGCAAGCTACGCTCTCCAGCGTGAGCTTCTCCGGCGGCAACACAGCCTTCCTCGTTCCAGCCGGCCGATTCAGCAACGCTATTGTGACTACTACTGTGCAAATAAGCGCCGTGCCCGGACGGCTAGCCTTCCCGGCGTGAATGTTGTGAGTTCCTAACGTGCTGATGTGTCTCTTTTCCCCCACCCTGTGACCAACGCAGGCGGCCCGCCCTACTCGAGCTGCAGTGGTAGTCAGGGCTGAGGGAATCCCAGACTCAGCCAAGGTAGGGAAGGAGAATGAAGAGCCGGGGCCTGACCATACAATCAAACCCCCTGAACACAACGCCCTCCCTCCCTCATCACTCCTTGTAGATTACAAACCAGCAAGTAAAGACCCTCATGAACGACAAAGGCTACGGTGGGTTGTGCCTGCTGTGAACCTGCAACCTGGGCTGCAAGCACGCACTGCTGTACAACATAAAACAGTATCCTGTACACACGCGTGTGCCTGCAGAATTCTGGGACATCCGAACGTGAGTGCTGCTTGCTACCAGGCTTGGGTGGACGTTGCATGTTGCTGGCGTGTCTCTGAAGTTAAGCAAGTCACTTGCATTGTGTGTATAGTTCGGCCTCTCCATGTCCGATAAAACTTCGCTTTCATTCCTTGTGGATGTAACCCAATTGGCGGTAACGGTAAATTGCCCCCCTGCCTTGTTGCAGCCCCGAGGAGAATGCTGAGGGTGCTAAGAGGTGGTGGAAGAACGTGCCTTTTGCGTTCATGGGAGAGAAGGGGCCCGTGCTGAACAGGCAGTTCAGGCCCTTCTTCCTAAAGACCCTCCCAAACAAGATGTCGCGTGTAATCCTGGTGCGCAGTCCTGCCTCTCTCACAGATGCACAAGTGATTAGCAAATTGCTTGCAGCGCTAGGTCAGCTTACCTGTAAGACGATTAGGCTTTGAACCAGTTTTCATTGTATCAGGTAACTGGCTATGCTCCTTCCCACATGCCACGCCCATACCAGCAATGCTACGTACCGTTTGTGCAACTTGCACGTCCCACGCTCCTTTCACCAGCTGCTTACACAATATTTTTACTTGCAGGCATGCGATGACGGCACAGACCGCTCGGAAATGGTAGGCTTTAAGATGAGACTTGGAACCAGACGTGTCTTTCCAGCAGATTGTACCTACCAGCAAACAAACTGACTGTTCATTGTGCGTGTATGGTATATGTGTGTGTGTGTGTCACAGAAGCAAACGTGATTTTCATCATAGCGGAGAATGCAGGCAAGAAGAATATGTTCATATACCAAGGAAGCTTTTACCCAGTTACAGCATCCCCATTACTTCCCTACATGATGCACATCACAGGCATGGGAAATGGTGGAGGAGGAGGGTTACACTGCCGTCAAGGTGTGCATATGCGTGTGCGGATGTGTGTGTATGTGCGCAGATCGAAATGTGTGCACGTGTGTCGTGTGAATTCTTACTAAAAGTGAAATGAAGTGCACCCTAAAGCGATCTGTCCTTTCTCATTCCGCTGTATTATGCCGTACAACTTTTCACAGCGTATACCGATGGGCCAAAAGTCCTTTGACAGCAATGCTTTGTGTATCCAGCATCCATTTCGCACCTGCTTGGCACAGCTCTGCTTGAAAAACAGAATCCTGCTGACACTCACTCAGATCCTGGAGAGCGGCTGCCTTGATTACATTGAATTTGACCCCTTGGACTCAAAGGATAAAGCCCCCAAGTGGAGGTTGCGCGGCCAGACTAGGTGGGTTTCCCCTAGACGATGCATCATGAGAAGGGTGCGAGGCGCCCTCATTATGTTATTAGTATAATATTATATACTATTGTATATCATATGGTGTCCGCATAATATGACATTTTTAGGTTTTTCGAATGACGCTCAACGCGCTGCTGACATGGCGGGGAAGTCTGGGTTGACTTCTTCCTCACCCACATACGGGGATGGGTGTGGGTGTGAGTGTGAGTGTGATTTTGGCTGCGGGTGTGGGTGTCAGTGTGTGGGTGTCAGTGTGGATGTGTGTGGGGTGTGTGCAAGTGTGTGTGTGAGTGGGGGGGGTGAGTTTGTGTGGGTGTGTGTGTGGGGG
>Ga0307954_1001210_pt1 | contig 12458 bp, 11 predicted proteins | sample OrgLakmetagen437_FD_201822 | JGI IMG/M metagenome (GOLD analysis project Ga0307954, IMG submission 201822) | Saline water microbial communities from Organic Lake, Antarctica - #437 | ecosystem: Environmental > Aquatic > Non-marine Saline and Alkaline > Saline | place: Antarctica: Organic Lake... | reverse complement strand
TGGCACTGCGGTATTGGTCCTAGGCGTTCGCCCTCCCCGTCGCAGAGAGACTCGTGTCAGTCGCCCTTCTCTCCGCCAATCTAGGGAAGGGACACGCACACCCTCGGCCTCAAGGGCTAATTTTAGACTACTCGGTTCTAAAGCTGCGCCCGTTTAATCCGTTTGGCCCATTCTCCGAGGGGATCGCCTGGGCGAGCTCGCCCTGTTTACACAGAATCGTGAGCGTGCTCCAGTCAGCGCCGCTGAGGTTCGTGCCGTCGATGTAGGTTGCACTTTTTAGCGATGGCGACGCCGGAACGCCGAAGCGGCCTTCGAACTTGGCCCAGATCTGATCATTGACGGGCTCTTCGCCGTCAATCCCCACCTCGATCATGGGTGACCCATCTGCCCACGGTTTCCAGCGCCATCCCGCGTCCGAGATGACGTCGACCATATGGGCGGCCCAAATATCCTCTACCACCAGGTGATGCTCGCCGGGACCTCCGTGCGCTAGCGGATTGTAGGTCGGGTGTTGCCCAAGTCCCACGGCGGCGACCGGGTGAGTCTTCCCCACAAGTTCGACGTCATTGACGTCGAAGGAGTGTAGATTGCCGTGCTGCTCGTAAGTCACCCTTGAGGCGCGGTATCCATTCAGGCTGCTTCGAATACGGACTGTAACGCGCTCTAAGTCGCCTTGGTGCTCTCCGTAGTTTGATACGATCGCGCTGAAGTCTGCCGTCAGGGCACCTCCAGCTGCTCCGGCCGCAGAGCCCACTGCGGCACCTAACAGCGCACCAAATGGACCCAAAATCCAACCGATGGCGCCGCCGCTCTCGGCACCGACAACCGTGTTGGCTCTGGTTGAATCAACATCAAGAACTTGCCCATCTTGCCAAGCGTAAAGCAGAATATAGGTTATCTCAAACTCTAGAACGTCATGGTTGCCAACGGACTTGACCCAATAGTAAAGCTGCTGGTCATCGCCGCCAGAGTTTTGAGAAGAGTTGATGTCGACGTAGTTTCGTTCTTTCCCCTTCCAATGCTCGTAAAGATCCCTCTGCGTCGGGTTCACTATTGAGAACTCAGGTTTTTCCCGGTCGTACAAGACCGAGTCGTTAAGCAGGTATTCAATTGAGCAGGGAAACGATTTTTCATTGGGGTGGAAGCGGAACTCAGGACAAAACTGACGGATGGTCTCAATATCGACAGTAGGCTTTTCGTACACATATATCCGCCACCAGCGGCGACGACCATGTTGCCGCCGCTGTCTAAGACGATGGCGCTGGGGCTCCCAAGCGTCATTTCACTGTTTCTAGTGAAACTCCCGTACTGACCGTAGACCTGCGTTGCGGACGTGCTGCCAGCCAAAAACACCAGCACGCGATTCGCCTGCGTGTCGGCGAGGTAGAGATTGTCGTCACCGTCCACGCAAAGGCCACGCGCCCAAGCAACACTGCTCGAACTGGTCGAGGGCGCAAATTCCATGGGCTTATTTACTGGCCACCCGTAAACGCGCGTCGTGGTTGTCCTACCTTTTGGATAGAACCGAACACAGGGTCCGGCCGCTACATAAAGATTTTCATGCTTGTCGAGCGCCAAACCTCTAGCGCAATCTATGTCGTTGTAGATTTGTGAGGGAACCTTCGTTTCACCCGCTTGGAAGTGCACCACCCGTTGCCTTGCGGGGTCTGCGATGTAGAGCCCGTCATTTCTATCAACCGCAAGCCCATCTGGCTGAAGAAGCTGGTTTTCTCCATCGCGCACCCTCGCAGTCAAGCTATCCTGCCCCCAAACTCGCGTTGCCGTCGTCTCGCCTGCAGGAAAGAAAAGCACCCTGCAGTTTTTGCGTCCGACACATAAAGATTGCCGTGCTTGTCGAGTGCCAACCCCGTGGGGCAAGCCAGAGAATCGCCGCTGACGCCGCCCTTGTTTTCTTCTTCTGTTTCGAAGCTTGCAGCTTGACCATAAACCCGCGTGGGCTTCGTCTCGCCGGCAAGAAAAAACAGGACCCGGTTAGTACGGTTCTCCGAGACGTAAATATTATCATTGGCATCTATTACTAGGCCGCTAGACAATTCAACGTCTAGTGTCCCGACTGGTTAATTAGCTTATTTATTATCAATGGCGCTGAGTTTTGCTCGCGTTACCGATGTCATAATGGATTCCGCACTTTTATGCCAACGGAATGGCTTTGCCAGCTTCTCGTTATGGACCTTGATGTATCGACGAATGGCCTTCTTGAGTTCGTCGACGCTGGTAAAAATACCCCGGTATAGCGCTCGTCGCTCCAGTTGGCCAAACCAGCCTTCAACAGCGTTCAACCACGAGGCGCTGGTGGGTGTGAAATGAAGCTTAAAACGAGGATGCTTCTCCAGCCAGGCTTTCACGCCGGGTGTTTTATGAGTCGAACTGTTGTCCAAAATCAGATGGAGATCCTGCTCGCCCGGCGTTTCTCTGTCGATTTGCCGTAGAAAGTCGAGAAACTCCCTGGCTCGATGACGTTGGGTGAGCCGTCCGATCACCTCACCGTTCAGGATGTTAAAAGCCGCATACAAACTGGTGGTGCCGTGCCGTTTGTAATCGTGAGTGTGGCGCTCAATCTGTCCTGGCCTCAGTTGTCATTTTGGCTGAGTACGATCCAGAGCCTGGATCTGCGTTTTCTCGTCAACCGACAGAACCAAGGCGTTATCGGGCGGGTTCAGATACAGACCAACCACATCAAAAACCTTCTCGGCAAAGTCTGGATCGTTGCTGATTTTGAAGGTTTTCAGACGGTGAGGCTTCAGCTTCGCAGCCCGCCAAATCTGCTGTACTTGCCAGCGGGTGACGCCGGCATGTTCTGCCATCAATCGAAGACTCCAATGGGTGAGCCCGCGCGGAACCTTATGGACAGTGTCATTCAGAATGGCTTTGACCTTTTTTTGATCAAGCTTTCGGGGCTGTCCTGGCCTTGGGGCATCGTTCAACCCTGTTAACCCTTGCCTGGAATAGCGATTACGCCACTTGAACACCGTGGGGCTACTGACACCGAGCGATTCTGTGACCTCCTTCGGGGACTTCCCAGCGTTCAATGACAACAAAATTCGCGCTCGTTGCACCAGATTCTGGCTCATGGTGCCCATTCGCAACCAGCTCTCCAGTTCCAGTTGATCGTTAACTGTAAGATTAAAAGGTGCAGGTTGCCGCGCCACAATAACATCCCCATAATTCGTGAGTATCGCGAAATTATAGCAGGGTTAGGATAGCTAATTAACCAGTCGGGACACTAGTTCGTGTTGCAATGCAGTCAACATTGCTTCGGATAAGGTGTTTAATTTATCCGGACGGTTTAAGGAAAGAAAAACAGCGCCATTTTGATTGCTTCGCAGCAAAACATCTTGGTTCGATCGACAAATTTTCATATACCCTCCGAAAATATCAAAAATCAAGAATGACGAACCTCAACACTGGCCGTTATCGAATTTCTAATAAAACAATTTTTATGTGCATTCGCATGAATTTTAGAAATTGTTGCTTGATCAGGATTTTTATCACCGCCGAAAATCACGCAGGGCGAGAGAGTAATAAGCATAACTTCCATCCCCCCCTTTGAGTTCTTTTCAAGATGCCCCTCCGGATTATCCTCATAAGACTCGACAGTAAAACCTTGGAATTCAGCAATCGCCAAAAAAAACAGCATATGGCAACTGGATACTGCACTCACAAGCATCTGCTCCGGGTCAGCACAATGGGCATCACCCTTAAACTCTTCCGATGCTGAGACCTCAAGATGTTGATCGCCATTTAGTTTAACGAGGTGATTACGAGAGTAAGTGTTTGAATCTGAACTGTGCGGATGTTGCTGCCAGCTGATCTTTGCCTTATGTACAGACATGGTGGGAAATCTCTTTTATCAGTTGCATAATGTCTTACAATAGGGAATACAATCACCACTGTAAAATGAAGTTATCTAAGCAAATTGTTTAGTATGTCTAACCTAAATGGCACTGCGCTTATTTCTTGAACTCTGCGGAACGCATTGGACACAAACTTGTTACTGTCCTGGCCGGCCAGGATAAATACCAGCAATTTAGAGTGACTGGTCGGCAATCAGTACGTTTAACGTAGTCAAAGTCCCAACCCCCTAATTGAGCAAAAGCGGATCGTCTGGTTTTACTAGGCTAATCTGCAAGCAATTTTAGAGGCACGTCACACTGCGGTGATCGTTAGTGTCCCGGGAAGACAACGGTTTTATTGCCGTTGAGAAAGCAGCGTTTCTCAACGTGTGACTTAATCGCCCTTGCCAGCGTGACGCGTTCGGTATCACGTCCTTTTGCTACCAGACGCTCAGCAGTATGGGTGTGATCCACCGGTTCCACACTCTGGGTGATAATCGGACCTTCGTCCAGATGCTCGCTAACGTAGTGTGCGGTGGCCCCTACCAGCTTTACACCTTTGTCATAGGCTTGATGGTAAGGCTTGGCGCCTTTGAAGCCCGGCAGCAGGGAGTGGTGGATATTGATGGCACGTCCGTGTAGTTTTTTGCACATATCTTCGGACAGTACTTGCATGTAGCGCGCCAGCACAACGAGGTCAGCTCCGGCTTCCTGGATGATCTCCCACATTTGTGCTTCCTGTTGTGGCTTGGTTTCCTTAGTAATCGGCAGGTGATAAAACGGGATGTTGTGCCAGTCAGCCAGCCTTTCCATATCGGGGTGATTGGAAATGATCGCCGGAATCTCGATATTAAGTGCACCGGTACTATAGCGATGGAGAAGGTCCTGCAGACAGTGATCATACTGTGATACCAGAATCACCACCTTATCGGGAGTCGCCAGATCGCGCAGGTCCCATTCGACTTCAAAGGCCCCAGCCTTGTCGGCGAGCTGGTTACGCAGATCCTGTTCAAGAAATTCACCGTTGCCTCTGTGATTAAACTCCACACGGAAGAAAAACCGACCCGTGTCGGCGTCATCAAAAATGTGCATCTCGTACACATAACACTCGTTTCGATACAGGCTGCCAATTATCAGATCCATCACGCCCAGTTTGGTCGGAGAGCTTCCGGTAAGAATATAGGTTGTTGTATTTTTATTCATTCTAATGGTCCTTTAGTATTTTTATTTGCCAAATTGACGTTGCAAGAGGAGTCGATTTCGAGTGATTCTCTTCGATACTTATTTTTTAGTGCCTTTATCTGACTGGTTTTTTAAAACCGGGTACGGTCCGGAGCCTCTAAGGGTTTCAGCGCTTGACAAACTCAGGTGTAACCGTAGCCGGTGATATTACACTTCACTCAAAACGCTTTAGCAGAGAAAATGATAAGAGAAATTTGCAGAGAGAGAGGCCTAAACAGGTGCCGAAAACGTGGCCAATTGGACTTGTTTATTGCACTCTTTAGTCCATTTGGGCTAAAGCAAAAAGTTGGCCAGCCATGAGCATAAACATCGTCTTGAAGATCGAAAGCCCAGTTTACGTCCACGCAAACGTCTGGGCCGTAAGACACCGTGCGAAGTATATGTAGAGGTAAACGCACTTATAAATTTAATTCAGGAGCAATAAATATCGCTGAGCAGCATTGATCCGCAACCCAATTAGGCCCCGGACTGCTATCGAAGCACTTTCAGGTGTTCCGGCTGCAGTATTCAGCGGCGTACCCGGCCAGTCGGTGTAGTAAGCCACCGGCTCAGCAACACGCCAGAACATCAGGCCTATGCCCATACCGGCAGAAAATAGCATCGAGAACCATGACATGCCGCTGGAGTCAGGCCTGGCTGTTTTACCGCCAATTCTGATCTTGCCAACAGGCAAAAAAGATCAGCGATGTGCAAAACAGAACAAACAGGTTAGCAGATATCATAAACAGCCAGCCAAAGGTCTCACTTGACCAAGTACTGGCCCCGCCCAACGCTTCCTTGGCTTCAACCGGGAAAATAAGTGTCAGTACAACAAAGACTAAGATAGCGAACGCGCTGGCGATGAAGACGTTGGGATGTGCGTAATGCCCTACGGCTGGACACGCTTAACTGGGCTGTCCGTTCGGACTTGACCGCGTCAGTTGGCGCCATTAATATCATTGTAATCACAAGCGCATCGAGTCTGCGGCGCTGTGGATGATGTTGGAAGGATGGAGCCGATCACGTATCACGCCGGCCAGGCGGGCAATAAGCTCTGCCTCACCCACACGATCGGTAGATGGGCCAAAGAGCAAAGTCAGTAGACATATAAAGATGCTGGAAAAGAAGTCTGTGCGTGTGAATAAGTACTTCAAACACCCCAATATCACTTACGTTGCGTAAGTGATATTGCAGACCGAGCTAATAAAAATATGGAAAACGTCGTACTGGATGCTTTGGATGTCCGCATTTTGAGTGCCGTGGAGCAGCACGGACAACTAAGCAAAACCAGACTTTCAGAGCTGGTTAACCTGTCGCCGACACCATGCTGGATTCGACTAGAAAAACTCAAAAAGGCTGGGTACATAACTGGTTTTCGAGGTGAGATTGCAATCGATAGAATTCTCGACCTAGCAAAAGTTATTGTTACAGTTTCACTGAAGACACACAGTAAAGCAGATTTTCAGCGGTTTGAAAAATGCATTCAGAGCGTCGATGAGATAGTAAAATGTAGCGCAACTGGTGGTGGTTCGGACTATGTGATGAAAGTTATTACAAATAGCCTAAATGATTTTCAAAACGTAATGGAGAATTTGCTGAACAAAGAGATAGGAATTGAGCGCTATGTTATTTATGTTGTTATCAGGGAGGTTAAATCAACGTCTCCTAGCTTGTCGAAACTATGGGAAAAGAAAAGAGGTCTGTAACTATTCAGCTCACGATGCTGGCTTTCTTAACCTTTTCCCGACGTAATTGATTTACGGCCACATGGCGCAGTGTAGCCAGATGTGGCTCCGGCTGATTTTTTAGGCACCCTCATACAACGCGACATCCAGTGCCCCCAATGCAGACGGTATCTCGATATCCCAGTGACTTTGCCCACGGCGTTTTCTGTCCGTTGGGCATTCAGGCCATTGCGTTCAGGAAGGGAATGCGAACGACAGCATGCCGTCACCGTATTGGCCAGTAGACAGGCAATAGTCATCGGGCCGACGCCACCAGGAACCGGCGTGATCGCTCCTGCGATTTCTTTAGCTGCGGCGTAATCCACATCGCCAACAAGTCGTGTCACGCCGTTGCCCTGATCAATGCGATTTATACCCACGTCGATCACCGTTGCGCCAGGCTTTATCCATTCACCCTGGATGAATAAAGGCCGTCCCACCGCAACGACAACGATATCTGCACCGCTCACGATCTCCGGCAGATTTCGCGTGCGCGAATGGACTATGGTCACTGTGCAGCTATCTCTGAGCAACAGCTGCGCCATGGGTTTGCCGACGATGTTAGAACGCCCAATCACCACCGCGTTCAGGCCTGACAAGCTACCGCAATACTCGCGGAGCATCATCAGGCACCCCAAAGGGGTACAGGGCACCAAAGCCTCCTGCCCTGTTGCAAGCAGCCCGATATTGGAAATATGAAACCCGTCCACGTCCTTGGTCGAGTCTATCGCATTGATCACTAACGCTTCGTCGAGGTGCTCCGGCAAAGGAAGTTGAACGAGGATGCCATGCACAGCTGGATCAGTGTTGAGCTGATTGATCAGCGCTAATAATTCGGCCTCAGTGGTATCTACAGGTAACTTATGCTCGTAGGAGTTCATACCTACCTCAACGGTTTGCTTTCCCTTCGAGCGCACATAGACCTGAGATGCCGGATTTTCACCCACTAGCACCACCGCAAGGCCGGGAGTGATTCCGTGTTTCTCCTTGAGGCGCGAGATATGTTGGGAAATCCTTTCACGTAGTGTGGCTGCGAATGCCTTGCCGTCGATGATTTGTGCAGTCATGCGATCTTCTCCGTCTGGGGTTCCGGTACCGTGTTGTTATAGCCCAACCTTATTCGGCGGAGGCGGGCCGACCCGCAGCCCCTCCATTTTCGGTGACCCAGTTCGCATTGTTTTTGATCCCGCCCAGCGGGAAGAAATGCACCTGCTCAATGCCGAAGTTCGGATGGCGCTCCTTATGGGCGGCAAGCTCAGCCAATAATTCGGTGGGTTCATAGGGCAGAAGCAACCTGGTTACATCCTTTGCCCTGCGTTGCAGCACCTTCATGCTGGGGCCTACGCCGCAAGACACGGCGTATTTGATCAGGGTGTGGAGCTTAGCCGGGCCGGCTACGCCGATATGGATTGGTAGATTAATACCTTCGGCCGCTAGCCGGTCGGCCCAAGCGATGACTGGAGCTGCCTCGAAACAAAACTGGGTGGTGATCGCCACACGAGCATCAGTTCGCTCGGAAAAAGCCTGTTTCCACTTCAGGGATTGCATCACCATACGGTCGGAACCATCTGGGTCGATATCGCGGTTGCTTTCGGGATGGCCTGCGAAGTGCAAATTCTTGAACCCGTCGAAGAGACCGGTCTCGATCATTTGCATGGAATCTTCGAATTCGCCAGCCGGGGTGGTAACGCCACCACCCAAGAGCAGTCCTTGTTCTACTCCGGCTTCGCCCTGATATTGGGCGACCCATTCGGCCAGCTCGGTCTTATCCTTGACGAGGCGGGCGGGAAAATGAGGCATAACCTGGAAGCCCTCATCGGCCAGACGGCGTGCCGTGCGGACCATATCCTCGATCGGTGTTCCCTCGATAAGGGCTATATAGATGCGGGTGCCTGTTGGCAGAATGTCGCGGAAACTTTCCACCTTGTTGGCGGTCTGCGGCGTCACCTCAATCGAATAGCCGCTTAGAAAGCTCGCCAGCAAGGACGATGTCTGACCCTTTTTGCTGGCAGCGGTAGGTTTGTGAAGAAAAGAGCGCAGTCCCATAAAATCTATCCTACGTGTTGATGGGTGGTCTAAGCTTGTTGTTTTAACTATCAATGAGAGTCCGCTTACGCGTTAGCAGCCCCTTTTACCCTCCGGTGGTCGCTCACTCATTGTGTTTTTTTGTTTGCTGAGATTAAGTCACCGCGATTTTCTTATTAGGATCAAAGAACGGTTTTTCGACAACAGTGGCCGTTGTTTTTCCTCTAGAAGTCTCAACGTCGAAATGTGTGCCAATCGCCGCAAAGTCTGCGCCAACCATTGCCAACGCGATATTGAGCTCCAGACGCGGAGAAAACACGGCAGAAGTAACCTTACCTACTTGTTCACCCTCTTTTTTCAGAGCCCAGAACCTAGAGTTAGGACCTGTCAGTGCAGGGCCATCGATCACCAAGCCAACTTGCTTGCGTGATACGCCTTCCTCACGGATACGTTTGAGTGCAGACTTCCCGATGAAGTCTGCCTCGATATCCAGTTCGACCAAGCGATTCATGCCCAATTCATAGGGGTTGGTGTTGATGTCCATATCGGCGTGGTAGGACAGCATGCCGCCCTCAATACGGCGAATTGTCGACGTGTGCCCAGGCTGAATGCCGAACGGTGCACCTGCAGCCATGATTTTCTCCCACAGTTCGTCACCCTTCGAGCCATCCTGCAGATAGAGTTCATAGCCAAGTTCGCTTGACCAGCCGGTCCGGGAAACGATCAGAGGAATGCCGTCAAGGTCATACTCGCGTAGCCAGTAATACCGAAGATCGGTGATACTTTCGCCGAATAGCGCTTCCATAACGTTGCCGGACTCCGGACCTTGCAGCTGGAGTGGTGAAACATCCGGTTCGCGGATTTCGACATCCAAGCCGGAGTTAATAGCGACGCCTTGCGTCCACAGCAAAATGTCGCTGTCAGCCAGGGAAATCCAGAAGCGGTTTTCCTCGAGACGAAGCAAGATAGGATCGTTCAAAATCCCGCCCTCAGCATTTGTGATCAGTACATATTTACACTGACCCACAGCACACTTTGAAAGGTCTCGTGAAGTCAGCATCTGAACAAATTGTGCGGCGTCGGGACCGGTGATCTCTACCTGACGTTCAACTGCAACATCACAAAGGATTACCTTATTAACCAAATTCCAGAAGTTTTGCTCGGGATCACCGAAATCGCGGGGGATATACATGTGGTTATACACCGAGAATCCCTTGGCGCCCCAGCGCACGGTTGCATCGAAGTATGGTGATTTCCGAATCTGTGTTCCAAAGCCAAATTCTTGTTGTGTTTGTTCTTGCTTAGCCATTTTCAAGTCATCCTGTTGTGAGACCACGTCCATAACGGTGACATTACACGTCACTCAAAACGCTTTAACAGAGAAAATGATAAGAGAAATTTGCAGAGAGAGAGGCCTAAACAGGTGCCGAAAAAGTGTCCAATTGGACTTGTTTATTGCACTCTTTAGTCCATTTGGGCTAAAGCAAAGCAAGAGGCTGATTGTTGGCGAATATTCATAAACTTTACGGCTCTGTCGAAAAGGTGTGGCGGATTCAGATAATAAGTGCGACACGTTGATTGGGATATACCGGACAAGATAGTTGACGCTGCATACTCTTAGCCGAAGCACACGAGAAGTGGCAAACCAAACCCGGCCCGAAGATCGCACGGTTTGAGTATTTGAAGAAGAAACTGAATGGCGGAGAAATAACCGTAAAAGCCGGAAAAATCGTTCAGATCTTGGCAGCACAAGCTCTGTTAGTAACGTCAATCGATACGAAATTTTAGTTTATTGTTTAAAGAACTCTTCTGTAAGTCCATATTTTCTCTTTAGCTTATCCCATAAGCTGGGCTCAATATATTTGGCGTGAGCGAGAAGGCCTCGAAAATAATTTTCCTTTTCTAAATCCAGTTGTCCCTGAGTATATAAGTATGCGAGCGTTCGTATCTCTCTCTTTCGGACACGACCTAGTGATACAGTTCCGTCATTGCTCAAAACTAAGCCAGTAACGTGGCGATTATGTTTTTTAGACGAAAAAACAGTTTTTCCATTATTTATTGAAAGCGGACTATATTGTTCGACAAGAAGCTGCTGAGAGATTATTTTTGGCAACTCGAATAATATATTTTTAACACCCGTAGAAAAGGCTAGGTCATCTGCATAGCGAGTGTAAACGATGCCTTTTTCGCTCGCTAATTTTGATACTCTCTCATCAAAATTATACATAAAAGTATTGCTGATGAAGGGCGAGCTCGGAGCGCCTATACTTAACTCATACCCCGAACGCCCAACCCTTCGAAATAGAGTTGAAACTATTAATTTTAGCTCATCAGGCGTAATTAAATCACAATGAGCTCTTAGGTTTTCTAAAACTTCGTGAGCAGGTAACGACGGAAAAAAATTAGTAAAATCCATTTTCAGCAAGTAAGGATTTTGACAGTGCGCCTTAGCGTTATCAAAAATGGACACTCCTTCCCGATAACCAGTTGCGCTTTGATGCACTGGGCAAAATTCGCTTAGTATCTTAACGACTTCCCTTTGAAGGCTTTTAACCGGGGCAGATGGCTGAGCTATCGTTCTCATACCCTTCCCATTTCGTTTTGGAATATCGTAAACCTTATAACGACGAGGGCAAGTCAAAATATACCTTTCAAGATCATCTCTTGGTATTTTTGTATTGCTCGACAGCCTATCAATAAGAGACATTTCCACCTCCATTTTTTTGATAAGCCTCGTTGATTAAATGAAGCCTCTTTTTTTCATTTTCATCGGAACGATAGTAGGAAGATGCTTCAATTTTCAAACCCTCGAAATCAAAACGCCTAGACTTATCAAATAAACTAAACTGCATTCTTTTATTATTTTTTATTGGCAAATAGTAAGAATCTCTACCTCTTGTTTTCTTTTGAATGTGCCCTGATATTGTAAGCAGGTAAATAATATTTTTTACTCGAATTTCCGGAAGAGGCACTCCTACTTTATTAAGAAGAGATTTTATTTCTGAATGCCGTAGCGCCATAAAAAGCCTTATAAACTCATAAACAAGAAATGCAACATGCCCTGGATTAGCTTTATTAAATGATTCGCTTTTATGAAGCTTTGCTATCGCATCGTTGATATCACTGAAAATAAAATTTAATACTGGCTTATCAATATCTTCAGGTTTTTTTTCATCCCAAGGATAAACTAAGACGCTATCAGCATTATCTCTAGAAAGACTTTTTAACGGGCCAAGCTTTATAAATGAGTCTTGCTCATAGTGGTGTTCACTAACTAAGACAATGAGCTTGTGTTTTAAGTTAGACACATTACAAAAAAGCCCCAATTCAACAATTGCCCCGGGACTTTCAAGAAAAATAACAAGAAGGGATGCAAAATGAGCTAAATCGTACTCAAACTCTGATAGATCAGAATAATGACCATTCTCAAAATAGTCTTTGAAAATCTCAGCGCGAATACAGTATTCGTGGAACTGTTCGTAGCCATAGGTGGAAATGGAGTCAAAAAAGAGCTCTCTCATCGACAGTGTTTTTGACTCGGTGATGTCAACCAAACCCCCACAAACAAATATTGAAGGGGGGTCCAAGATAACTCTTGACCCCCCTAGATCCACTTCGCCGAGGCGATTGAATG
>Ga0307954_1001208_pt1 | contig 12482 bp, 11 predicted proteins | sample OrgLakmetagen437_FD_201822 | JGI IMG/M metagenome (GOLD analysis project Ga0307954, IMG submission 201822) | Saline water microbial communities from Organic Lake, Antarctica - #437 | ecosystem: Environmental > Aquatic > Non-marine Saline and Alkaline > Saline | place: Antarctica: Organic Lake... | reverse complement strand
ACTCCCAAACGACATATCATGCCAGCCTGGATCACACTCACCATCGACGATGTCGCCGACTATCTCGTCGGAGCCCAAGTCAACGCCCTCCGCACCGCCGCGCTCTCCGCCGGTCAGAGCGATCCAGTCACTGAGGCCATCGCCGACATCTCCGCCGAGGTCCGCAATTACATCCGCAGCTGCTCGACCAACATCCTCAGCATCACACCCAACGCCATTCCGCCCGAGTTACGCCGCCACGCCGTCGCCCTAATTATAGAGGCCGCCCAGCCCAGGCTAAAACTAAAACTAAGCGACGATCAAAAAGCCGCCGCCGAAAACGCCCGCAAGCTCCTCAAGATGATCGCCGCCTGTGATTACACCGTCGCCGCGCCCACCGACCCCCAGACCACGCCCACCGACCAAGGCTCCAGCGGCCGCATCCAAGTCGCAACCAAGCGCGAAAACCCAATCCGTCACGATGACCTAAACGGCCTCTAACCAATCAAAAAACATCCGACTGATCTGTCCGATCAGTCCGATCAAAAAAAAAGCACATGCCAAAACCTAAACCATTTATCAGCCGCGCCGGGGGCAAGAGTCGCCTACTCAAGCACCTGCTCCCGCTGATTGCCTCGCAGCCGCACACGCTCTACTGCGAAGTATTCGGCGGCGGGGCAGCCGTGCTCTTTGGCAAAGAGCGCAGCAAGGTTGAGTGCTACAACGATCTCGATGGCGAGCTTTCCAACGCGTTTAAGCAAGTGCGCTACCATGCCGATGCCGTCTGCGCCGAGCTTGATTTCCGCATCAATTCTCGCGCTGATTTTTACGAAGCCCGCGACGAGAAAGGCACCCGAACTGAAGTCCAACGCGCCGCCGATTATATTTTTATTAATACGCTTAGCTTCGGGGGCAATAATGACTCTTACGGCGTTACAATCTTATCGAAGGGGGGAGCTACAACCTCTCTAATAAACAAGCAGCAAGCCTTACTCAACGCATCTCAGCGGCTCGACCGAGTAATGATCGAAAACATCTCATGGGAGCGCATGCTAAAAAATTACGACTCGCCCGAGACCCTCTTCTTTTTAGATCCGCCTTACGTTGCTCCCAAGTCTAAGTCAGTCGGATACACCGCTTGGACCATCGAACAAGCCAGCGACCTAATCGCCGCGCTAAAAAAGATCAAAGGCCACTGGATACTCACGCTAAACGACTCTGCCGAGACGCGCGACCTGCTGCATGGCTACATCAAAAAGCACCTGCAAACCACCGCCTCAATCAAAGCCTCCTCTTCTAGATTCTCAGAGTTAATTGCCACCAGTTTTTAACCCATGAAACTAAACGCCAACATAGCTCCCTTCGCCGACGCCGTCGACCGCCTGGGCTCCAAGACGCCGGTTGCCTCGGCCTTGAACTCAGCGCAGTGGGCAGAGGTGCCGAGCGAGATCACGGACCGCGCGTTTTTCTCCTCGACGATCACCGAGATGCGCACTCTCTCCGACATGCAGGGCATCCTCGATGAGGCGCTCACGCTCAACCCGGCAGACGCCTTTGCCGATCGGTCTCGCTTCGTCTCCGACATGCGCAAAAACCTCGGCGCCGCTCCCGGAGACTCTGGTGCCCTAACCGACATCACTAGCCGCCGCCGCTTAGAGTTAATCTACGATTTCCAAATGGAGGAGGCCACCTCGTTTGGCAGGCACAAAGCCCAGCAAACTCCCGAGCTTCTCGAAGCATTCCCCGCCCAAGAGCTGATCCGCGTCGAAGGCCGCGAAGAGCGCCGCGACTGGAATAGCATTTGGTCAGCCAACGGCGGCACCCTATACGGCGGCCGCATGATCGCCCTGGTCAACGCACCGATCTGGATAGCGATCAGCCGATTCGGTCGCCCCTATCCCCCATTCAATTTCGGGAGCGGCATGGGCGTCGCTGCCATTAGCCGCCGCGAAGCCATCGCCCTCGGCGTCATCACCGCAGACGATCCCGCACCGCAACCCTCAGCCGACCCCAGCTACAACGCCGCCAACCAGCAAAGCATCCGAGGCCTCAACCCCGGCATGATCGATACCCTCAAAACCCTCTTTCCCGGCGTAGTCATCCAAGGTCTAAAAGCCTCACTCACCTAGCAAAATAAAAGATCAGTCCGATCAGTCTGATCCGACCGATCCTCGAAACCTTCCCACCTCCAAACCTTTTGAAATCAAAAATCACAGTCACAGACGAAGCGACCCAAGCCGAACTTGCCCGGCTCGCCTCGACCGTGGACGGCCCCCGCCGCCAGGGCCTCATGCAAGTGCTAGGAAAAACCCATGAACAGACTCTGCACAACCATTTCCTCCGCAAAAACCAAAAGCCAAACAAGCGCGGGTGGAAAAAGACAAACTTCTGGGCGCGCATCCGACGCGCCACATCCTACACCGGCGCCACTACCAGCAACGCCACCATCGCCATCGGCGATCCCGCCATCGCGGCAAAAATCTACGGTGCCACCATCACCCCGCGCCGCAGTAAATTCCTAGCCATCCCCATGGACGAGTCCGTTTACGGCGTCCGCGCCTCAGCGGGCACCGTGCCTAATCTCTTTTTTATCCCGCGCAAAGGCAGCAAGCCCGGCGGCTTCCTGGTCCAATCGCAAGGCGACGACTCCCTAAGATTTTTTTACTTTCTCACGCCCAAAGTCACCGTGCCCAAAGATCCCACCGCCCTCCCCACCGAGGCCGAGTCAGGCCGCGCCCTCGTCGAGGCCGCTCAGGACTACATCGCCAGACAGACCAACTAGATGAGCAAATCAACCTCCACCTCCACCCTCGAGCAAATCCAAGAGCTCGTCCGCATCCGCCTCATCACGCTCTTCGCTGGCGACTCCCTCGGCGTGCTCTCAGAGGATCAGGCCGAGACCGAGTATGAGGTGCAAAAAGCCGTCGACGAGATCGGCGTCTCGATCATCGTCCGCTACCCCGTGCCACGTGTGTCGCGGCCAAATCTCCCAGGCCCGTATTTTGACAGCATCGAGATCGCGATACTAATCGCCGAGAGCCCCATCGTAAACCAAGGCGCCACCGCCATCGAAATCGCAGAGCGCATCCTGCGCTCACTACACCAGTTTAATCTCAATCTCTTCGACGGCCAACACTGCATGGTCATCGCACAAAGCAACGCCCTCACAGTAGAGGATGCCCCCGAGGGCTACCGCAGCTTCGGAGTCAATTTTGAAACCGCCGCCGGGCTCCAAGCCCGGCCCGAATAATCACAAAAAAAAAACCACTCACAATCCAACCCACCGATAAAATGAAACCAGCAAAACCAACTCCCGCCATCGCCGAGGATCCAAACAAAGCCCTCTGCGAAAAAGCCGCAACCCAACACGAAGCCGACGCCAAGACGCTCAAAGACCGCGAAGCCAAACGCCAAGCCGCCCACGCCGCGCAAGTCGCCGAATCCGCAGGCAAGCCCAAAGCTTCCTAGGACTGTCATCCATACACAATTCTCCATTCTTCATTCCTAATTCTTAATTCTTAATTCTAAAATATTATGTCCATCGATCGCTCAACCATTCGCAAAGGTCCCGCCTCACTCACACTCGACGGCGGCTCCTTTTTCTTTGAAAACGGCCTCACCGTAAATCTCAACATGGAGAAAGAGACTCGCATGATCGATGCTTTTGGCATCGTCAAAGAGTTGCTCATCGGCAAGACAGTTGAGATCTCCGGCACCCCCACACAGTGGGATAATCTCTCCGTGCTCTTCCCTTATGCCAGCACAACCATCGGCACCGACATTTTCGGAGCAGCTGACGCCGCCGCCGTGCTCACGCCGACAACTGGCTTCCCTATCACGTTTTCCAATGCCGCCATCACATCGATGTCCGATATTTTGCTCTCCGGCAGCGGCAGCCAATTTGGCGAGATGACCATCACCTGCCTGATCGCAAACGAAAGCGACGTCGACGCCCTAGCCAGTTACCTGGCCTTTGGCACCGATGCCACTGGCGCATCACTCACCGGCCTCGATCTCACCAAGGTCCTAAACGCGGCCTACACCGCTAGCTATAACGGCGCGACCTACCACAGTAGCGAGGGCTACACGATCAGTTTTGATATGACGCTCTCCGAAAATCGCATCGACGGCCTCGGCATCGTCGGCATGGCGCTGCAAGATCTGCGGGTGAGCGCCACATTCATCCCGCCAGCCATGGCCGAAAGCGCCCTGACCACCCTCATCGGGTTTGGCGGTGGCATCGGCAAAGAGGCCGCTCGCTACGATCTCACCATCGCGGGCGGTGCCACCGGCGACCCCTCCGTAGTCCTACAAGACTGCTCTGCCGAGCCGGGCGGCTACGCATACGGCAGCGACACCTACCGCACTCAGGCGCTCACATTCCGCACCGCCCGCCGCCAAACTACCGGAGACAACGATGCCCTTTTCTCAGTCGGAGTAGTCGCCTAGCTCTCAATGATTAGTCATTAGTAATTATCAATTAGTCATTGTTGAATTATGAAATCCGTCCGCTTTACGAAAACTGGATCGCCCACCTTCGTCGCCCTCGGCGTCGGTGGGCCCGTCGAGGCGCGCGGCCCGTCCGGTTTACGTGTCGCAGGCGGCCCTATCCTAGAGACAGTTTCTTTCCTCCGCGCGGACACCGCCAAAATTTTTAATCGCGGCAACGTGACTTGGCAGGGCTCATTTACGGTCTGGCGGGAGCATCTCGACATCGAGAGCGCGCAAGATTTTTTAATCCTCCACCCAGCCGACCTGCCCACCGCCGATGACATGGTCTGCGAAGTCACCCTAAACAACGGAGCCGTCCGTTACCTGACGACCCCATTTATCGAGATCCAAGATTCCAACATCAAAGGCTCCCGCACCGAGCACACCTACCGCCTCACCGGCGGCCGCCTCCAAATCTCGCGACTCACAAAATTCTAAGCCTCCCACATTATGACCACACTCGCAAAAACTCGCTACCGCCTCCCCGTAAACGCATTTGTCGACCAGGGCAGCTGGATCGACGCCCTCACATCCAAGCAGCTCAAGATCCCCGCCGGAGTAGACGTGCAAATCGAGGTCGGCATCATGGAGAGCGGCTCCACGCCCTACGATCTCACCAATGTCGCCAACATCACCCTCGAGGTCAAAGCACTTGTCTCCGGATCGGCACCCGCCGCCGAAGCCGCCGCCCTCATGGCCGACACCATTACTACCCTCGATGCCGTGACATTTACGGCAGCCCAGTGGGCCGCCACAACCGCCCAGCACGTCACCTTTGTCTTTGCCGACACCGAGACGAACATCGCAATCGGCCCAGCCTGGCTAGTCATCTCCGCAGTGATGGACGACGGCTCCCTCGTCTCCCTAGGCTGGGGTCAAGTCGAAATCGTGCAGGACGGGACCGGCCCCACCAGCACCCCCGCCGTGATCGATCCCGACTATGTCACTACCACCCAGCTCGATGCCTACCGCACACTCGCCGCCAGCACCCACGACCTCCGAGATTTTACCGGCCTAACCGGAGGCACCGCCACCGACCTCGACTCCATAGCCACTACCGAGCTAGCCGTAAATTCTAAGGTCGCCATCGTCATCTCCGGTGCGCTCCAATTTTGGCGTTTGCAGGCGGGAACCAACGGCGAAGCCGCCGCCCAAGGCATCGTCCGTCCAGACGACTACGCCGCGTCGACCAACGAAAAAATCTGGATCCGAGTCCTCTAAATCAAACCTCAACGGAAAATTAAACCATTATGAAAACCACATCAAAACCAATTGCATGCGCACTCTACGCGCTAGCCATCACCGTGCTAGCCGCCACCTCGGCCGACGGACAGTCCGCAGCCGTGCGCTACAATCTGAGTGACGGCAGTTTGACCCAGCCCACGACGCTCAACCTCACCGGCGCCGTGACTATAGCGGCCAGCGATTTGCCATCGGGAGCGATCCTCGATACTGAGATCGACACCTTTGCCGAACTTGACGCGATCGTTGCGGATCAAACCCTGCTCAACACCTCGACCGGCTATACTCGCGCAGCAGCGGACAGCGCCTTTGAGGTAGCAGGGGCAGCCGCCGCCGTTCAGGCTGACCTAGATCAAAACGAGAGCGATGCCGACACCGCGATCGCCGCCGTGCAAAGCGACGTTGATCAAAACGAGAGCGATGCCGATACATCGATCGCCGCCGTGCAGAGTGATGTGGACCAAAACGAGAGCGATGCCGATACAGCCATTGGCCTTAAAGCCGACGCCAGCGCACTCACTAACGTCGACAACACTTCCGACGCCAACAAGCCTATCTCCACGGCCACCCAGACCGCGCTCGACGCTCTTTCTGATAATGCCGCATCCAAAAGCGATATATTAGATTTACGAAATACGACCACCAACCGTGATAATATTGTCATCTGGGGCGACTCCTTGACTGCAACTGGTGCTTTTGGTGCTGAGATCGCAGCACTCTATGGTGACGGCCGCACTGTGAAATCGGCAGGCATTGGCTCTGCCAGTTCGTACGAAGCAGCATCAAGAGCAGCTAGTGAGTTTCTGGCATACCCAATAAATGGCACTGATGCGCCGGGCACTGGTCCAATCACGCTCTACACCCAAAGAGCATTTAATAATTACAATGAGTCCGCGTCTCGCATTTTTAACGGCTCTTATGTGACCAGTTGGGAAACGTACGGCCAAACTTGGGGAGTTGTTGAGCATGTGACCGCAATGCGCGGAGGGGTGATAATGGGTAACCTTGAAGAGCGTTTGTTGCTAGGCTCTACCGCATTCGCCACTGACGCCAACAGGATTTATATAACAGGTAAACACCAACTCCAAAATGCAGATTATGTTTGGATGAGTTTAACCGCTGGTCAAACAATGCCCGCAACAGATGCAAGCGCGACAGGCGGAGCGTATAAATATAAGCCGTATATAGTTAGCGCATTAACCGACGGCCTTTATGCGTCCGATTTTGGGACTGATGTTTCAGGCGTTACTGCGCATAGAGCAAATGACACTCTAACTGCAAATGTTGATTCGATTTCAGATGGTAACTCGGTCAGCGCGGACGACTGCCTACAATGGGATTTAGGCTCGGACACGACTATTAAATATCTGAACCTTGACAACCACACTGTCACATCTGGCGAAATTGTTACATTTGAATTTGAATTTTATAAGCCCGACGCTAACGCGGTGGATATTACATCTCTTTATGTGACTATTGGCGGTGCTGGTATTTCAAGCGGCACAATCATTGAGACTAACAACCCCAACGCGTCCATTTATTGGGGTGCTGATGACGGGTGGACTAAGGCGTCGGTAACATTTACGGCGGCAGCATCCGGCGATCTACGTCTATGGGCAAACGGCACTGATGAGGACTGCACAGGCACGGTGGTTTATCTCCGGAACATCGACCTTTGGAATCCCTCTAGCTTTGAAATCCTCTGGAAAACCGGGGAATCCCCCACAGAATTTTCTGACGACGGCACAGGTGCTACTCCGCTAACAATCCACCACGGTTGGTCTTTAGAGATTCCAAACCACACAAGCGGGGACGTTTACACCATCAAAACTAGAACGAAAGAGGATGATATGATTAATGTCCTTTGGTTAGGTCGTAATAATGTCTCGTCCAATAACGTGGTTTCTCCAAACAGTAGTGCAAATGCACTGATTGCTAGTCTCGACGATATAGTGTCTCGGCTCAACCAAACAACAGGGCGCTGGCTGGTAATGACCCCCCACAATGCGACAGAGCTTGGCGGTCAGACAGGTGAATATGTCGGCATGAAACAGGGCCGCTATCAGTCGATGGTCGACCAAGCTAAAGCAGTTGTTTTGCGTTGGCCTGACAACTCATTTGATTCCCGCGCTTGGCTCGTCAGTCAAGGGACCTCAACGGAGATAGCGCGAGACACGCCAGCAGCCTCACTATCATCTGACGGTGTGCATCTGACTGTCGCAGGGTATGAGGCATTGGCCGCACAAATACACGCCGCCCTTCGTGCCAACGGGTGGTAATTTTACTTACGAATTAAATCCGATCCAAACAAAAAAAATGAACACCATAACCATCCAACTCGCAGGCCGCCCGGCCACCCTCACATTCGACAAGCACGCAAGATTCCGCTACGGCGTCTTCGGCCTCAGCTTCTCCGGGCTCCTCGAAGCAGGCACCGACTACGCCGCCTCGCTCATCCTTATCTGGGCCGCGCTCCCCGATGCCGAGCGCGAAACGTATCCCACGCCCGAATCCCTAGTCGATGTCATCGACACCGACGCCACCGAGATCTTCGAGCCCGTCTTCCAAACCGTATACGCAATCGGCTGGCTAACCGCCGCACCGACCGAAGCCAGAAAATAGATCGGTCAGATCCGACCAATCAGACCGATCCTCTCAGCCATTAGCCATCAATTAAATGTCCGCCCGCGATATACTCATCAAGATCCTCACCAAAGGCGACAGCTCAGGCAGTGAGAAGGTAGGCAAATCGCTCGATCAACTCGGCGATAAGGCCACCGCCATCGGCAAGACGCTCAGCCTCTCGGTCACAGCGCCTCTGGTCGGCCTCGGTGCGATCTCGGCCAAGTTCGCCGCCGACGCCAACGAGTCGCTCTCCAAGCTAGCAGCCGTCTTCGGCGACCGCGCAGGCGCGATAAATGAGTGGATCAAAGAGCTACGCGAAAGCGTGCCCGCCACCACCGCAGAGATTCAAGACCTCGTATCCGGCACGCAAGATCTACTCGTGCCGCTCGGCATGGCCGATGCCGAAGCCGAGGAGATGACAAAGAGCATCGTCACCCTCGCCGGTGATCTCGCATCCTTCAATAACATCCCAGTCGACGAAGCCCTGGCCAAGATCCGCTCCGGCCTCGTCGGCCAATACGAACCACTCTTACAATTCGGCGTCGCCCTCAACGCAGGTAAAGTCAAAGCAGAGGCATTCAAACAAGGCATCGGCGACGGCAAACGCGAACTCACCGCCTCCGAGCGAGCCCTCGTCAGCTATCAACTCATCCTCGACGGCACCAGCAAAGCCCACGGCGATGCAGCCAAGACCAAAGACTCAGATGCCAACGCCCTAAAATTCCTCGCCAAAGAAACCAAAGAGCTGGCCACCGTCATGGGGCAATCGCTCCTGCCCGCGATCACACCCATCGTCAGCGGCCTCAAAGATGCCGCCAAAGCCGCGCAAAGCATGTCGCCCGCCATGCGCGGCATTGTCGTCGGCATCGGAGCCTTCGCGGCGGGGGTAGGTCCTTTACTTATTGGACTGGGAGCGATGGCGAGAGGTTACACCGCCATTGCTGCGGTCACGCCAAAAGCAGTCGCAGGGATTCGCGCAGTCGGTCTCGCCGCCAAAACAGCTACGCCATACCTCGCCGCGTTCGCCGGAGGCTACGCCATCGGCACCGCCATCGACGAGATCACCGGCTTCTCCGACGCCATCGGAGACATCGCCAAAAAAGCCAACGCCGCCGAAGACGCCCTCAACGGCCTCCTCTACGACCAGATCTCTGACCTCCAGGACCAGGCCGCAGAAATGCAAAACCTCGGCGACCTCGAAGAGGTCCGCACTGCAGCCATCGCCCGCCAAGGAGTTTACGTCCGCGCACTCAACACCGCCCGCTCCAGTGGCGACAAAGAGGCCATCGCCCGTTACGACGAGCAGATCTCCAAAGTCGACCGCCTCCTCGACTCACTCGGTAAAATCTTAGGCCACAACCAGGAGCGCATCGCATCAGAGCAAGAAGTCACCGCCGCGCAAGCCGCGACTAATGCCCTCGAAGCCGAAGGCATCACGTTCGGCCTCGAAAAAGTAGCCCTCACCGAAGAGCAGCTCGATCTGCTCGATGACATCTCCGCCAATTTTGAACTCCAAAACGAGATCCTCCGCGCCCAAATCGACGGCGACAAGCAACGCGTCGAGTCACTCAAAGCAGAGCAAGATCAAATCAAGATCGCCAACCGCCTCCGCAAATACGGATTCACCGAAGAGCGCGGCTACGATCCCGTCGCCATGGCCAAAGAGCGCGTCCAGCTCGAGCAGCAACTCGCCACCGCCGAAGAAAAACGACGCAACGCACCCAAGCCCGACCACCTCGACAACTCCGACCTCACCGAGCGCATCGCCCTCACCGGCCAAGTAGGCCAAGCCGAACAACAAAAGCGCAAACTCCGCGAAGGTGTCCGCGCAGAGAAATTTATCGACGTAGACGGCCAGAAAAAAGAGCGGTTCTTCGAGGGAGGGAAATTACTAGGAGACTCCGACGATTTCGGCCGCACCACTGACCCCGCCAACCCCCTAGCCGCTCCAACCCAGCCAAGCCCAACCCAGCCAAGCCCAACCCAGCCAAGCACCCCGTCCAACACCCCGACCGCACCCAACGCCCCAGACCTCTCCCCCGCCATCGACGCCCTCGCCGCCATCACCATCGACCTCGGGCCCATCGTCGCCGCCATCGCCTCACTCCAAGCCCGTATCCAGTCAGCGGTCGATAATAATGCCTCCCGGATCGACCAGCTAGGCAACTAATCAGCACCCCACGAAATGACCTGGCTCATTAACAACCAAGACCCCGCCGAACTCAACCTCTCTGGGTTCCTGCTGCGAATCATCACCCAGGCACCCGACACCCTCACATTTACCCAGGCCGCCCCCTACGATGCCGATCCCGTTTACGACTACGGCGCTGCCGTCACGATCCGCCGAGATGGTGCACAATGGTTTAAAGGCACCTGCACTAACATTTCAAGGATCGGCAGCGGAGCATCAGAGCGCATCCAATACCAGATCAGCGGCCCCTGGTGGCAGCTCCAAAAAGTTACCTACCGGCAAGAATATGCGCGCTTCGTCGGCGGCGTGGCCGCCGCCATAAATCTTTCCAAACTAATAATTGGCACCGACTCCGCCGGGGCGCGAGTCACCTCCGGCCAAGTCATCACCGCAGCCGTAAACTACGCCAGCACGCAACTCGGCACCGACGCACAATTCCAACTCGGCACCGTAGCCGTCGCCACCCAAATGCCGTTCGAGGAGCTGAATGCCCTCGCCTGCGCCGATGTCATCACACGAGTCCTCCGTTGGAACCCCAACGTCGTCGCCTATTTCGATTACTCGACCGACATTCCGACCCTAAATTTTGCGCCTCGTGCAAGTCTCACCGCCCTCAACATCGCCCACTCCGATGCCATCATCACCGACAACTCAATCAACCCCCGCCATGACCTCCAACTCGATGGCGTCGTCGTCCAATACGAGCGCAAAGACACCTATGATGGCATCGAGCAAAAAAACATCATCACCGACACTGCAGGCGACACCAGCAACCCCCTAAAAACCCTCAATCTATTTTTTGATTTACAAGGCTCCTCCGTCTCCTACGTGCGCCAAAAAGTCGTCACTTCCGCCATCCGAGCGACCTCCGCAACCTGGTGGAAAAAACGCCACCCAAAACTCCAAGCCGCGACCGCCGTAACCGTCGCCAACGGCACCACAACCGCCGTCGACGACGAAGAAGAAAACGACGGCACCGCCTACACCAAAGAACTCATCTCCGGCAGCATCGCCGACTGGATGGGAGGCGTCGGGGCCAACGCCCAAATCATCAAAGCCGACGTCACCTACACCCCACCTGGTGGCACCGCTAAAACCGAGACCATCCGCCTCCAAGTCCAAGGCACCAACGCCAACGATAAAACCTATACCACCATCGGCGACGCCAGCCCCGCCGAGCCCACCCCCGACGGCCTAGCCGCAGCCATCCACGCCAGTTTCTCAACCCTCCAATACGACGGCACCCTAACCCTAAAAGAAGCCGAGGCCGGGAACATCTCCCACATTAGCCGCACCCTCAATGTCACCGGAGGCCGCAGCGAGTGGGCCAGCATGGCCGCCCAAATCTACATCGTAGTCTATGACCTTGATGCAGGTAGCACACAGATCCAGTTCGGCGCCGCAAAACACCTCGGAGCCACAGACCTCTTCCAGCTCCTCCGCAACACCCGCACCCGCAAAGGAGCAATAGGAGCCCAAAGAGCCAGCACCGGAGGAGGCGGCTCAAACGACCTCCCCACCAAATCGCCCAACACAACCACCGCCGACGACGGCGGCAGCGGCACGGCCCCATTTACAGCCAGCATCAACGCTGACGGCGAGCTAACTATCGCGGCAGGACACTACCTGGTCGTCAACACGGCTACCTACCTGGACACCACAGAGCCAGCGGCAGGCGACTACGCCTATCTCCAGATCAAACATTCATCCGCAGGCGTGCTCGATGCGACAACTCCCGTTGCGCTAGAGGTTTCGGCCAGCCCAGGCTTGGCCACAACTACCCTGGACATTGATGACACCTACATTGAATACTCAAACATCCTACTCGCCGAAGTGATTGGCGACGGCGACGAAACCCCATACACCGTAGCGCAATACCGCTCCGGCAACTGCGAGCTGGTGCTGTCATTTACCAATGGAAAATACCACTACACCGCAGCATTTGAAGGAGGGT
>Ga0307954_1001195_pt1 | contig 12545 bp, 16 predicted proteins | sample OrgLakmetagen437_FD_201822 | JGI IMG/M metagenome (GOLD analysis project Ga0307954, IMG submission 201822) | Saline water microbial communities from Organic Lake, Antarctica - #437 | ecosystem: Environmental > Aquatic > Non-marine Saline and Alkaline > Saline | place: Antarctica: Organic Lake... | reverse complement strand
TCAAGGAAGGGGAGTTCGCATAATGGCCGCCCTCTCCGAAACACAAATCTCGGTCCTCACCGCTGCCAAGCAGCGAAAGGACCACATTGCCCTCCCGCTTCCTGCCAGCCTTCGCGGCGGCGCCGCATCGAAGGTGGTCGGCGCGATGCTCGCCAAAGGTCTCCTTGAGGAGGTCGACGCGGACCTGCGCAACCACGAGCCCGCATGGCGAGAGACCGGCGACGGCCACGGCACCACGCTGGTCGCCACCGAGGCAGGCCTCGCGGCCATCGGCTTCGAGACCAAGGCCAGCGCGCCAGCGCAAAGCGACGAGACCACAGCGCGACCAGAGCGCCAGCTCCGCGCAAACACCAAGCAGGCCGCGCTGATCGCCATGCTGCGCAAACCGGAGGGCGCGACGCTAAACGAGATCGTTGCCGCCACCGGCTGGCAAAAACACACCGCTCGCGGCGCCATGTCCGGAGCCCTAAAAAAGCGGCTCGGGCTGACCATCCACTCGGAAGCCGAACCCGAACGCGGGCGCGTTTACCGTATCAAGGACGACGAAGCCTCCTGATCGCCGCCAGCACGTTTTGACTTGAAGCAGACCGCGCCCAGCGCGGTCTCTTTCGTTTTGGATGCGCTGCGCACCCGCACAGCCTCGAAGAAGCGCCGAAGCGCGTAGGACCGGACCACCGAGACGACGGTGAAGACTCCACCGATGGCCAAGTGCTCGCCCATCGTGGCGTGGATCCCGAAGATCGGGAACACCAGCACCTGCGTCAGAACAGCGATGCCAAAGCCCACCCCGACGTTGGTGACCGCCTCGACAGCCGACATTAGGCGGGACTGCTTCACGCCGCCTTCCGCTCCGCCACCAGCTCTGTAAACGTGCGTCCGTCACCATCGAGGACGGCGGTCTGGCCGGTCAGGTTCTGCCACCGCTCTACGATCACGTCGATGTAGGCCGGGTTGAGCTCGATCCCGTAGCAGACGCGCCCTGTCGTTTCTGCCGCGATCAGCGTGGTGCCGGATCCCATGAAGGGTTCGTAGACCGCTTGGCCTTGGCTGGAGTTGTTGAGGATCGGTCTGCGCATGCACTCGACCGGCTTCTGCGTGCCGTGGACCGTCTCGGCGTCATGATCCTTGTTGGCGATCTGCCAGAGCGTGGTCTGTTTGCGGTCGCCTGCCCAATGGCCCTTGCCCTTCTTGCGGACAGCGTACCAGCAAGGCTCGTGCTGCCAGTGGTAATCGCCGCGGCTGAGGATCAGCCGGTCCTTCGCCCAGATGATCTGCGACCGGATGTTGAAGCCGGTGTCGATCAGGCTTTCCGCGACCGTGGTGGCGTGCAACGCACCATGCCAGACGTAGGCCACGTCGCCGGGGAACAGCGCCCAGGCTTCGCGCCAGTCAGCACGGTCGTCGTTGAGGACCTTGCCGGTGCGCTTGGTGCTGGCCGCGCCCGCCTGGTTACGCCAGCTTGGGTCGTACTCGACGCCATAGGGCGGGTCGGTCACCATCAGGAGCGGCTTCACACCGCCGAGCACGCGCTCAACGTCGGTGGCGAGGGTGCTGTCTCCGCAGAGCAGCCGGTGGTTGCCGAGGACCCACAAATCGCCGAGGACCGAGACTGGCTCAGCAGGAGGCTCCGGCACATCGTTCTCGCCCTCAACACCGTCGCCAAGTTCTGGATCCTCAATGTCCTCGAGCATCCCTTCCAGTTCCTCGTCTGAGAAACCAACCAGGTCGATGTCGAATCCGTCAGCGCGGATCAGCTCGATCTGTTCAAAAAGAATGTCGGTGTCCCATCCGGCGTTCAACGCGATCTTGTTGTCCGCGACGACCAGCGCGCGGCGCTCCGCCTCGTTCAGATGCGCCAAACGGATGGTCGGGACTTCGTCCAAGCCGAGTTGCTTCGCAGCCATCAAGCGACCGTGGCCAGCGATGATCACATCGTCGTCGCCGATCAGGATCGGATTGGTAAAACCAAACCGGAGGATCGAGGCAGCGATCTGCGCGACCTGCTCGTCGGAATGGGTGCGAGCGTTGCGCGCGTAGGGCACGAGTCGCTCGGTTGGCATCATCTCGATCTGCAAGTCTGAACTCCAAAAAAGAAGCCCGGTGCTTGGCGGAGCACCGGGCTTTGAGGTGAGGCAATAAATGCCTGACAGTAAAAAAATATCGTGGTGGCAACCCGGAAACCCAAAAGTGGAAACCCACCCCGGAAACCCAGAAAAAACCTTTATCACTAGAGACTTAGCGCGCTTCCGCCCCCCGCATACGTTCCTCGCCGGGGAGGAACCAAGGCCGGGGGGGCCTGCGGCGCGGGGGTCCTCCGAGAGGATCATCTGTCGCCAGTATACCGTAAAACTAGCCCAAAACACCGCGCTTTGTCGCGCCCAAAGTTCGACGTGTTGCGCCGTCAAAACAACGTGTTGGAGCCGTCTTTGCGGGTTTTTGCGGCGGTTTCATCCGACGTTTTTTTCGCCGCCGCCCTGCGCCGCGCCGATTTATCCCGTTTGTTCAGTCGATTGGCGATTGTTTGAAGCGCCGCCACCCAACGCCGCCACGCGGTCTGCCGAACGCAGCCTGCCTGAATGCAAACCTGCCGCCAGCGCCAGCCTTCGGCGCGCAGCCACACGATCCGTGCGTCGTCAGGGCCGATGAGCCGCAGCCAATCGATGCATTCCTCCATACGTTGTATTTCGGCAGCGTTCGGCACCACGCGCATGCGGGCCTCTTGGTAGCCATAGGCGTGCTTCGCGTCGTGGACGTACTCTGGCCACGACTGGCCGAAGCCCTTCGGTCCGGAGCCGGGTGGGTTGGGCAGGCGGCGCAGCGTCAGCGCGGCCTCCTCCATGCGGTCCTCAATGGTGCGTGCGGTGAAATCCATGCGTGCTCCCTCGTTCAGTAGATTTGCAGTTTCTTTAGCCGTTCGCGCGTCACCAGCCCGGCGGCCAGCAGCGCGTCGCGCTGGGTGTTGGTGATCAGGCTGGTCGGGACGCCCCTGCCGGAGTTGATCCACTCCGCCAGCCACAAAAGGTGCGCGCGGTGGTCGGGGGCAACGCCAGCAGAAGGCCCATTGCTGTTCTCGGCAATTCTGCCCGGCTTCAGCTCGCGCTGCACTGGTGGTAAACCGCAAGACCTTGGTGCTGATCCAGCTTGTGCGCCGCCGTTTGTCACGCACGCCTGTTCTTTTTTTCTGTTCCTTACAGGATACTCTCCACTCAGGTGGAGTTTGCCCCCCTGAAAAGTGGAGTTTGCTTCTCCAAAAGTGGAGTTTGCTCCGCCTCCATTTTCTGGAGTTTGCTCTTGTGCCTGGGGAAGATCGAACCCCAAGATGTAGTATGTGCGCTGGATCGCGGCTCCGGGCCGCGTGCGCCTCACGCGAAAAATGAAGCCAGACTTTTCGAGCGCGTTCAGCGCATTGTTCAACCCGCCGTTCGACAGGCCGGTCGCGTCCCGAAGCCGCTCCTGAGACGGGAAGCACGCTGTCGCGGCATCGCGCTTTGAATTATGCGCGTCACAAAGGTGAAACAGGACGCGGAACTGCGAGCCCGACAATGCGCGCGCAGGTATGTCCGCCAGCCATGACGAAGCTTTATGGCTCATGGAAACATTCCCTGATCCAATCGCGAGGATATTCGTTCCCGAGGCAAAGTGGCGCATAGGCGCGGAAAGGCAGGCGACAGCATAGTCTTCCGCCTCAGTCTCAGCCCAGTGCACCAACAAGGCTTCAGACGCGCCTTAACGCGCCGCAAGGGATACCTTACATCCTTGGTCTGCTCTCCAGACGGAGCAATCCGCGAACGCCGCTTGCGCAGGCGCTGGATAGTGGCGCTCCTGTTCTGCGCGGTGACCTGCTTTGCTGGCTTCATCGGAGCGCGAGCCACCCCGGGATGGGCTTCACGATCGGCTATCCCTGGGTGCAAAGCAAAAAAAAGGTACAGGAGGCCGAATAGGATACCTGCGCCAACTACGTCGCCCACAATCGCCAGCCTGCGCTCGACGACAGCTTTCCTGTCGACTTCTGCTATCGCTTTGCGCAAGATTACCGACTGGCGCGCTCTGGCGCGCTGCTGCTCGGAACTGGTCCCAAAACGCTGCAACTGTTCGCAGGCGTCCAGCACTATGGCCTCATCGTAATCGTCTGGGTTTGCGATGATGCGCCGGGCTTGCGCGCTTTCAAGCGTAGGAAAGCAGATGATCCGGGCGCTCATTTGCGGCCCTTCGATCCCGGACGGGGCCTCTCTTGCGCGCGCAACCATTCCTGGACCGCGCCACGCCGATAAAAAACCTTGCGGCCAATCCTGACGCAGATAGGCCCGATCCGGCGCGTTTCCCAGCGCGCCAGTGTGTCAACTGACACACCCAACTCGACCGCAAGCATGCGCCTGCTGATCCAGTCGTCCAAAAGCCCCGGGTTTGCACCTTCTGATGGTGCGACTTGCGTTTCCGCCATGTTCTGTCCTCCGCAATGCAGCCCAATGCGGACTGCGATTGCAGCGGATCAGACACTATCAAGCGGAGCGGCGGCGAGGCGTGGAAAGGCGTGGGAGTGTGACTTTCTCCTGACATTACCTGTAAGCCTCCCGGGCTATTGGCCAACAGCCCAACTGACTGCATCGACCATGCTGGACTGGCCCCACTACTTCCCTGACTTGGCAACTTGTTCCTGTCCGCCGCTGTCGCAGTCGTCTAGTCGACCGGCCCAGTTGCAGGAAGATCTGAGCGCAGTGCCGGTGGCAGTCTATTGGCAAATTATATGGTTCTCAGAAATTACCAAGGAGCGCTACATTGATTTCATATACGGTCGCGCACGAAACAGAAACTATCTGGACACTTGCTGTCTCTCAGCTGCTCTAGAGTGTCAGCATCGAGTTTGTTTTCTGAACGGGAAATTGACCGGTTCCATTGGTACACTTGGTCAACGTGGTATTCTTTATACCATTTTCCGATTCTAGCGCCGCTGGACGCTAAAGGAAGAGCAGAAATTACAATCGCCAAAACGTAAAATTTCGGTGTCAGGGAGCGAGCAACTATTGCTGCAAACATCAGAATAAGTAGCGTTTGAACTAGTGCAAATCGGCCACCGATGCCTGAGTGAATTGTGATACTTGTAAACATCAAAAATAATAGTGTATCGAAAACTATAACCGCACCAAGAAGTGCTAAAATCGCGTCTCGCTGTGCAATTTTTAAATTTCTCACGTAGATTGCAAAGGAAATAGCAACTAAAAATGCAATTGATGCGCCAATCGGCCAAAAGAAGAATAATAGATCAGATGGACCATGGATTAGATCGAAAGCCGCAGATCGAATTGGCCTGTCCGCACCAAATAGTCCTTCAAACTCGTGCGAACCACCAAGGTCAAATAATTTTCTCACGGCTAGCCAAGTTGAGCTGGCAAATATTCCCACAAAAAGAAGAGTGAAAACTTTGCTAGGGTCTTTTTTGAAAGTAAACAAGATGAAGTAAGTAAAAGAGACGGCCACAAATAATATTGCGCCCATATTGTGAGAATTCACAAGAGCTATGGATGCAGTTGCGTAGAAAGCTGCGTTTGATTTTGTCCATTTTTCAATTGACAGCTTTATTACGGTCAAGAGGTAGAGCGGGAAAATAAGAGAAAAGGTAGCGTCCGATGACGGGTTTCTCAAGACATGAACTATAACAAGCGTTGCGGATGAAATAAGGAAAATATTGATTAATTTAGAATTTTTGGCACCACTTCTCAATGAATCGTAAAGGCGGTCTGACGCGCCTATAATAAAAATAGACCAAGTTAAGGAGGTCGCCGCTATGAGTAACGAGTTTGCAATTGCAAGACTTGCAAAAGAGTTGTTAAAAAACAAGAAGGCTGAGGCGTAAATGGCATATAGCGGTGGCCAATATCGGACTGATTCTCCATTCTCAAGTGTATACCCGCGCCCCTCTGAAATATTTATGGCGCCCACAATTTGATTGAGGGCATCAGGCCCGGTCTCAAAAATAGGAACAGAAACAAAAAAATGAGCAAGGCCACCAATCAATGCGATTCCTAGCATTGCAAGTCGAATTGCGTTCATATCTTCATCCCCTTAAAGATCCGCTCCGGAATGGTCCGGATGATCAGCATGATCAGACGCCAGATTGGCCGTACATAGATCACGTTTTTCTTTCGCTCTACAGCGCGCGCGATGGCCTCTGCGAGCTCACTCGGTTCGGCGGTCAGCTTGGCTGGCAGGTCCATCCCTTCAGTCATCTGGGTTGCGACAAACCCGGGCAGGACGGTGACGACGTGCACGCCGCGTTTAGCAAGGCGGTTGCGCAGGCCAGAGAGGAAAGCGGTGAAGCCTGCTTTTGCGGAGCCGTAGACGTAGTTGGTTGCTCTGCCGCGGTCCCCGGCGACCGAGCTGATGCCAACGATGGTGCCGCTGCCGCGCTCTTCGAAACGGTTGGCTAGGGTGGCCAGAATGCTGGCTGGACCTTCGAAATTGCTACGCATGACGCGGGCTGCCGCGGCCACATCGCGTTCGTTTTCTGACTGTTCTCCCATGAGGCCCACTGCACAGACGGCGATCCGTGGCAGTTCGGGAAGGGCAGCGACAAAGGCGTCGTGCGTATCGAGGGCCAGCGCATCGAAGTCATGCAGGCTGACCGCAACGCGATAGCGCAACTCCATATCGGTCTTGTCAGCCTCAAGGCTGGCGGCATTGCGCGCAGCTAGTTGCACAGGGTGGCCGAGGGCCGCGAATTTGTGCGCCACGGCTTTGCCGATGTCCGACCGGGCACCGAGGATGAGAACGGGGGGCTTTGTCACAGAGCCAGCCTTTCTGATTGGGCCGAGCGGAACCGGCTGGTGAACCCGTGGCTGTCGCGGTGGGCTTGGAAATCGGGCGTGCGAGGGTCTGAGGCGCGGAGTGTTGCGCCAGTCATGCGGCTGTCTTTCGCTAGGTAGAAGCGGCCGCCATGGTCGATGGTGATCTGGTCCAGCCGCTCCAACAGCGCAAGGGTCTTGGGCGTTACAGGAAAATCCAGCGCTAACGTGTAGCCTTCCATCGGGAAGGAAAAGGCACTGTCCTGTTTGCCGAAGCGTTTGAGCACCGCGAGGAAAGACCCGGATCCGGCTTTGGCGACCTCGGAGAGCAGCGCCGTCAGCCCAGCCTCGGATCGATCCAGCGGCAGGGCGCATTGGAATTGCGCGAAGCCTTTGCGCCCATAGATCCGGTTCCAGCCCAGGATCGCATCGAGCGGATAGAAGTAACTGTCCCAGTCCACCAGTTGCGTGTCGGTCTTCTTTGCCCCCGCCCGATAATAAAGCGCGTTGAAGGCCCGCACTGTCGCGCTGTTCAACGCGAACGCGGGAAAATCGAACGGGATGCCGAGCTTGCGCTTGGGTTTGATCCGGAACGGCGCCTGCGCTTGCCGCAGTGACATATCAGCGCGAACTGCATGTTCGCCCAGCATCACGAGGGAGCGGCCGAGATTGGCACCAGCCCCAAGGCAATCGATCCAGGCCACCGAATAGGTGGAATCCTGCGCGGCCTCAAACGCCGCCATGGCGGCCTTCAGGTTGGGGGCGGCCATCGTGGTTTGACGAATCCACGCGGTTTCCACCGGGCGCAGGCGGATGGCGGCGCGCAGGATGATCCCCGTCAGCCCCATGCCGCCCAGCGTGTGATCGAACAGGGCGGCATCGCCCTGGGGGGCGCAGTGCCGGGTTTCCCCATCGGGGCCAATGATATCGACCCAGTCAACGCAAGCGCGAAAGCTTCCGTCCTTATGGTGGTTTTTGCCGTGCACGTCCGCCGCGATTGCGCCACCCAGCGTGACAAACTTGGTTCCCGGTGAAACCATCGGAAACCAACCCCGCGGCAGAAAGGCGGTGATTATATCACCCAGCAGAACACCGGCCTCGGCAATTAGCTGGCCAGTTTGCGGATCGAAGGCAATCATCCGGTTGAGGTGCCGCGTTTCGATTGTGGCAGCGGTATTGACCGCACTGTCGCCATAGGCCCGGCCATTGCCACGGGCGATCAGGCTGGGCTCAGAGACAACGAGTTGACGCAATGCCTCTAGGCTGCGCGGCCGATGCACCCGCGCCTGTAATACCGGATATCGGCCCCAACCCGACAGTTTCATATTGACGCCGCCAGATGCCGGTCGGTGAACACAAAGCGCCGATCGAGGTTGTATTTCACCACATAGCCGACTGAGAGCCCCAGGATCGCGCCAATTTCGCGCATCATGTCGGTTTGCCAGATCAGCCAAAAGGCTGTTTCCGTGCCCCAGAAGATCGCCGTCGTGACCAGCCCCATGGCGGTGTAGAGCGAGAACTTCCGGCTGTGGTTCTTAATGCCGGTTTCCACGTCATAAAAAATCCAGCGTTTGTCGAGCCCGTATTTGATGACCAACCCGACAATGGTGCCCGCGCCCACAGCCCCGGCGAAATAAACGCCTGTTTCCCCAAACTGCAGAACAAATCGCTGGGTGGCGAGGTTCGCGATGATTGCCACCATGGCAAAGGCGCCATAGCGCAGGATAAGCATTTGAAGAGTCATGCCAGCGCGCCCCCAAGGACAAACCCGAGGATAATCAACAGGCACATCTGGCTGATCCGATCTTTTGCAGCATAAACGACCGGATCGTCATGCATATGGCCGCGATGGGCCACCATGACAGTTCGGGTAATCCAGTACAGCAGGACGGCGCAGACACCCCACAGGGCCTCTGGATGGGCGTAAAGTTCGACCACGGCGGGCGAGTTGACATAGAGGGTCATAACAAGCGCCGAGACATATCCGGCGCCAATGGCCACCATTGCGATGATTGGCAAGTCGTCGACGTGATATCCTCGGCCACTTGCCTTCAAATTGCCGCGCTGGGCGCTGTCTATCAGCTCGGCTTGCCGCTTGACCGCGGCAAGAGACAGAAAAAAGAAAACCGAGAAGGCAAGAAGCCACACCGAAAGCGGAATATCCGTCGCCACCGCGCTGCCACAATCCGCGTGGTGTAAAGCCCCGCCAACACGAAGATATCGATCACGATTCGGCGTTTGAGATGCAGCGAGTAGGCTGTGGTCAACAGATAATATCCCACCATCACCAATAGGAAGGGGCCGCCAATGATCGTCGCTAGAATGGCTCCCAGGCTGATCAAACCAGCAGCCATATATGTTCCATGGGCGATCGGGATGCTTCCCGATGCGAAAGGTCTGTTTTTCTTGCGTGGATGCGCACGGTCGGCGGCAAGATCGAGCAGGTCATTCAGTACGTAAACGCTTGAGGCCACGAGGCTGAAGCAAATGAAGGCCAGAAGGGAGAGTAGAAACGTCGGCCCATCCAGTTGGTGCGCCGCCAGCATGGGCAGAAAGACAAGGGAGTTTTTCAGCCATTGATGTGGCCGCAGAGCCTTGATGTAGGGCCTGACGGACTGTTTCGCCGTCCCCAGATGCTCGACTGTCGTGCACACCCGTTCTGCATCTCGGCGTAGGCTGGTGGGCGCATTCACGGTTATGGCTTTTGCCGCACGTTTCCACACCGGGAGATCGGCCCTTGCATCGCCCATGTAGGCGAAGCCTTTCGGGCCAAACCGCGCCTCAAGAAACTGGCCTTTTTGCTCACCTTTGAGATTTCGCTGGCCGTTGGAGCCATGAACTTCGTCGAATATGCCTAAATGATGCGCAATCGCTTCGGCGAAACTTTGGTCGCTGGCCGTCACAAGGGCAGTCTGCCCACCAGAACTCCGCCAGTTTTTAACAAAAGCGATCACCGTTTCATCAAAGGGCAGCGTTTCAGACTCTACAGCTGAAGCTGACGCAAGGTGGCGTTTCAGGGACGCCCGACCACCAGATAATGCAATTGCCGATGAAAACGGGCTTTTCCAATCACGCCCAAAAGCTGACCAAAAGCTCTCATACAGCATGTCACTGCGAAGCAATGTGCCGTCGAGATCGACGATCAGGATTTCACGGTTTTCAGCAGACAAATTTTCACCGTTCTTCCTTGAAACGAATTCTAAGCGTGCCGAGGGACCCGGCATGCAGCGTTGCGGCGTCTAGAATCTCAACACAAATATTAGACCGGTCACCAATTACTTCTATTTTTGTGATTGAGCAAGCCAGACTGCCGGAACATCAGGTGTGGTTTTCAGGGTGGGGGGGTGGCCAACTGGTTGGTGCTTCCGCGGGCAGCTGAGTGCCTCTTGTTGAGCGGCACAAATATTCCTGCGTTTGGATGGATTGTGGTCCATATGCGCAGCTTGCACGCGAGGCGCCCAAAGCGTGGTATTTCCAAAGCGCGGCTGCCCGAGACGGGCAAAGTCCATCAACAGCCCCAAGCTTCTGAATTGATGCACCTTTCCACGCGCCATGAGGGCCGTGGCAGGCATCGTTCAGACAGCCGAATGGAGGGATAGGTATGAAGCTGCTACCAAGAGTATTTTTTACAATCGACGAAGCCGCAGCGAGGTTGGGGTACGCGCCAGCGGACATTGCCGGATGGGCACATCAGGGGTTGCTTGAGATCGTCACCGGGATTGGCCCGGTCGAGTGCCAAGGAGAGCATGCGGCAGGCCTGGTTGCAATTTCTGTCGCAGATTTGCTGCCGATGTTCCGCAGATCCGGGTCTGGCCCACGCGAGCTGTCCTTGCGTAGAATTCGCCCGCAGGGTCAGGAAACGTGGATGTTGATCACTACCCCTGCAGAGGGGGTGGTAGTTTCGGTGGACGATTTGCTGATCCATGCCGAGGAAGTATACCGATTTGAAATTGAGCACGAGATCTTTGGAAAGGCACATAAGGGCAAAGGGCCGGAGCCAAAATTCGATTGGGAGAATTTCTGGCGCGCGGTCGCGACATTGATCCACGAAAAAGGGGTCCCAGCAAGACTGACAGATTTCGTAAATGAAATGTCGGATTGGTTCATGGATCAATCTGACGGAAAAAAGTGCCCAAGCAATAGCGTGATCCGGAAAAAACTATCCCCGCTCTGGAACCGTCTGCGGGAGCAAGACTGATAATGGTAGTTCTGGTATAATAAAGCGACTTGGGGCGGCGATCACTCGCCGCCTTGCACGAGACGCGGCCGCGCCTTCATGATATCCGCAACAGCATCCACTCCCGCACGCAGCGGACTGTCCATCAGATGGGCATACCGTTGCGTTGTTCGCATCTGGCTATGGCCGAGCAGCTTCCCGATCATTTCGAGTGATGCGCCACCGCTGACCAAGAGAGAAGCAAATGTGTGACGCAGGTCGTGGATCCTGACTTCGGGAAGGTCCGCTTCCTTTTGGATCGCAGTCCAGAACCGGCGTATTTCTTGAACTGGCTGGTCTTTCAGGAGGCCGTCATCGTTCACGGCATCGCCTGGAAATAGCCATTCGCGACCGTTGCAGACTGCAGTCCGTCTCTGGCGTACCAGCGCCGCTGTGTCCGCCGAGATAGGCACCCGGTGAACCCGGCGCTGCTTGGTGTTGGCAGCAGGTTTGGTCCATGTGCCCAATTCAAGATTGAACTGCTCAAAGCGTGCGGTGCGGACTTCGCCGAGCCGTGCGCCGGTCAACATGCACATTCTGACAATGCCAGCAGCGCGTTGGTCGTCCGCAGCCTGAAGGGCTTCACCCAAGCGCGAGATTTCATCGATCGAGAGAAACCGCTCGCGCTCTGTTTCGGCTCTTCGCCGAAATGCTTGTGCCGGATTGTCAGGGCGTATTTTCCAAGCGATGGCGAGATTGAACATTTTGCGCAGGACCTCGCCGACGCGGTTGGCCCGAATAGGGGTGGGTTTTGATGGCTGCAACTTGCGTTTGCCGCGGCTTTTGGCTTTCTCCTTGGCTGGGCGTTTTCGACCTTCCGCGATGATTGATAAGACGCGCTCGACATCCGCCGCATCGACTTCTGCTACGAAGTGATGTTTCCAATGCGGCTCAACCAGTTTGCGCAGCATCGATGCGTGGTCTGCTGCAGTTCTGGGCGCGAGATGCGCGGCGTGCTCACGAAGGTATCGATCAATCAGGTCCGGAATCCGTGGTGCAGAGCGTTCATCTTCGCGGTCAGCCAGAGGGTCAATTCCATCGTCAACATTGCGCTTGAGTTGCTTGGCTCGGTCGCGCGCAGCAACCACGCTCCAATCCGGCCAGCGCCCGATGGCCATCCGGCGTGACCGTCCCTTATGCCGATAGTCGAGGTAAAAGCCTCGGCTTCCACTGCTTTGTATCACAGCCGAAAACCCCAGCACGCCGTCGTCAAATATCTGATACGGGCGCGGTCGTGGCTCCGCCGCCTTCATAATTTTTTCGTTCAGTCTCTGACGGTTAGCCATTGTCTTACCTCTTGAAAACACGTCCCGTAACGCCATTGAGGACGCCACTAGTCAAGTTGGTTTGGTTGTCTCGAGGGGGAGTATGGCGCTCGCTATGTAGCGGCAGCGAGGCGCAGAAAGGCGTGGAAACGGGCTATTCGTGGCGCGTGGCCCAATATCTTGACTCAACACTGACTCAACCGACGTTCACCGTTTGAGCACCATTTGTCGCCTTTGAGCGCAGTCGAGTGCAGTTGAATAAGGGAGAGGAAAGTGCGTGTTTAC
>Ga0307954_1001164_pt1 | contig 12767 bp, 10 predicted proteins | sample OrgLakmetagen437_FD_201822 | JGI IMG/M metagenome (GOLD analysis project Ga0307954, IMG submission 201822) | Saline water microbial communities from Organic Lake, Antarctica - #437 | ecosystem: Environmental > Aquatic > Non-marine Saline and Alkaline > Saline | place: Antarctica: Organic Lake... | reverse complement strand
GTCGCCGCTTTACCACGACCGCCACGGCGCTGGGCCTGATAATCTTCAACCGCTTGAGTCTTGGCATAGCCGCTGTGGGAAATGGTGACTACCAGCTCTTCTTCATCAATCAGATCGGCCACGGTTAAATCGCGGCGGGAGCTGGTGATTTCAGTGCGACGCTCGTCGCCAAACTCTTCCACAATAGCTTGCAGTTCGTCGCGAATGACCTGCATCAGGCGCTCCGGGTTACCCAGAATGTCCAACAAGTCGGCAATACGCTCCAGAATTTCGCGGTATTCGTTTTGCAGCTTTTCGGTTTCCAGGCCCGTCAGGCGGTGCAGGCGCAGGTCCAGAATCGCCTGAGTCTGTTCCGGAGACAGATGATATTTGCCATTGCGTAAGCCGTAAATTTCCGGCAAATCGTCCGGACGGCAGGCATCTTCACCAGCGCGCTCCAGCATGGCCATCACGTCTTCGGATCCCCAACCTTGGGCAATCAGCTTTTCCTTGGCTTCGGCGGCCGAAGGTGAGGCTTTGATCAGCGCGATGATCTCGTCAATGTTGGCCAGCGCAACCGCCAGACCTTCAAGAATATGACCACGCTCGCGGGCTTTACGTAGCTCAAAAATCGTCCGACGAGTAACCACTTCGCGACGGTGACGTATGAAGGCGTCCAGCATTTCCTTCAGATTAAGGATGCGCGGCTCGCCGTCAATCAGCGCCACCATATTGATACCGAACACGGTTTCAAGCTGGGTCTGTTTGAACAGGTTGTTAATGATAACGTCCGGGTTTTCACCGCGACGCAATTCGATAACAACGCGAATGCCTTCCTTGTTGGACTCGTCACGCAGCTCGGTGATGCCTTCCAGGCGCTTTTCTTTCACCAGCTCGGCGATTTTCTCGATCAACCGTGATTTGTTCAGCTGATACGGCAGTTCGGTGATGATCACCGCGTCGCGTTTGGTCTTGGCGTCGTGCTCGACTTCGTGGCGGGCGCGAATGTACACGCGGCCACGGCCGGTGCGATACGCCTCAACTATGCCCGCGCGACCGTTGATGATGCCCTCGGTGGGAAAATCCGGTCCGGGGATGAACTCCATCAATTGGTCAATGCTTAAGTCTGGATCATCAATCAGCGCCAAACAGCCTTTCACCACCTCAGTGAGGTTGTGGGGCGGAATATTGGTGGCCATACCCACGGCAATACCGGACGAGCCGTTGATCAGCAGGTTGGGCACGCGGGTAGGCATGACCACCGGAATCTGCTCGGTGCCATCGTAGTTGGGCACGTAATCGACGGTTTCTTTGTCCAGATCGGCCAGCAGGGAGTGGGCGATCTTCTTCATGCGGATTTCGGTGTAACGCATGGCCGCAGCGTTGTCGCCGTCGATGGAACCAAAGTTACCCTGGCCGTCTACCAGCGGGTAGCGCAGCGAAAACGGCTGAGCCATGCGTACGATGGTGTCGTAAACCGCAGAGTCACCGTGCGGATGGTATTTACCAATAACGTCACCCACCACACGGGCGGACTTTTTATAGGCTTTGTTCCAGTCGTTGTTCAACACCGACATGGCGAACAGTACGCGGCGATGTACCGGCTTCAGGCCGTCGCGCACATCCGGAAGTGCCCGGCCCACAATCACGCTCATGGCGTAATCCAGGTAGGACTGCTTCAACTCGTCTTCAATATTTACCGGCAGGATCTCTTTGGCTAACTCACCCATCGAGAAAGGTTCCTTTGCGTTAACTGAAAATCGTATCAGGGCCCGATTCTGGCCCCGTTAATGAGTTCTTTAATAAGCCGCGCAGTGTACCACACAGGCACCCTTCACGGGGCTTTGAGGGCGACTGTTAATCAAACACCACGGTCTTGTTTTCGTGGGTGATCACGCGGTCTTCAATATGCGAGCGCAAACCGCGAGCCAACACACTTTTTTCTACATCTTTGCCCAGGCGCACCATGTCGTCGGTGGTATCGCGGTGGGTGATGCGAATCACCGACTGCTCGATGATCGGGCCTTCGTCCAGATCCTGAGTCACGTAGTGACAGGTAGCTCCGATAAGCTTCACACCACGGCTGTAGGCCTGGTGATAAGGGCGAGCGCCGGCGAACGAAGGCAAAAAGCTGTGGTGAATATTGATCACCTTGCCCGCGTATTTGGCGCACAGTTCCGGCGGCAGAACCTGCATGTAGCGCGCCAGCACCACTACGTCGACCTGGTACTGCTCGAACAGGTCTTCAATGTGGGCAAAGGCTTCTTCGCGATTGTCTTTACTGACCGGCACGTGGTGGTAAGGGATGTCGTGCCATTCCACCATGCGGCGAAGATCATCGTGGTTAGACACTACCGCTACAATTTCGACGTTCAGTTCTTTGCTTTGCCAGCGGTGCAGCAGATCAGCCACGCAGTGGGATTCTTTGCTGCACATTAACACCACTTTTTTCGGCTGCGCCGAATCGGTGATGCGCCAGTTCATATTGAACTCGCGGGCGATGGGTTCAAACGCTGCGCGAAACTGCTCCAGGCCAAAGGGAATCGAGTTGGCCTTGATTTCGTGACGCATAAAAAACCAGCCACTGTGGGTATCGGAGTGGTGGCTTGCTTCGGTTATCCAGCCGTTGTAGGTGGACAAAAAATTACTCACCTTAGCGACAATTCCAACCCCGTCCGGGCAGGAAATCACAAGACGGTAGGTATGCTCCATGACAGCCTTTCCTTAACTCAAACGCGGGAAAGCGGATACGTTGGGGAAAGCCGCAACCTAAAATCAAGCTAACGGCATTACGCACCAATGAAAATGACAGGCTATGATAGCTTATCTGAACGTTGGAAACGAGGAGCTAACGCATGTACAGCCACCTACAGGCACCCGATTCAAAAACAGCTTCAAACACCCACTCAGGGCGATTAAAAGCCACCGTGCTGGGTGCTTTTGTTATTAGCACCAAGTTGATGGCTATTAGTACCCAGTTAATAATTATCAGCATCGGTCTGACTGTCAGTTACGGCGCCCACGCCAATGCCATTCTGGAGGGCGAACGCTTTAACCCGGTAACCGCTACCCAGGGCATGGTGTCTACCAGCCACACCCTGGCCACCGAAGTCGCGCTGCAGGTATTAAAAGACGGCGGTAATGCGGTGGATGCCGCGGTTACAGCCGGCTTCGCCCTGGCCGTTACCCAACCCCGCTCCGGCAATATTGGCGGCGGTGGTTTTATGCTGATAGCGCCGGGTGATGGCGCTGCGCCGGAAGCCATTGACTACCGCGAAACCGCGCCGGCAGCAGCCACCGAAGATCTGTTCCTGGACGACGACGGCAAAGTGGACCAAAACCGCAGCCGCTTTACCCACAAAGCCGCAGGCGTGCCCGGCACGGTGGCCGGGCTGGCTCTGGCTCTGGAACGCCACGGCAGCATCAGCCTGAAGCAGGCTTTGGCGCCGGCAATTAAACTGGCCAGTGACGGTTTTGTAGTGCCGCGGCGCTTCAACGAAGGGCTGGAGCAGGCCCGCGAGCGCATGACCCTCTGGCCGGCCACCCTGAAAACCTTTTATAAAGAAGACGGTTCAGCCTGGCAGCCCGGCGAACGCTTTCGCCAGCCGGAACTGGCAGCAACCTTGCAACGCATTGCAGACCAAGGCACTGACGGCTTTTACAAAGGCGAAACTGCGCGCCTGATTGCTGAAGAAATGGCCCGGCACGACGGCCTGATTACCGAGGCTGATCTGGCCGGCTACAAGCCTGCCGTCCGCACACCGGTACACGGCACTTATCGCGGATACGACATTTACTCCATGTCGCCGCCCTCCTCCGGCGGCGTTCACATCGTGCAGATTCTGAATATTATGGAAGGGTTCCCCATCGCGGAATTCGGCCACAACTCCGCCAGCGCCATTCACCACATGGCCGAAGCCATGAAACTGGCCTACGCCGACCGCACGCAATATCTGGGCGACACCGACTTTGTGGATGTGCCTGTGGCGGGATTAATCAGCAAGGGCTATGCAGAAGAGTTACGCGGCACGATTAAAGCGGAAAAAACCCGCCCGGCCAGCGAGATAAAACCGGGGCAGCCGGCGGCTTATGAAAGCCCTGAAACCACTCATTTTTCAGTGGTCGACCGTTGGGGTAATGCGGTATCAAATACTTACACCATCAACTTCAGTTACGGTTCAGGCATTACCGTGGCCGGCGCCGGTTTTTTATTGAATAACGAAATGGACGATTTCAGCGCCAAGCCAGGCGTGCCCAACGCTTACGGTTTGATCGGCGGCGCAGCTAATAAGATCGAACCCGGCAAACGCATGCTCAGTTCCATGTCGCCTACTGTGGTGCGCAAAGACGGTCGCAACTTTCTGGTGACCGGAAGCCCAGGCGGTTCGCGCATCATAACCACGACTCTGCAGGTAATCATGAACGTGATTGACCACGGTATGAACATACAAAGCGCCGTCAGTGTGCCGCGCATTCATCACCAATGGCTGCCAGATCAGATTCGTGTAGAGCAAGGTATTAGTGCAGACACAGTGAAGCTGCTGAAGAGCAAAGGTCACACGGTGGTCACTGACTCGGCAATGGGCGCTATTCAGAGCATTATGATTGGCGAAGATGGCACGCTTTACGGTGGAGCAGACCCCAGGCGCAGTACGTCATCGGCACAAGGTTTTTAAGCCTTGGGAAAAATCAAAACAGCGATTACGCCATAAACACGTCCGTCAGGTTTTGGTCAGGCTCGCCACAGTGTGCGCCGTGCGTTCAAATGTGAGCGCAATGCGCTCGAACATACCCTCGATAATAACCGTTTGTTGATCTGGCAAGTCCACCGAATGTACAGCCTGCAACAAACGATCGCTGGCTTCGCGGAACCCGGGATTGAATTCGCCACGAGAACTCATTAAGTAGGTGTCTGCCAGCACCTGCTGCCAATTACGCAATTCGGCATCTACCAACGGTCCACGCCGTTTATGAACCAGTTTGCGCAGGCGTATGGATGTGTGCCCCAGGTTAAGGCCGGTAAAACCCAGGTCGGTCATAAAGCGCTCGCTGCGTTTATTTTCCTGATCGTAATTGGCCAGCCGTAGCAGGCGCTCGCCCATGCGGCCGTTGTACCAGCGTTCCGGCGTGGGATGGTTGTTTATATCCACCAGATCTCGTGCCGTTGCGTGCAACAGTCGTCGTTTCATCAATTGGCTATCGGGCGGCGCAATCAGCTGAAATATCCAATAGAGCGCACCAATACCTACCAGCAGGCCGAGCGCATTGTTGGCGGCTTCTGCGGCGTTAAATGTCATATCGTTACCAGGCTGGATGATCAGCGCAAAGGGAATGCAAAAACCCAGGCCGTAAGGCAAGGTTTCGCGGCTGGCCAACGCCACTAGACCCATATAATAAGGCCCGGCCAATACCAGTATCAGAATTTCAAAATCCCCGCTGCTTTGTGACAGCAGTGCCAGCCCGAACACCAGCGCCACCGGTACCGAGACCACCACACCCAATAGCAGGCGGCGGAGAAATACCTTCAGAAAGGCTAAAGAAAAGCGCGCAAAAGTGACCGAAAACACCACCGGCATAATCATCATCAAAATGGCCGAGGGGCTGGCAGTGGTCACCCAGACGGTGGCACCAAACAGAAACACCATGCCTGTACGAAAACCGTTGATGGCGCCAAACAGAGGGTCCCGATGAGTGGACAGCTTGGGAGCTTTCAACAGCGTGCTGTCGGGATTCTCCAGAGCGTTGTAGGCCCGCAACACCACTGCCAGGTCTGATGCCAGCTCTAAGGCCGTGCCTGCCAGACGGGTAACAATGGCAGGCTCATCTACAAACGCAGAACGCTGCTCCAGCAGCTGTCGTCGCAATGCCTGCGCCAGGCGGTAGGCTTCTTCATAGTTGTCGGTCGCAACGACCAGGCGAAAATGGGTGCGCATGGTATCCAGCATCTGGCGAAACGCTGGCGACAGCAGGTCATCGTGATTCCGGTGGAAACGGCCAAGAATCTGGGTCAGCGCTACCAGCGACAGCACCTTGTTGCTGAGCAGATTGGCAGCCCGGCTGCGCCCGGGACCCTCCGGGCTTTCATACACCACGGCGCTGGAGTCGTCTGCCAGCGCAACCAGGGTTTCCAGAATCTGCTCAGCGCTGTGGTGGCGCTGGTCGTGGGAGCTTTGCGGGTCCAGCTCGAAGGTCAGATTTTCCAAGGTTCTGTTAATAACCGTGCGGGCGTCGTCGCGCATTTGGTCTTTCACCATCATTGGCCACAGCAGCTTGCTGACCAACATGGCGCACACCGCGCCCACGGTGATTTCACTGATACGAGCCTGGGCAATATCAAACACTGCCTTGCTACTGGCGGCTTCGGCATTGGCCATCACCAGAATCACCACCAGAGCAGCGGTCATGCCGGCCATCGCAAAGGCATAGATAAAGTTTTTGCTGTGCACCATGGCCGCGGCCGCGGAGTTCAGGCTCACCCACAAAGCCAGACTGGCCAGTGCCAGCAGCGGGTAAGGTATCAGCAGCGCCAGTATCAGGATGCCGACGGCGCCCCCCAGCAGTGACCCCAGAATCAGGCACAGGGCTTTTTCGATTACCATCCCGCTTTCCGGGCGGATCTGTAGAAAAATAGCGGCGACCAAGGCCCAGTAAGGCCGCTCCAACCCCAAATACATGGAGGTGAACAGCGCCATGGCCATGGCGATAAGGCCTTTGAAGGCGAAAATCACCGCGTGCTTGTCGGGCATCAGCAACTGTGCAAGCCAGGGGTGTAGCGGCATATTACTGATCGGTTTCGAGATAGATTGAAACCGTCATGCCGGCGCTAAGATTAAGGCCTGGCGGCAGTGAGTCCAGAGTGATATCCACCGGTATGCGCTGGGCCAAGCGTACCCAGTTCACCGCCTGCTGCACTTGTGGCAACAACTGGCTGTTGCTACTAACGCTGGTGTCGGCAATGCCTTGGGCAATACTGGTGACCTTGCCCTGCATTTCACCGCCGCTCATCAGCGTTACCCGGGCATTTTGGCCAACGTGGATTTTCTGAAGCTTGGTTTCTTCAAAGTAACCGGTCACGTAAAACGAGCTTTTCTGCACCAGAGACACCACCGGCTGGCCTTGGTTCACGTAGTTGCCTTCGCTCAGGATGAGATTGCTAACGGTGCCGGTTTCAGGCGCCGTTACCCGGGTGCGTTGCAGGTCAATACGAGCCGTTGCCAGCTGAGCCTGAGCCAACTCGTAACTGGCTTTGGCAGACTCGGTTTGAATGCGGTAGGTTTCCAGATTCTCGTCGCTAATAGTCTGGCGGCCGCTCAAGCCTTCGTGGCGCTGATACTGATGCTGGGCCAATTCCCAGGCGCTGCGCTTTTGCGCCAGGTAAGCGCCGGCTTCGGCAATTTTTGCCTGATAGCGGGATTCATCAATCACAAACAGCAAGTCACCCTTGTTAACCGGCTGGTTGTTGCTTACTTCTAGGCGGGTTACCCAGCCGGACACGTCGGGCGCTACGGTAATGACATCTGCGCGAATACGGCCATCGCGGGTCCAGGGCGAATGCAAATAGTGATTCCATATCCAGTTGCCGGCCAATATGGCCGCAACAACTACCAGCAGGGTAACCCCAACACGCAATAATTTTCCCATAAGCCGGCTTCAGTCTCCTACCCAGTAAATAGTCAGCGCCAGATAACACACAAAAATGCCGACATCGAACCAGGCATCTTTCCAGATATAACGCCTCCAGTTCAGCCGGTGCAGCACCCAACGAGTGGCCATGGTCATCAAAAACGCCAATGGCCCCAGCACAACCAAAGGGCTGAACAGCATTCCGCCCAAACTCAGCTCATGAAACATGCGTGTTTTTATCACCCGGTTATTGCGCAATCTGTGTGTATCGCCAGCAAAGAATGTATTGGACAACTATCGGATACGAAAACCAATAGCCATTTGCCAGTACATCCGCAACTCATTCGGCTCGGCGCTTATATCAGGGTATTGGCAGTGACAAATCGCCGGCCGCCAGGCTTGCGCCGATTAAGCCCCCGCCAACCTAGTAGCAGGAATTCGGCGTCGATTCAGGATTGATGTCACCAGCCACTTCTTCCGGGTCTATACCGTGATGAGCCAGCACTTCACGCACAAAATTCACCTGCGCCAGCACCCGTTCGGCATCGTCACCGTAATCGTAGCGGTTTACTTCTACCGGCTGCGGCATAAAGGTAAAAGCGGTTTTCAATGCGGTCAATGTATCGTCGTCTATCATCAGCAGGTACCGGTTAACGTGAATGATTTTCAAAACCGACTATCGGCGAGGACGCACCCAACGTCAATCATTGCTAGCGCCCCGTTTAGCATTACTGATCATGCACCTTAAGGCTCAATAAGTGTCGTTCTCGCTGTACACGGCCACCGACAAGTCACCGTTGTTTGCCTCTGTCACCACAAAGGTGATCGGCTTACAGCACACCTGACAGTCTTCAATGTATGACTGCTGCGCGTCTTCGGGGTCAATCAGCACCTCAATAGACTCACCACAGTAGGGGCATCCGATCATGGTTTCGGTCAGTTCGTTCATAAAGCCTCCTTATTCAGCACGCGCCCTGGGGCACGTAGATATAGCCCTGTTCCGTGCAGCCGAATACCCGTTCACTGTTCCCAGCCTGGTACAAAGCCGCAATATACAGGCAAACAATCGCATCCAATACGTCTTCGTTATGCTTCAGAGCTGCACCACGCAAAGATTGAATACGCTGCACATCCAGATAGGGTAAAAATAACGGGCCTATGGTCAACATCATTCTTTGGGACTGCGCCAGGCTAAGCAGCAAACTGGCAAGCCGGGCCTGGCCCTGGCCCTGGCGCTTATCCGCTACCTGGCCTTTTTTATAAAGCAGCCGCTCAGGAAGCTGAAATATTTCGATCAGTGCAGGGTGGGGATAACACTCCAGCTGCCACTTTTGCCCGGGTGCAGCTGCATGGCCAAAGCCGGCTGCGTGCAAATGATCTCCTAGCAACACGCCGTTGGAAGCGGGAAACAGAGTCAGATTGCAAGCGTGGCAGGATGCCTTCCGCGCACCATAAGCCACCGCGACACCGCGCTCACAGGGCCGCTGCCCGCTCTGGTTACGAATGATGAGTGGGCCGTCTACCGCCACGCCGTGAAGACTGTCGATAGAATCCAGGGCACTGGCAACGGCGTCAAAACCGTGAAGGTTTTCAAACACGCCGGTCACGTCTATTGCGCCATCGGCAACGTTCCCTACCACAATAGCCGTAGGGTTGCGATTGCCCTGCCAGGCGAGGTCGACACCTGCAATCACTGCCATAAAATTTCCTGTCCAGTTTTCATTTTACGCTAAGACTACCACTGTAAACGGTGACCCAGTCATTCGAATTCTTAATCCTGGCGGTTGAAATCCGGCCCTGTTTGGAATACTGTATATTTAAACAGTACTTCGAGATTTAACCATGAATGAACTTCTATCCGCCCTGAAGCAAAACGCACGTATCTGGCAGGGCCATCAGCCTGCTCACACCAGTCAACCGGCAGAATCTACCGGTTACCAAGCGCTGGATAACCAGCTGGGCGGGCTGGGCTGGCCGCGGGGAGCACTCAGTGAATGCCTGCTGGACACACCCGGTATTGGCGAGCTGCATTTGCTGCTGCCACTGATGCAGCGCCTGACCCACAGCGGAAAAACCGTATTCTGGCTGAACCCGCCGCACACTCCCTATGCCCCGGCGCTGGTGCGTGAAGGTGTTGACCTTGACCAAGTGGTGGTCATTCACACAAAGGACAGCGGCGATTTTTTATGGACTTTGGAAAACTGCCTGCGTTCACCGGTCACAGGGCTGGTTATGGCCTGGCCCGGCAAGCTGGCGTTACGCGACGTGCGGCGCTTGCAGCTGGCCGCTGAAGCCGGCAGCAACGTGTGCGTATTGTTTCGCGAACGCTGCCATGCCGCGCAAAATTCGCCGGCGGCTCTGCGCCTTGAGTTGCAGCCAGACGCTAATCAATGCCTGCACGTGCAAATACTCAAACGCCGCGGCAGCTGGCCGGGCCAGCACTGCGAACTGCCGTTGCCGCAGCGAGCTGGCCTGGCTGCAGCCGAAACCAGCCGCGTGGTTAAGGGCCCCTGGCCCAAGTCGGCCCGGTAACCCTTTATGCTGTGGTTACACCTGCATTTTCCTCAATTATTGCTGGACCATATCCGCCGGTCCCGAAAGCAGGACGCTGCGTTAGTGATTGTTGACGCCTCTGGCCAAAAGGTGCTTCAGGCCTGTACTCAGGCCAGCAGCCAAGGCGTGCAGCCGGGTATTCGGCTGAAAACCGCCCTTAGCCTGGTGGCGGATCTGGCGATGGTTCGTACCGATCCGCAGCAAGAAGCGCGGGTGCTGCAAGACCAGGCTCGCTGGCTATACCGCTGTGCCGCACACATTACCCTGGTGCCGCCAGATGGCCTGCTGGCTGAAATCGGCAGCCTGCAAAAACTGTACGGCGGTTTGCCGGCGGTGTGGGAAACCGTGGAGCAAGGCCTGAATGAACGCCGCCTGACGGCCTGGCTGGGCATTGGCCACACCCCACTGGCGGCACGCCTGATTGCCCGCACCGGCAAAGGTGAATGCAGCGCCGACCAGGGCCACATGCTGCGCCTACTGGAACAGTTACCGCTGGCAGAGGCAGAATTTGATACCCAGGCCTGCACCCGCTTGCAGCGATTGGGCCTGAACACACTGGGCAACCTATTCGCTCTGCCCGCAACCGAATTGGCGCGGCGGCTGGGCCCAAAAATCCTGGCTCATAGCCAAAAAATACAAGGTACAAGGCCAGACCCTCAAACGCCTTGGCAGCCCCCGCACCGATTTCGCCAGCAAGCGGATTTTGTCGAAGACATCGAACATTCCCAGGGGCTGCTATTTCCACTGCAACGCATATTGAGTGAGCTGGAAGAAGACCTGTGCTGGCGCCAGCAGGAAACCGACAGTCTGAATTTGTTGTTGTGCTATCGCTACACAGAACCCACCCGCCTGCACATACGCACTTCCGGCCCGGAGCATCGGGCGGAGGCTTTTCTGAATTTGATTCGCCTACGCTTTGAACAACAGCCTCTGCAAGCTCCGGTGGTGTCACTGGTATTGCTGGTAAAACGCTTTATTGGGCGTGAGGCCGCCAGCGGACAGGATTTGTTGGGCGAAACCCCAGATATGAACGAAGCCTGGCACACGCTGATCAGCCGCCTGCAGGCCCGGCTGGGCGACGGCGCGCTGCAACAGCTGGCGCCACACGCTGATCACCGCCCTGAGCAGGCCTGGGCCAGTGCCGATGTACAACGCAAACAGCGCAAAGCCAACGCCGCGGAGAATCCGTTACCTTGCCGCCCGCTGTGGCTGATGCGTAAGCCTCAACCTTTACACACTAAACCGCAGGCCTGGTTTGCCGGCCCGGAACGCATCAGTGGCGGCTGGTGGGATGGCCAAAGGGTACAGCGGGATTATTACATCGCCCAATTACCCAGCGGCCAGTTGGCTTGGGTGTTTCGGGATGCCAGTCAGGGCTGGCACATACACGGGTGGTTTGGCTGATGCAGTCTGAAAGCTACGCCGAGCTGCACTGCTTCAGCAACTTCAGTTTTCTGACCGGCGCCTCGCATCCCCATGAGCTGGCAGAACGAGCCGCAGGGCTGGGTTATAGCGCCCTGGCCATTACCGATGCCTGCTCGGTGGCTGGCATTCCCCGCGCCTGGGCGGCGCTTAAAAACAGCCCGGTGAAACTCATTACTGGCAGCTGGTTTGAATTGAGCGACGCACCACCCGGGGCCTGCACCCCGCGCTTTATACTTCTGGCACGCACCCGCAAAGGCTATGGTCAACTGTGCCAGCTGATCACCAGCGCCCGAAGGCGAGCAGAAAAGGGCCAGTACCAGCTGTATTACCGGGACCTGGAAGTACACGCGCTGGACGATTGCCTGTGCTTGTGGCTACCACCAACATTGGCCAGCGCCGACGGCCAGCAAGCGCTAGCAGCGGGTGAGTGGCTGCTGCGTTTGTTTGACCGGCGGCTGTGGCTAGCGGCCTCGCGCACTCTGGAATCCGGTGAAGAACAACAGCTGGCCCGCATACGCTGGCTGGCCACAGAGCTACACTGCCCCATTACTGCCAGTGGCGACGTGCACATGCATTGCCGCAAGCGTCAGCCCCTGCAGGATGTACTCACCGCCCTGCGCAACCACACCAATCTGGAGAACGCCGGCCATTGTCTGTTTCAAAACGGTGAGCGTTACCTGCGCCCCGTTGCGGTATTACAGCGCCTGTTTCCCGCCGCCTGGCTGCAGCAGACTCAAGTAATTGCCCAGCAATGTACGTTTGAACCCGGCAGTCTGCGCTATGAATACCCGCCCGATCTGGTGCCAACCGGCACCAGCGCCGCCGGTTATCTGCTGAAGCTGACCCGCGAAGGCGAACGCCGGCGCTACCCGGAGGGTACGCCGCTGCAGGTGCAGGCACTGATTCACAAAGAGCTGGGGCTGATTTCGGAGATGCAGTACGAGCACTATTTCCTGACCATTGAGGACATAGTCGCATTTGCCCGCGGCCGCGGCATTCTGTGCCAGGGCCGTGGTTCAGCGGCTAACTCTGCGGTGTGCTATTGCTTGGGCATTACCGAAGTGAACCCGGCAAAAGTCGACCTGCTGTTTGAGCGTTTTATTTCCAAAGACCGCAACGAGCCACCGGATATCGACGTCGACTATGAACACCAGCGGCGCGAAGAAGTGATTCAATACATTTATCAG
>Ga0307954_1001151_pt1 | contig 12828 bp, 10 predicted proteins | sample OrgLakmetagen437_FD_201822 | JGI IMG/M metagenome (GOLD analysis project Ga0307954, IMG submission 201822) | Saline water microbial communities from Organic Lake, Antarctica - #437 | ecosystem: Environmental > Aquatic > Non-marine Saline and Alkaline > Saline | place: Antarctica: Organic Lake... | reverse complement strand
TGGCGTTTGTGGATCAATACGTTCAGGAAGGGGGAGAGTTTGAGGTAACCGATGCGTTACGTCAGGAAGCCCTGGATAAATTAGAGCAAGTTCGTGCTGAATCAATAGGCCCCAAAGCAGCAGAAATGCAGGCCTTGAGCCAACGTATCGCTACTGCCGTAACGGGTAACCCTGAAACACCTAAGCTGCCGGCAGCCCCAGAAGCACGAAATATTGAAGCGACTTTTGAGCCACAAGAAATAGCGGCTACGTTGAAAGATTGGTTCAGCACCAAGCTCAACGAACTGGAAACTTTGGCTCGTAACACCGGCACCCGGGACACCACACAACGCGAAGGCGTCAATCGCTTGAAAGTGATTGCTGAAACTTACCCAGCGTTGAAGTCGATTAATGCCACATTGGAGAAAGTGTTTCCAGGTAATGATCAGGCTAAGCGCCGTGCTACTTGGAAGTCAGCCATCCTGACCCGTATGCAGAACCGGCCGGCCAACACAAACAGTGTTATGCACGCACCGAACCATGCGGTTCTGCCGTTGATTGATCAGTTGCTGGCAACAGAAGACACCAGCCCTGAACTGAAGGAAAGTCTGACCACAGCACGCGATGCTATGTTGGCTCAGCAATCTACTTTGGCCCTGGCAGCAGACCGATCTCTAAGTGGTCTTGCCAATGCTCAGGTAGTAGAAGCCCTGGCCTCAGTTTACAACGGCACCCGGCAGACCGCTTATGGCGAGCTTGGCACACCGGCAATCAACAGCGATACCGACATGGTCGCGTTCATGGAAGGCAACCCTGAGATGACCTCTAAGGATCTCATGGGGTATCTGGATCAACGCTTCCGGGCAACCGGGACCAATCTGGACAAGACCAACCGGCAGTTGCTGGTGTTTCTGAAGCAGACCGTGAAAAGCGATCTGCCCGTCAGATACATCACCCGTGACACCGCTGAGACTGATCTACCGCAGGGCGGCGTAAGCCGCGCTAAGGGTTGGTATGAGCCGATGACTGGAAACGAGCACATTGGTATTAAGAGCCCGGACTTCACTCACTCAGGCGTTAGTCCAGAGCTGGTGCTGCACGAACTGGTTCACCAGGCACTGGGAAGCATTGTAGCCAATGAGCAAGCCAAGCCAGTTTCAGAACGCGGCGATGCTTGGGAGCTGGTTAACGATCTCGATAACCTGAGACAAAAAGCCAAGGCTTCGATCGACAACAGTGACGATGTAACTCTGGATCTGAAATACCGGGAAGCGGTCTCAGACCTGCATGAATTCATTGCCTGGGGCATGACTAACCGGGACTTCCAGCGAGATGTCCTGAACGATTTAGTATTTGAGACCTCTGTTAAAAAAGGCAACAAGTTTATTGATGGGATGCAGTTATTCATTGATAAGATTGCTGGCCTGCTGTTTGGTAACCGTAAAGACGAAGCAAAGACCCGAGGCTTATCTGTACTGGTTACTAACGTGACTGGTTTGTTTGGTGCAGCGAAAGAAGCCCGCACGGTGGCTACTACTGGCACACAGAAGACTCAGAACCAGCAAAGTACTGACCCGTTTGATGTTGTGAAAGCCTACAGCTCGGAGCAAGTGTTTGACGCATTGGGCCGGTATCAGACAGAAGCACTGGACCCCTCGTATAACGAACACCTGAAAGAGGTGTTGGGTGGTATTGTTACACAGCTCCACGGTCCCTATGGCGCCTACAAGGCTGAGGCCGAGCAGAGTGCAACCTACGGTAGCGAAGATGTGTTCCTGACCTCCCTGATGGGCAAGCTGCCCTTTGCATCCGAGATTATGGGCCAGCCGTTCAAGATCAGTCAGCAAGAAGCGTTTGTATTGGAGCAGGTTGAAGCCACGGTTAAGGCGTCATTGAACTCTTCGACAGCAGCTTATCGTGAACTGGCCAAACTTTATAAAGAGACTAAGACCCGGTTGAAGCCACAGGATATGTTCGACGGTGATTGGTCACAGGCCACTCCCAATGAGCAGGCAGAAGCAGAAGCCCAGTACCGGTTTATCTTCACACCGAAGCAGAACGCTGATGGTACTTCGGATTTCCTGGGACGGTTTGCGGCCATGGGCCTGGCGTACCGTCCTTTACAAAGCAAGATGATGGTTGCCACTGCACGGGACACTGAGAGCCTTAGAGGTATGAAGCTGGGTGAGCAGCTAAAGGCCATCTTCAAGCGACTCCTTAACCTGATTAACGGTCGGTTAACAAAGACCTATGCCGGTCAACGGGCAGACCAGAAGCTCAGTGATCTGATGGATCAGTTGGTGAGTATTGAGTCTCGTCGTTTGACTTCTTTGGCTCGACATAGAAATGCAGTCCCTTCAGCGATTGAAGGTTCATTGAGCAAACTCAGTGAAGGGATGAAAGCCAAGGCAGACGAGTTTGGTAAGTCCAAATTCTTCCGTAACTCCAAGAACAGTTTGGTTGAGGGTACGGGTGTTGTCGTTAGTATGGTGGCCGGTGATCGTGTACGGGCTACTTTTGACAACTTGGAGAATGTCCGTAACCGTAATTTCAAGGAACGGCAAGGCCTGCTTTCTTCGGTTGTTACTGAGTTTAAAGGTGCTAACGAGACCAACTTGACCGCTCATGAATTGCTGCGAATGGGTAAGAAAAACGATCAAGATCGTCAAACCATTATTGAGCAGACCGCTAAAACCGTACTTGAGAGTTACGCTGAAGCCGGGGAAACCCTGACTGAAGCGGATATGAACGCCATTACTCGGGTTCTGTTGCGTACCGATATGGCCGCTTTGTTAGACAAAGACAAAGACAATCAGGCAGAGCTGCTGGAACTGGTTCGGGATGACAAGGCGTTGGATGCAGCCATTGCGACCTACGAGAAGCAGATACAGGCCAGTGGACCTCAGCGGCATTACTGGTCAACCGGTGCTAAAACTTTGGGCTATTACATGGTCACTGATATTGCACGTAAAGATAACCTGATGAAGAATGCGTATAACCTGGCTCGGTTGTTTGAGACCGATCAGGCCGGCAAGATTACCGAGGCCAAGGCCGCCGAGGTTGAAGGCATTCTGGATAAGCTGGCGTCATTGTATGCCCTGAAATACAGCCCTAGTAAGGACCGGGGTCTGATGACAGAAGTCATGAAGACAGAGCTTCAGCGAGGCAATAACAGCGGTATCAAGATGACCTTGCTGATGCACAAAAACATGAAAGAGAGGTCCATGGAAAGTTTGTTTGATAACAAACCAGGGTTGTTCATCAAGGGTTACACCAAAGAGATTTACAATTCCCACAAAGAGTTGGTGATTGCAGAAGGGATAGACGCTAAAAACCTGGTACGCAGTGGTGCCCGTGAAGGCGCCTTGGTTCCTAATGACTCAGCCGACACCTCTAGCGAAAAGCGCATTTACACGGTAGAAGACGGTGGACTTAACACTCGGGTAACCGGTATAACGTCCAATACGGGTAGCCGTAAACGGGGCGCCAGTGTGACTCGGGATCAAACCGGTCAGCTTCGTCAAGACACTTTACGAGACATTAAGCGTTATAAAGCAGCGGCGATTGCTGATCAATTTAAGCCTGATCCAAATTACGATCCACGTCGAGAAGCTCCACAGAAGATGGTACCGCTGATGAATAATTACGGTCAGGCGGTTAATTACCAATACATGATGAATGCTGAAACTAAAGACACCCTGTTGGAACGAAACAACCGTATGCAGGATGTGATGGGCTCTATGGCTGGTAGCATTGTGGATAAGGTAAACACCAAGGCTCACAATGAAACAGCTATCAAAGCCTTGCATGAGCAATACAATGAAGAAGGCTTCAGCCGCCCGGATGCGTTTATCGAGATTAGTATGAACAGTACCGATCCACAGATTCGTGAGATCTACCAATTATTGCCGGACGCCACCAAGCGGGACATCCGTAAAGTATGGGGTCGTGAAGCCATGATGGTACGGGTGGATCTGGTCGATTTGTTCTTTGGTTACCGCAAAAATAGTCTGTCGTCAGTCTTTGATAAAAACGCCGATGAACGTGGCGCAATGGGAAAGATCTTTGTAGCTATATTGGAATCACCGGTATTTGGGATGCGTAAAAAAGCGGCATTGCGGGTGAGTCAGGCAGAAGACGTGTGGCAAGAGTTGGTTAAAGAAATCAAGGATTTCTTGGTCATTAAAACTGGCTTTACCTTGTTGGGTAACACCACAAGTAACGTCAGCGAATTGGTTTGGATGGGCGTGCCTATCAATGACATAGTGAAAAATCACCGGGTTGCTTTTAACGGAGCCATAAGTTACCAGCGGGATTTGCATGAGCTAATGAAGTTGGAAACGATGCGTGACATTGGTTCCAACGCTCAGACTCAACCGGAGTTGAATGCTCGGATTATTGAGCTGACTGATGCTTTGGAGCGCAATCCCGTAAAGAAGTTGGTAGATGCAGGAATGTACCAGACCATCGTAGAGGACGTGGATAGCGTAGATGACAACTACTCTTACAAATCTAAACTGATGCGTAAGGTAGATAGTAAAACTCAGTGGTTGCCAGAGGCTGTCAAGAAAACCGGTAAGTTTTTCTACATGGCTCACGACACACCGCTGTACAAGCTGATGTACCAGGGTACTCACTTGAGTGATTTTATTGCCAGGTACACTTTGTACGAGCATATGATTAGCCGGAAGAAGAACCCACTGACAGAGAAGGAAGCTATTCAGTTGTCGGTGGAAGCCTTCGTAAACTACGACATACCGACACACCGGTTTATTCAGTACATGAACGACATGGGTATGATTTGGTTTACCAAGTATTATATGAGAATCCAGAAGGTCATCATGTTCCTGATGCGGGATAACCCAGGCCGGACATTGGCAGTAGGTTTGTTTGCTAACTTCTTTGCAGGCTTCACAACCCTGATAGAGTCTGGCTTCTGGAATAAATTGGACACCAACCCACTCGGGGCCGGTGCCTTTGAGTATTTGGGTGCCGTTGATGAGGGAATCACCACACACATGGCACAGAGTCTTATTAACTAAACACAAGAAAGCCTTGAATTATCAGGGCTTTCTTCTATCAAGTGTTAAAAAGCCCTGGTAATGTTGCCAGGGCTTTTTTAGTTACTACTTATTCTTACGTTGATCTCTATCCTGCTGCGATTCCCACAACAAATACCAGGCACCTACGAAGATGCCTACGACCAGTAAGATGAGCGAGCCTACCGAAGTAATGATAAATACAATGGCGCTACTAAAGAAGACCAGCACGGTGAAAACACCGGCCAGTAACGCTGTGAATACAGCCTTGATAAAAGCCATGGGTTTACTCCTTATGCGAAGAGGCTTTTATTGAGCGGCTTTTCCTGCACAGCTTCGTCATTGGTCTCTTCAGCCTGAACGTCCGGTTCAAACGGAGGCGTTGTATCCTCCATTTTAACATTATCAGGTGCAGCTTCTTCAGGGCCAGATTCCTGTGTAACCGTAGGCTTGATGGGCTTTGCTTTGGCTGTGGGTTTGGGGTTGTCGGTTACAGGTGCCCGATTGTTTGGTCCTTCCGGGGTATTAGCAGCTTCAGGTTCCGGTGTAGTTTCGTTTACTGCACCGGAACCGAGGATAACTTCTGCGTCAATGCTGGTGCCGCCTTTACGGGTAACGGTGAACTTCACTTCTTGTACCGGGCTGGTGATACCGTTTTTGGCAACGTAGTCGCGGATTGCTTCTTCGATGCTAGGCTGATCCATTGTGATATTGATTTTCATTAGGTGTTCCTTTGAAGGGTTGTGCGGCTTACGCCGCTTTTATGAACGAAACAGTTTGTTGAAACTGTGGGGTGTTGATACCAGCTTCTATGGCACCGATGGCGTCGGCCATATGTTCGGCCTTGCCGGCAATAACGGTGCGTTGGCCTTTCTTGGTTTGCATAGGCCAGAAGTCACCAGGGTGTTGTGTCATGGCTCGATCAATGATCTGAGCTTTACTGGCAGTCTTCTTGCCGACCGTGGCCAGCTTGACCTCAGTCGGGGTCACCTCGAAGAACGGGGTACCGTTGGCGCGTAATGCACCCAGTACACCCACACAGATGCCGTAAGAGGCCATGGCCCTGGCAGACTGGCTACCGACCGGGACTTCTACAAAGATCGCCTCAGCGTCCTGTACGGCCAGCTTAATGCCTTGAGCCAGTTGATGAGCACGCTCCAGATCCTTACTGTTCTGACGTACCTGCTTGCCCTTCGGGAAAACAGGAGTCACCAGATCCAGACCTTTGATATGCAGTGCGCCTGTGTCGGTGTCATAAAGACCGCCGGCCAAGCCCCAATTAGACAGGGATGGGTCCATGCCCAGCACCCGGATCAGACTCATGAAACCTTGGCTCCCGGTCTGGCCTTGGGCATCACGGTACCGGCTGGAATTTCCAGATAGCCTTCCTCAAAGACAGCCTTGGGCGACCAGGAGTGGTACTCATCAGCCGTGTCCTTACCATAAATAACATGATAACCATTGGCTAGAGGGTCCATGTTTCCCGCTTTTGAGATTGATCGTAGCGTCAGGAAGTGCGCGAAAGTCATTGGCTCAGCGTGTACTTGCTTGATGCACTGATAAAATTTAAGACGGTTGCTCATGAGAAATCTTCCAGCCAGCTTTGCGTGTATAAGCGCCAGCCTTCCAACTCAAAGAGTTTGTCCTGGGCTTGATTGGCCGCACTTTGTTGGGCGAACTTCATTCCCAGCTCGGCATCGAAGTTATCCAGGGAGACACACGCTGTACGGCCTGTAACCAGATAAAAAGCGTCATCCAGAAAAGCATGACAGAAGGTAGAGGTTGTACCTTTTGGTTGTTCAAACCGGTAGGTCACACGCTCAGATACCAGTTGATTGATATAGTCCAGCGTGATTCTAGGAGCGTCCAGTTTCTTTTCCTGAATCTCCGCTTCCATTTCCACATCGTTGTGTTGCATATTAACTCCAGTTATCGGGGAAAAGGTCAGGGACCGCTGGTATGGCCCCTGGTTAAACCTGTCTTAGACAAACAAGGACTTGACAGCTTTGCCTCCACCGGCCGCTGCTGGTGCCGTTTTGCCTGGAGTGCCTGACGCACCATTGGCATCGTTTGTGGCAGTCGCCTTGTTGCGCGTCTTGCCGGTATTTTTCTGATCCCACGTAGCGTAGAACGCTGGCGCTTCAGCACCGGCCATGATTTCAGCGGTGGTCATCTGATCGCGCTCACGAAAGAACTTGTCGATCTCGTTGATTTCACGAGTCTCACCAGTGTTGGCGTAAACGCCGCTGTCGTTCTTGGCTTGCTTGTCTACAATTTGCTTTTGCAGACCTACAATGCCGCGAGTGCCCAGCAATTCCATGGCCACCTCGACCTTGGTCATGACATCGGCTTTGGCGTCAAAGTTATAGACACCAATGGTTTTCTCTTCAGTATCCAGTGCAAGAACATCTTTACCACAAGCCAGGCGTGTCAGGCTGTTGGCGTGGTTGAAGCCAGGTAGGCCGTGCTTCTCGCCTTTGGCGTTCTCGTAATAGTTCTTGTTGCCTTTGGCATCGCCTGACGCAATGCACAGACCTTCTTTGTACTCACCACCGTCATCGAGCTTCAGGGTGAGGTTCATGAACAACGCACCGCTGTTCTTTTTCTCAAACCAAGCCATGGTGACTTCGTAAGGGTAAAGACCACTTTCACGTGGGCCAGTTGAGCCGGCAAAGTCTGTGCCTTCGGTAGTTTCTTGATCTGTGTTTACTGTGTTAAGTAGTGACATTAGGTAATTCCTTCAGATTTGATTGAGTGTTGTTAGAACGCTACGCCTGGGATTAGGCGTAGTATTCGTTGAGTCGGTTGAAAACCAACTGCATGTTGTTGTCGGTGTAGGTTTCTTGGTTGTCGAACATACCCATGGGGCCTCGAAGCCGTTCATTGACGGTCTCTTTGGTCAGTTTGGTTTGGAAGACGTATTTGAAACCCAACATCTCTTCTTCGTCGGTAATGGTTAGTAGTTTGGATTGGTACTTGGATACATCCTTGAGCTTCACTTTTTTGGCGGCAACGACGCAGGAGAAGAACGATTCGATACCGTTGTTCTTCAGTGAACCTTTCACCGGTACTTTGGTTTCCATAACCATCTCACCCTCGTTGTAGCTATCTAGCGTGTGGGCAATGAAGACCACGTTTTTGGTGGACTTGGCGACGTACTGCTGCATCAGTTCTCGAAAGAACTCCGCAAAGTCGCCCCAGGCTTTCATGCCGTTGGTAGAGTTACGGACGTAAAGGGATTCATACATATCCATCATGTACGTCAGGCTGTCCACCACAATGGTGTGGATGTTGTCCATACCCTCGGCTGCACCGAAGGCTTCGTGAACCTGGTGCGGATCGGTGATGGTGTACTCACTGAACTTGGACCGGAAGGGCAGGCGCTTGCCTGATTCACAGTTCAAATACATGACACCTTCTGGTTTATCCAGTGCCATCAGAGAGGCGGATTTACCGGCAGCCGATTTACCCACCAGCAGTACCAGGTGATCGTTAACAGCTTCTTGTTTCATAAAAGTTTCCTGTGTTTTCTTTATGGATCACAAAAGGGGCCGGAGGCCCCCTGAGTAAAATTGGTTATGCAGCCCGCTTAGCAAGGGCCTTTGAGATGGTCACCATGATGGTGCCTAGTAGTTCGGCTTCGGTGAGCTTGTCCGCGAGTTTGTTGTTCAGGTTGGCAACACGCTTGTGGATCTCATCGTAGTCAAACTGGACATCCAACAAGATGAAGGCGTACCGGATGAGCTGGTTGTTGCGGTTACCGTCACCGGTGTTATTCACCACCCAACGCTCCAGGTTGTCTAGGGACTGCTGAGAGTCCACCACACGCTTGCGTTCCTCGTTCTTACTGGTCTTCGGTATGAACGCCAGGGCATCCAACAACTGCCCGTCGTTGTACGCGTAGGTGCCGTCATTGGACATCCACTTGCGGGCACGCTGACTGGTAGCGGTATCGACTTCAAAAGGGAGCCATTCGTAAATGTTGTGCATGAATTCTTTGAAGTCATCGGCATCCAGCTTCAACTCATAATTGATCGGCAGGATGATACGAAACCGGTTTTTATCGGCGGTGTGACGTTTGGTGGTGTAGATCAGCGAGGTGTAATCTTTCAACAGGCTTTGTGCAGTGGCCATTGGCACACCACCATCCACATCAATCACGACAAGGTTGAACCCGGCAATGGCGTTGTCTTCTTGGCGATGTCCACCTTTGAGGTGGTGATTGACCCAGTGCATACCGTCTGCCTGGGTGAGTTGGTGCAGCTTAGTAAACGGCGCTACCTCGTTGGTATACCCTACGGCAATGTCTTGGCTGTAGCTGACGCACATTTCATTGAGGTCGGTTTTCTTCAAAGTTTCGCCCCGTAAGAACTCAATACCACCGGTGTACGTTTTCTTGATGATGATGTTGTTCTTGTATCCGTGACTGATTGCCAGGTTCAGCATGTCAGTTCGGGCACTGTTGGTTTTGGGGTAGAACGGTAGATCGCTTACCAGGTCAGCGTGAGTGATGTCTTCTTGCAACTCAGCAATGTACTTCGCCAGTTTGACGTATGGCTTGTCTCGGGTAAGTAGGTTGTCGAAAGCGATACCCGATTCCTCGACCAGCTTAATAGCCTGCTCAAGGTTTTCTTCGGTGATCTCTGGCGAGTCATCCACGAACGCATAGGCGCCAGCCAGCTTGGTGGCTTTGAAATACCGGTGAGCCATTTCGGCTTTACGCATTTCATCGTGTTCACGAAAGTGCGTTGCACGTTGCTCACAATTTAACCGGTACTGGATAAACAGCTTGGCAACACGCTCACTCATTACCAATTTTTTGTTGATGTTGATCATATCGGCCAATGCTTCAAAGTGATCCGATATGTTTTCCAGGTAGGCATCCGTGTCGGTGTTGGTCAGCAGATCGTAAACCTCGTCTACGGTCATACTGGTGTTTCGTTCATGACCTTTAGCGTAGCCAAATAGGCAACGCCGGCCTAGACCCGTATCGACCCAGGAATAGAACTCTTCCTCTATTTTGCCGCCGTCAAAGAGTTTGCTGGGCGTACCAAACAACATCATATTGGTGGGTGTGTTGCCTTGCAGATCCTCAGCTCGAACGTTTTCCTTGGTGTTTTTAGTCATCTTCTGCTTAATCTTACCTACGTCGTAAAGCTCCAGGTAAGCGTTCAAGGCCTCACCAGAGCTGCTGAGGTTTGATCCAATCTCATCAATCTGAAGGTTCAGAGCGCCGGCGTCTGCCATTTGCAGCTTGTATCGGGCCTGTTTAAGGGCGGCTTCAGTACCGTTATCAAAAGAGAATAGCAACGCACCTTGGGCCTTAAACTCTGCTTTGGTCCGCTCAAGTTCTTCATCTGGATCGGTACCTTCCGAACTGGCTCGACGTATTGCGATTTTAGGCAGGTTGTTTTCGGCCAGGAGCGGAAAAGTTTCGGTGGTAAACCGTTGCTGGAACTGACCAACAACTTGCTCTTCCATCATATTCGTAGACAGGCCTTTACCAGCACCTGACGTTGCCAAGTTAATGGCGTACAGGTTAACGGGAATTGCGCCACGGTCATGAGTGATGATTGTGGTGCGCATCATGGAAGCCATGACAGAAAAGTAGTAACCCACTAAGACTCGAAAGAACAATGGATTGGTGTTCTGGGTTTTTTGGCACAGTATTTGTGCCAGCTTATCGGCTACGGGGTGATGTTCCATCTCCTCGTAGGGACGTATCCTAAATTCATCAGTCATGAGTGTGTGTCCTTAAAGTTGGAGTGAACCGTCTGCGATCAGTTCGTCTTTTTGAGTGCAGATGGGGAAAGCAGGGCAGTACTTGCAAGCCAGTACTTGACCGGGTTTTTCGACAACAATGCCTACGCCACCGTCAGCTGCCATGCGGGAATACGCATCTTGTTTGGCATCAAAGTTTTTAGTGGAACGGGCTCGTTTTTCAGGGTTCTTGTAGTATTTGTATTCCGGGTCAGAGCGCCACAAATCCTTGTCGGAACACTCTGGTAGGTCTTCTTCTGGTACGTCTTGATACCGTTTAAGCTGGCTCAGCTTGTTAGCGATGTACGCTTCTGTGTCAGCCACCGGCATCAAAGAGATTAACTTTTGCGGTGTGCTGGACTTGGGGTAGCTCGGATCATTGGCGGCACGACCCGGCATGAAATCGACCAGGAGGAAATTGATGGCAATGACATCATCAGTAATAATGTCAGGGTTAAGCCAACGATAAATTGAGCCTTGGAGTTGGAATTCCTCATCCTTGGTGCCTTTGGTGAACATATAGACAGACGTTGATTTGAAATCCTCAACACGACCCTCAGCCACAAAGTCAAACTTGCCGGAAACCTTTTGACCATTAACGGTCTTGTAGGAGCGTTTCTCCAGGTACACCGGGATAGTGTCTGCTTCTGTGGAGTCTGGAGCCGGGTTGATACGGACCTTACTAATGACGCCCTTGGGGTAGCCCAGAGCTTCCATAGCACTCTCGTAGTTGTTTATCCAGGCCCGTTCGATTGAGTCGTGTAGGGCGGTGCCCATACGGCTTTTGAACAAGCCATTAATATCCACCAGGGATTTTTCCTGGGGCACTCGGCCACCGAGTATGAGCTGACGTACCGACTTTATGAGCTTGGTGGCACTGACCACATTTTCTTCGTGATCATAGGTGTCATTTGCTAAGAACACAGCAACAGATAGCGGCACGTTAGTCGCGTTCAGATACTTACGCATAACAGTAAATCCTGTTTGTTTTAGATAAATAAATAACGGTGTAGGTACTCGCTATCTAAGGGGTGTAAATATTAATAATGCGGGGGAACAGTACGAAGCCAAATAGGTTTAGGAATTCAACTTCGGCAAGTTTAAAATCAGTGGTGGATGTTATATGAACAGAGCCCACCACTAACCTGAGTTTGACTTCACCCCATTTATTGATTCGCATAGCACACATGCCAACCATAAAACGGGGGAAGTATTTGAAAATTAAGAGGCGCATTCCAGCTCACGTTCTTCCAGGGCAACCATTCGGGTACCGTAGTGAGCTACTTTTTGTGCGTTACGTAGTGGAGTGTCGTCGGGCTTACCGTCACCCATTCGGGCTTTGCATTTACGAAAGACAGCTTTGATAGCTTCGCCTTCCTGGAAGGTCATGTTGAGGGCTTCGATAATGTCTTCACACTCGACAGTGTAAGGCTCTAGCCTTTTAGGGTTGGGAATGTCTACGAGCCAGTAATCGTTGTCACCTCCTACAGATGTAGGGACTGACTCCGGTTGGTCTGCGATAAACCCGTAGGATTTTGCTTCTACGTACAGTTCATTACTACAAGCAGGGCAGAAATCTTCTTCTTCATCGAAGATTACATCATGCGATATACAGCCAATAGAACGACATTGAGTCATACTTGTCCTTTGTTTAATTTGGGGGTAAGCATTAAAACAGATCTAAATTATAAAAGTAATAGTGCGGGGTTTATTTATCTGAATTAATTATTGAAGTGAGGTAAGGCATGACAAACTTAATAGCACGGACGTATCGCTGAGCCTGGCGTTTGTCTATTGCCATCATGACCATCACTTCGCGTGTGTTAATCAATTCAATAGATTGGAGTACGTTGTAAATGCGATTAACACTAAGAGGCAAGCTATTACCTGAATCCATATGGGCAGCACCGTAAATTATATCTGAGATAGTGCAACCATAGTCCGTAGGACGTTTGAACTGCATCTCTGAGATGACAATGTTCGGTATATTGGTTGCACATCTTTGGTGCGTAGGGTCGGCGTTGCCGGTGTAACGCACTCGGTCTGTTCG
>Ga0307954_1001143_pt1 | contig 12886 bp, 13 predicted proteins | sample OrgLakmetagen437_FD_201822 | JGI IMG/M metagenome (GOLD analysis project Ga0307954, IMG submission 201822) | Saline water microbial communities from Organic Lake, Antarctica - #437 | ecosystem: Environmental > Aquatic > Non-marine Saline and Alkaline > Saline | place: Antarctica: Organic Lake... | reverse complement strand
TACTATTGAAGACAATGTGCTGATTGGTATGGGGGCCACAGTGCTGGATGGCTGTGTGGTGAGTGAATGTTTCCTGCGTGGTAAAAGGTTTGCCTGTGTTGTGGGTTTGGAGAGCCCACGGTTGTGCTGGATAGCTGAGTGGCGAGTGCACCTTCTGAGCCGTTCAAGCTGCGCATATGTGTGTGTGTGTGCGTGTGTGTGTGCCTGTCAGACTTGTGCTCAGACAGTCAGACGTTACGGTACAATAAGTACGGTACGGACCGTTTTTCTGTAAAAGACAGCGTATTTTCGAATTTTGGCGACCGTATTGCACCGTCTAGACGGTACAAACGGTTTACGGTACGTGCCAAGCTGGCACTGCCAGTGCAGTTTTGGCCTAAGAATGGCCTCTCCGCCCCAACAACCCCTATGTCCACCTCCAGCATACTCTCATGTGTTGACGCCACACAAAGCTTTCCTGGACGACCCTGAGGCTGGGTTGGGGCTGCATCAGCTCAGGGAAAGGGCCTAGCAGTGGCTTGCATGGAAACTCAATGTCGGACGCAATACTTGATTCCTGGTAAATAATAAGTGTTATCTTCATGAACAATTGTTGCATAAAGGAATTAGTTTATTTGGGCCAAAATTGGAGCCAAACGGCCAAATTACACCAAACTTGCAATGTACGGTACCCACCGTCTTGTACGGTTTGAGACCATACTAAGTAACTCCACCTTAGTCCAGTACGGTACGTCGTAATACGGTACGGTACTGTAAATACGGTCAAAATTGCTCTAGTACGGCGTAGTCGCACAAGCCTGGTGCCTGGTGCCTGTATGTGTAGGTGTGTGTGTAATCGTGAACTTGTTCATTTGTGTGGTGTACATTTGTGCTCAGGTTGAGGCTGGCGCGATCGTGGCGGCAGGTGCTGTACTGACTCCGGGAAAGAGGGTCTCAGCAGGACAGGTATGTATGCATGTATGTGTGCGCTAATGTAAGTTTGCGTGTGTCTGTGTGTCTCTGTGTGTGTGCATGTGTGTTTGTGACAGAGGGGGAAGGGAAGTGGAGGGTGTGGGCTGGTACGTTATCACCTGAGAGTGCCTAATTTTTATAACTGCCAACTGTGCTGAACCCTGTGAATACATAGGGTGAAAGAGGTGAGCAAATGTTTTTGGATGGGGCATGTACCCGTCATATACCCTCACACTCTTCGACACACTTCCAGGTGTGGGCCGGCAACCCAGCACGCTACTTACGAGACGTAGAGCCCGAGGAGCATGGCTTTGTAGAGTCCAGCGCCTTGAACTACGCAGAGCTTGCGGATTTGCATAAATGTGAGTGCAGGGCCATTATAAGTGGACCGCAAGTGTACCGTCTTGCTTCTGTGAAATGTGGCCATCTGCGCTTTCGGGGGTGGCATCATGTTGACTTGTTAAAATGATGGTGTGGTGGAGAGAATAGTTTAGGTAACATTGATTAGGTGGGGCTAGGAACTATCTCAAGATAGTTAAGTAAAGACAGCTTCTCTTAATAGCTAACCTGCCTAACCTATACCGCGCCCCTAAGCACGTGGTTTCCTCCCAAAACTCTTTGGCTGAGAGAGGGGCCAGGTGGGGGGGGGGGCTGTGCTGATTCTGGCTTTTTTTCACGCTCACCGCTCTGATGGAGGAGGGGAAGGGGGGGCAGGCTGTGAAGAAGCGTCTGCATTTGACTTTCCATTGCCCCCCTTTGGTATGCGCTCTTCCAGAAAAGCGTGGAACTTGGTTGTGGACTCAAGGCTTGCTAATTCTCCAAGCTTGCAGCTATTGCTGATCTCATGGGCTGTAATGGCCTGCTTTCTGCACCGGAAGGTGGCTGGGCAGATGCTGCCCATGGGCCCACGAATGTTTCGCATCACTTTTTCCCTAACTAATTTGGGCTTTTGTGAATGGGGGCTTTAATATGATATTATACGTGGAATTTCTTTTGGAATATTTTTGGAACTTTGAGTGTGTGACGGCCTTGGTTGAGGGAGATAAGCTGCTTTAAATGCTGCTTTCAGTATTTAGCAAGGTGTCTTATCAAACATGTTATTTTGTCCCAAATTCCTTGCCCGATCTTTTACGACACACTTTTACAGGAGGAGCGAGAGCGTGCCATCAAGGTTCAGGAGGAGCTAGAGCGTGAGCGCAAGCGCGAAAGTGATGTCCAGGCCCGCCTGCGAGAACAAAAAGAAAAAGAAGACAAAGAGAAGGCTGCTGCCCCTGCCCCTGCCTCTACCCCCGGCAAATTTATGACTCCAGCGCAGCGAGCACGCCTTGCAGAACAGCAAGGTGCCAGTGCTGCTGCTGCCCCTGCTCCTTCCTCCACTGCCGCTCCTTCTCGTGAAGCGCCTCGTGAACAAGAAGCGCCTAAAGAAGATGGAGACAGGTGGGGTCGAAAAGAAGGCCCGCCTCCTGCAGCTGCCCCTCCTCCTCGCGAAGCTCCCCGCCCTGCTGCTGGCAAGTTCGTCCCTCCACACTTGAGAAATAAGTAGTGAGCTCGCAGTGAGGAGACGAGATTAGAGCGTCGTATGCTGGTGTGCTTGGGTTGAGCTCTTTCAATAACTGATTCATTTAAGACAACAATACAAATCTGGTCCTGGCATTTGTGTCATTTAAGTGCCCCTATCTGGTTCTTCCATTTTAATTTGCAGACTGTTTTGTGACTCTGCCCTTAATCGCCATTTCAATCTAGTAGATTGTAGTTTTTTTCCTGATATAAGGTAAGGTAAGGCAACGTAAGCTTACATCGCTATTTCTGCCTCGGGGGCATCTGACAGAAGCTTGGAAAAAGCCTGCAACCGAATTCAGCTAAACAAAAGGTGTAGCGACTATGAAAAACAAGATGAAGAGGGAAAAAAAAGAAAGGATCCAAGTTTGGGTCAGATTTATCTTCCACCTATGATAAGGTTTACAAGGAAAGTTTGGGTCAGATTTACAAGGTTTAAAAGGAAGGTTTGGATAAGAAAAGGAAAGTCGCTAGGAGCTGGGCCCAAAAAGGAGTCCGCGGAAGTTCGGCCGAAGTATGACAATAAAATGGTTTGGCCTGAGCACTCAAGAAGCCTAAGAAGTCAACAAGTAAGGCTTTCTAACATTCCGACGGAGCACAGAAAGTCCTGAAGGAAGCAGTGCCAGTACACCAAAGATGACACGCCGAAGGTCAAGCCAGTTCTAGCAACCAGAAGCCTTTCCTCACGGAAGTCTTTCAATTCCAAGCAAGCAAGTTCCTGCCTCCTCACGGAAGTCTTTCAACTCCAAGCAAGCAAGCAAGTTCCAAGAACTTACAGGCGGTACTACCCTCGCTACCCCGCTATGGCTCAAATTTGGTAATTGCTTTGCGCTACTAGACCTTGCCAGTTTTCCATATATAGTATACCAGGTAGCAGTATCTTTGTGTGCTGGGATTGGCTGCGGAACCAGCTGCTGTCTGATTGAGCTAGTTCTTGTGTTTGCTTAAGGTAAGAGATGGTTGAGGTGCTGGTCAGGCAGTGCTTTGCGCAGAGTAGGCTGTGTGGTGGTAGTTCTGCTCCTCTGACAAAGGTTAGGGGTACCTGCTCTCTCTGATTTTCAGCGTGTGGGTTTATGCTTGGTTTTTTCCCCTGGGTGGGAGGGTTTTCCAGGCAGACTTCCTTTCTAGTTCTGACTTATGGTGGGGAGATTGTGAGTCTCTTATCCTTTATCAATGCTAGGTGTGTTACCAAACTTTTGAAAGACTCCGCTGGTAGTGATGGCACTGCCAGCATGATTAAGAAGGGAGGGCGGGGTTACTTAGGTGCTCGCACCAGGCAACCCCCCACCTGTGTTACCAATGCTAGCGTAGCCTTTTTTTTCCTGCTCTTCTCGCCCCTTCCGAGCCCTTCGTCTTAGGAATTACATCAGGTGTAACTGGGTGCTACCTTAATTATTTGTTGTTGTAGCACCAGACTTGTAGCACCTACGAAAAAAAACTGGAAAGGGAAAAAAGGCACAACGCTGTTTGTGGCATTGCAGCACTCCTGATATCAGTAAATAATCAAGCATCTGCCACGACCAATTTGGTTTAAACAGCCAAGGCATTTGGCCAGCCATGCTCAACTAGGTTTAGATGCTTGTACATGGGATGATCCAGGATTATCCAGCAAAGCAACCGGCTGGTGATCCTAGGGGAAAAGTGTGCTGCTGCAATAGCAAAATGTTTAGCGAAGGATAAAAGTGGTCATTATATCCATATCCACATTAACACTACGCTCATCCCCACTCATCCATCTCCTGGCCAGCAAGAGTGATTGATCCTCACCCAGCCCTCCTACCAGCCAGAAACTCTTAACATCTGCCAATTGTTACCTTCATGCAGCAGCATAAATGCGCAGGCGCACAACGTGCATGCACACACACCCGCACACACACTCACACACACACACACACACATGCACAGGCGCACACAAACACACAGGCGCACACACGCACAGACATGTGTTGAGGTATATATCGGAGGTCTTACACACCATTGGCAAGCAAACCCGTTGTTCCAAATTACCTCAACATGATGAGCCTCTCATGTGGTGTCAGATTGTCAAATTCTCTCCAACCTTCAATGATATGTTCAAGCAGAGTGAGCTCAAACTGTTTCAGAATACTAAACTACGAGATTATATGGCATCCGAAAGCTGTTGGAACGCAGGGAAATCTTGGAGCGCGTGCAGAACCTGATAAGTCCATGTATCACTTCTGTTTGCAAGGGTCAGCCCACACAACTTTCTCAAGAAGAGGATCGTTTGAAGAAAGTAAACTGTTCCAGAATCGTATGATGCATCTGAAGCAATAGAAACAGGTTGGCATCTGACCTGTTTTGCAGAGCACGTAGTGAGTGTCAGAGCTTTTTGACACCCAGGAGTTTTGAGGAAGCCAAGATGAAGGACGTGTGCAGGGGTGGTTTTGAGGAAGCCAAGATGAAGTAAGGACGTATGCAGGGGGGTGGTTTTTGAGGAATCGTATGTCAGAGAAGAAGTAGCCCATACTTGACAACTGTACAGATCAACTGTCAAAGCGAAGACCTGGAGAAGTCACACACAGCATGGCGTGTTTTCTGTGTTCGACACCCTTGCTGTCACCAATTCTGTAAACTCTGGCTATGGCATACCTGAAGTTGTCTGCCATCTTCTGTATGTATACTTCCATCACGAGTAAGATTGATTTCAAGGTATTTGAATTGAGTGACAAGTTCCAGAGTGTGCCATCGTACGTGAAGGTGGGAATCGCAGAAGTATCCCTGCTGAAGAAGACCATAATTTTCGTTTTGTCAGTGTTCGAATCTCGTTTTGTCAGTGTTCAGCTTAAGCCCTTTAAAACGTGTGTAGTCATAGAATTTGTTCAGCTGGAAGTGCAGACGTTCAGCTGCGTTTGAAGTGAGAGCAATGTCAGAAGGAAGGACTTGTCCAGACTGTATCTGGCCACTAAGTGCCGTGCAGGTGGTTCATGAATGGATCGTCCAGGCAGCAAGTCAGGCAACACTTACTTGGGTTTGCACAAAATGTGATTGAAGGTGCACAGTCATGACTCAGCAGGAATAGGAGAAATGTCAGACCGTTTGTTCGCAGTCATCAGCTTGTAAACCTCTGGGCTGCGAGCGTCATGAGCCCAACCATCTCATCTGCCTTCTCTTTTTTAGTTTTCTGAATCTGCAGTAAGAGTATTGTTGTTGCAGCTCAGCAAAAGGTTGCATGTTGTTGTCTTTTCCATCTGATACGTCTTTTGTAATCACGGCACGTTGCGTCATACCAAGGAGCCATGGGAAGGCCCAGCTGCATTCTGTGCGGCATTTGTCTTGCTGTCATACCAGTGGCATCAGCAGCAAGCGTAATGAGATCTAGGAAGTGTTTCTAACATAATTGATGTTCTTGATTGCGTATAGAGTTCCAAAAATATTGGAGGACAGTCTCATTTTCAAGCATGTGTGAAACCAACGCGTCTTTGTGCTCATCCCTCCAAACCATATGTTTTCCTTTCCCTTTCCTCAGGTCTGACCTGACCTGTGGTCTACTGAGTCAGATTCATGCAGTGCGCGGATTTGTTTGCAGCACAAAAAAAGGGCAGTGGACATCAGGATCTTTTCAATCCGTGATGCAGGATTGTAACAAAAGGTGGGCTACCCATTGTCCCCCTTCCCCCTGCCTGTGGTCAAAATGAGAGGAGTTTCAAGCGCAATGTCTGTCATCAGCATCAGCCGGCTGTATTTGCTCGGTCTTTGTACTGCCCCAAACATGTAGTGCCCGGCTCAGAAAATCTGGAGAGCACGGCAACATGCCCCTCAGGGAAATGATCAGGTAAATTATCCAAATGTGCACAAGTCCCCCACCAGAGCATATGTTGGCTCTCGCTTTGTGCCTCAGAGACATCGTGCTGCATGTGCGAGAGCATCAGGGAGTTCTCAGCATCAGAACGTGTAGAAGAGCGAGGATAAATGTACACAGCCCCCAATGCATTCTCTCTGTACTCAAAAAACTCCGTTGATGTGAATTTAGACAGCTTGATAAAGTTCAGAGACCTTCCACAACTGAATGAGCCCACAAGACCGTTGTGTATAAACATGGCCAGAAAAAGACGTAACTCATGTTGGAGAAATGCAGGTGTCACCTTGGCAGAAAAGAAAAATGACATGCTCTGCCGTACAGATCTGATATACAACCTGGCTGAAGGTCATAAGAATAATTTTAAAATGATAATAGTAATAAAGCACAATTCAACAAGGTGCTCAGGGCGCTTGCAACAATGGTACCACAAGGCATTATACACCCTTCTGTTGAAACATAGATAGGAATGGTTCCGACATGGCTCTTACCTTCCAATCAGCAACAGCAGCGAAAACTTAGCAAGCCAGGTGCAATCATGGTTACCCTGACCCATCATCCACGCCCCCGAAGAAACTCAACAAACATATACCAAATTAGGTCTGCCAATAATCAAGGAGAGACAAGGTCTTCGGGGCAAACTGCAATGCCTTCTCCTCCAAGTTCTCTGGTTCCTCTGCCACCAGCTACCATGAAAACTCAAGGTTTTTAGCAACAAGACGTGCCATTGACTCTGCCGCCCTGAACACAGAGGCAACAGCCACTTGTATATTTCTTCCTCCCTGGAATGAAAGGATGACCACACATCCCTACGCATCGCTCTGCCGTAGACTTCCACACATAGGCGAATTCTTAAGCTCCATACCATCAAACCAACTCCAATATGCAGCAGTTTAAAACTATTTTCGAGTGCCACTTCCCATACACACCTGGGATGTGCTCATCATTGCCATATGGAATACTAAAGGCAGAAACTGCCTCAATGCTTGCAACAAAAACTGGCTAAAAGAGCTTGACAAATAATACCTTAAGGCAAAGTGGGAAATCAAGAGCACACATAACGACCCCTACCTCTCTGTGCTTAGTATGCTTAGTACTGAAACGACTTCAGGCCTTAATAAAGTGAGGAAGCTGCCTAACGACCACCTTCATGAAATCCCACAACTTGAAGGCCCCCAAGAAGATAAAAAAAATTACCCTGGACCATCCTTACAGCTTTGACAAAGCGACCCAACAAAGTTCCTGACCAAACCTGAACCATAAAGTAAAAGATTGGCGGGATTGGACCTGCTAGATGGCAGCCTAAAAAACAAAAAAAGGGGCAAGACACCGGATCAGGTGTATACCACCCTCACCTAAACATATCCCATTATGTGAACCCAAGAGGTGTAGGTATAACCGCTACCATCTCACTTGCAGAGCGAGCAGCTTTAGCAGCAGTAACCATTCATGGCTACTCCCATATAGTTAAAAATAGCCTAACCTCAATGCACCCAATCAAAAAGCAGCTATTGCACCCAAACCTCCACCGCCACCACATCCAGGGAAATATCCTCGAATCCATTGCCAAAGCAATCCACCAGGTCACCATTGCCCATTCACTTATACAAAGTCAAGCTCGACGCCGGTATTACCGGTTTTGAACATGCCGACGTCCTTGCTAAAAAGTCAGCCACCACCTACTCTAATACTGCTGACACCTCCATCAAATCAGCTGGCTGTAAGGGAAATTTCTTCTATGTCATCTACTGGCTTGCAAAGAAGATGAAGATCACCAAACTATACAAATACAAAATCACCCAAACATGGCTCAGTCATCTATTAGGCTCTGGTACTTATCAATCTATTGCGGCGCGCTGCAAGCACACATGCACCCTCTCCATAAGTTTGGAAATACCAATACTGTAGCAAACTGCCATGAGTATTATCAGACCATTAGTATTAAGAACGACACTGCCAACGGAGCCGCTAGCATTCTTGCCTAACAGCGTCCTATGTCCCTGCTAAAACCCAATGCATCAGTACAAAGTACAGAACAGGAACCCTGTACAATCAAAAACATGCGCTTGATTAGCCTAAGCTGCCCCCTCTGCCCTCAACTAGACAGTGCCCTGCATATCCCTTTCCGGATGCCAACACACATAATCATTGAGAGACACAACTTTGCATGCAGTATGATCTTCAAAGCCATCAGCAAGACAGGCCCCCTAGAATCCTGCTTTTTCTGCATGGATATAGGTAGCAGCGAACGGCTGGCTATGCAGAACCTTCAGATTCCCAAAACAACTGAAACCAGGAGTATACCAAAATGGCTCTTTCCACCCCGCTTCTCAGACAAAATTAGGTTTACCTCCAGCCATCCAGATGCTGTCCTGATCGCTCCCATCCTCGCAAAAACAAAAAAGCTACAATCCAACATTGGAGGGAGGGGGGGGGTTCTTCGGAGTGAAAGGGGGCAACTGAGGGAGACTGGAAGCACCTCAGCAGCACCGCCAGCCATCAGCAGATCCACCTTCTTCGCCAGACAGCACTGACCCAAAGATATCAGCATTCTTCAACATGGCATCCACCATTGACATCAGGCACTGTTAGGACACAACACCTCAGAACCAGCTGAGCGCTGCACAGGAGCAGCACCAAATTCTCTGCAACGTCCTGCAAGGAGCCTCCTCTACCCTCCTCGCCATCCTATTGGTAGTAGGTTGCACCACCTGCAACCCTCACATAATACAACCCCTTAAGGGCTTGGGTCTTGATCTCAGATAATGCAGAGACCTGCTTCCATACGCATTTTGCTATCAACTACGCTGCTGAACTTGTCCATATTAGATGTGCCCTTCTAGTACCATTATTACCAATAATTCAGGAGCCGGTTTCTCTAATTCGGATCCTCATTAATATTTTTTCTTGGTGAGAGGATCCAGTCCTTACTTAAGTGGGAATGGCTTTTACTGCCCGCATAACTTTCTTTTCTTACTATTTGGACTCCCCCACCTAACACGCAGAAAAGGCAAAGGTGGCACAAGAACAACAAATAAAATTTTGCTTGCTCGGACACCTCAAAACGCACCACACCATCCTGCTAGGAGCAACATGCAGCCACGCAAGGAACCCACCCCAAAACCTAGCTTGCTGGTCTACATGCCATAGCACTGCGAAAAAAATCATCAGATCCGCAACAAAAATCATTCAAAATAGCGCGACGACCTCAGAAGAAATATTTTGATTCTGGTGGTGGGCTTTGCCTCGCTGTCTTGTATGTAGCCTTAGGGAAGACATTTATGTTTTGGGGCGTCGACATAAAATTACATACATATTCCTAGTAATTATTTTGAGTCACGATGCAGCAACAGCTCCACAGCCCGCAGACCACCTTGTCGAATAGGCCCTCATGCTCCTATTCATGTCCGTCTCTCCTGGCCAGAGGTTCAAGGTTAGAATTGGCCAGAGGTTCAAGGTTAGAACAAATATTGAACATGCCATTGACCCACCACGTACGCTCCCCCCGACCCTTGGTCACAGGAGACGAGGCATGAGCTCCATCTATCCGGCGTCCACGTACGTATATGTGCGTAGAACGGTGAGTTCCAGAAGGGTGCGGCCACAACAGGTGTGATCCTTTTTGAACGAGCTGTCTTTGACCAGATTTTGGGAAGGAAGGAAGAATGCACACACAGACACCCATACACAAACATATGCACATAAGCACACGCAGGCATGCATGCACGTGCACGCATATACACACAAACACGCGCACACACATTCTTACACACACGTACATCCATACACATACACTCACACAAATACACACACACATACACATACACATGCACACAAGCACACACTAGCATGCATGCCTGTGTGTGCACACACACACACACTCAAACAAACACACAAACACACATATTCACACAGACATGAGCACATACACACATGCACACATTATCAAGCACGCATGCGCATATATATACACACGCACACACACTCACACACGCATAATGTCACAGACACACACACGCACACACACACACAAACAAACGCACACACATATACACACACACAACACACACACTGTAGAGCGGAGCCTCAACTGCCTCGACTTCTCAAAAGCCATACCGACTTTCTCCGACTCGTGCTAGCGCTGATGACCTGGACATTGGGGCTGAGTTTGAGGAGGGCAGGGTTATCGTGGTGACCTCCGGCAAGGGAGGAGTAGGCAAGACCACCAGCACGGCCAACCTGGGGATGAGCATTGCACGCCTAGGCTACAAAGTGGCCCTCATTGATGCAGACATTGGGCTCAGGTACGTGGGTACAGGTCCTGTCATGATTCACGCACGTTCAAGTTCAGGCGTGCTTGAACATGCTCTGCCTTTTGAAGCTTTGGGCTTAAACTTCACAACTCTTCTGCTGGTCCTAAAGAAGCTTGATCGGATGTATGCTCACATGCTCACGCACGCTGCTTACTCCTTGAGCAGGAACCTGGACTTGCTGCTGGGCCTTGAGAACAGGATCTTGTACACCGCCATTGACATTTTGGAGGGGGAGTGCCGTTTAGACCAAGCCCTTATACGGGACAAGCGCTGGAAGAACCTGGCCCTGTTATCCATGTCACGTAACCGACAAAGGTGTGGTTAGATTGCGTAGCCCTGTCTGGGATGCTATAAATGGAATTGCTGCACTTGGCCTGCAATGATTGCTGAGGGTTCGCTGCTTCCAGAGGAATGCGTTCTAATCGCCTGTCCTAATTGAAGCGTGTAGTGTTATCCATCATCCACATCACGGATGGAGATACCAGGAACCCAAGCAGCATGAACGCCCATCTGATAAGCTGCAGACGCAAAACCTGGTGGCGTGGAACGTGCAAATAAAATTGAGTCGTTTCATTCTTGGTAAGCTAGTGCGATCGTACTCTTTTCTGTCAAAATCCGTTGCTTCAAACAGGTACAACGTCACTCGTCGCCACATGGAGGAGTTATGTGAGAACATCATGTCCTTGGGGTACCAGTTCATCCTCATCGACTGCCCAGCAGGCATCGACGTCGGCTTCATCAATGCCATCTCGCCAGCAAAGGAGGGCCTCATCATCACCACACCTGAGATTACCTCCATTCGTGATGCCGGTAAGCTACGCTGTAGCCATCAAATAGATAGAAAAGGGAAACTGTGCAAAAAGCAGTGTATCAAAGTTTGCTTTTGCTCGCATTAGTTGCCGCACCATAGGGCACAGCTGCTGTTTATATCTCACGTCTTAAGGTGTCTCCTAACCACAGGCTCTACTGATTATTTTGAACAATTAATTGATCTCTGACCTACTACTTCCCTGATCCATTCCAACTCCAGATCGTGTTGCTGGCCTGCTAGAGGCCAACGGAGTGTACAATGTGAAGCTGTTGGTGAACAGGGTGCGGCCCGAGATGATCCAGAAAAACGACATGATGTCCGTCAAGGACGTGCAGGAGATGCTAGGCATCCCTCTGTTGGGAGCCATACCAGAGGATCCACAGGTCCGCGTCTTCTTGTGATCTAATTTGCTAGCCCGATTTCTTCACAACTGATGCTAGCTGGTTAAGTGGTTAAGCGACCATGGGCCGCCATAAGGATGTGGAAAGCCAAGGGAAGTGCTGGAGAGGGTTGCAGGTCTGCAAGTGACTCAGATAAGGAGGAGTGGAACAGATTCGAACAAAGTGACTGCGGCGCTGCTGATTGAGAGCCTGCCTTGATCACGTTGGCTTTCTAAATAGGAAGGTGCAATGAGTGGCATGACACGTTTCAAGCCTGCTCCTTAAACTGTCCTTGGTGTAACAGTGTGTGTGCCCCTTTTCACTCTTTTGTAACGTCTTTTGTAACACAAAGCCAGTCAGAAAGCTTTGTCCTCTTGTGGAGCTCTGACAAGCACGAGCGTTGATTCTGTACGCTAGTTCGTTTTTGCGAAAATTAGTTAAAAACGCCACCCTGCTCGTGCTCACAAACTGCAGGTCATCGTGTCCACCAACCGCGGTGAGCCTCTTGTACTCCAGAAGAAGCTGACCCTAAGTGGAATTGCGTTTGAGAACAGCGCGCGGCGGCTCATCGGCAAGCAGGACTATTTCATTGACCTCAACAACCCAAACAAGGGCATCTTCCAAAAGTTGTCAGAGCTGTTCCAAAACAACTAAGCTTGCGCCATTGCTTTCAGGCTTTCTCAATGAGCTGCAATTGGTAAGTTCGCAGCCAAATCTTGTCAATTTGTCGCCCACTGGTTCGCTGTTATTCAGGCAGCGTGCACCCACTGCTGCGTGAGTGCTAGTGGCAGTTGTACCACGGTTTTGCGTGTTTTAGCGTTGATCATATGTCAAAGTTGATGGAGTATTGATCTTTTCTTTCAGCATACATATTCCTTCATAAAGTCACACAGACAATAGAAGGAGCGAGCATGAGTCCGAGAAGCCTTTTCTTCTTATCATTACTATTATTAAAATACCGCTCTGGCAAAAATTGCATGACACGCCTGAGCGCGCAGCACGGCCCGACTCTCACACACAGCAACCGAATGCAAAGCTCCTTGCTCAGAAACAAGTT
>Ga0307954_1001137_pt1 | contig 12919 bp, 20 predicted proteins | sample OrgLakmetagen437_FD_201822 | JGI IMG/M metagenome (GOLD analysis project Ga0307954, IMG submission 201822) | Saline water microbial communities from Organic Lake, Antarctica - #437 | ecosystem: Environmental > Aquatic > Non-marine Saline and Alkaline > Saline | place: Antarctica: Organic Lake... | reverse complement strand
TGCAGGCTGTGTACAGGCTGTAGTCTGTCCGGTAGTCCTCCACGGACTGCAGTTCCAAGGGAAGGTTTATAAGGTTGTGAGGCCCTGTCTTTCTGCCAGAACAGCTCCAAGGCAAACTCCTCTCTCCCGCCCCCCTGTTTCTTACCTCTTTCTGCGTGCGGAACACCTCGTTCTTGCACGTTGCAGGCAGCTTCTCCACGGCCTCCCTGCGATGTTTGTATTGTGGGAAGGGCGAGGGAACGGGTCAATTGGACGTGCCTTGCATAAGTGCTAGGGATCCCCCACGCCAACACGCACCTCAAGCAAGCAAGTGCACTGGCCGGCTTGGCGAGGTCGTTGGCGTCCTTGCAATGCTTGGCCACCTCGTCCTTGCAGGCCCGTGCTGCAAGGTTGTGCAGGCAAATAAATGCACAATGTTGAGACCCGTCAACTGGCTACTGCAGCCTGTACCTCCTTCTTCATCATTAAACGACAGCCTCTCACCCAATGGCACGTCTTTGTTGATGGCCGAACCCCGGTCCATTTTAAAGTCCAGCAGCTCCTGTACGCATTTGGCGCCCACCTTGCGACCTGCGTCCCGGCCACAATAATACAGTCAGCTCTGTGTGGAAGCGGGGAAAGAAGGGCTCCGTTTGGCTCTGGGCTGGCACTCACCAACGGTGTTCCCCTGCTTCAATTCCAGGATGCGCTTCGTCAAGGCCGTAGCTACTCTTCCCTCACCGGCTCCTACGTCCTTTGCGAATGCCTTGGCATCGGAGGCGCAGGCACCTGAGAGGAGGAGGAGGAGGAGGAGGGGGGGGAGTGTGCATCCTTGCTCTCTCTGAGCCTGAATCCCCTTCCTGTTGGGTTGTGTGTGTCCCTAGCCTTTGCTCAAAAACACAGCACACACCTGACAAAGACACATCTCCGTTGCCAGCCCACAGGTCCACCTCCCCCGCGGAGGGGATGGTGGCAGATTTCTTTGCCTCACAAGCTAACACCAACAGGCAAGCCAGCAGGCAGAGCCAGCAAGCAGAAGGAGGAGACATTTGCTGGACCTCCTTCTATCTAAGCATTACTTTACTTTACAAGTTTGTTCAGGTTTACTTTTTGTGCAAGGCAGTCTTGGACAGTATTATATTCAAATTTCACTTCCAAAATGTCCATCTCTTCTCTTGTTTGTTACCCTGGTGTGTGTGTGCATGTATGTGTATGTGTGCGTGTGTGTGTATGTGTATGTGTGCGTGTGTGTGTATGTGTGTGACCCCTTTCTCACTGCACATGTTTATTTCTGACATTGTGAGGAGTCTGTAGTTGTGCTGACATGTTGTCACATCCCACTGGTTGCAGTTAAAGCATGCAGAGGGATCCAGCTTGACCAAAGCAAACTCACAATGACAGGTGTGTCAAACAGCACGCACGCACGAACGCACACACATAAACATACACACGCACGAACACACACATACACGCACGCACGCACACACGCACACACGCATACACAGACAGACACACACACGCACGCACACATGCACACACACACGCACGCACGCAAATATATACACACACACATACACACACACGCGCATGCACGCACACACTCACACACATGCACACACGCAAAAGCGCATAGCACACAACATCATCCATACATTGCACACAAGCAAACACACAAACACACACAATACATAGACGTTTATACACGTTTAACGCAGGCCTTGAGTATGATAGGACGTGGGTTGTATGTAATGCCGCAACCGGACGCTTTGTTTCACAACGGGAGGTCCCCAAAATGGTTAGTTCAGATTAAGCTGACAATCTGATTGATCGTACATTGCTCCTCAAGTGACGAGTCACAGTTTATAAGCCTATTCAGTTTGTTGTACAGGACATTCTACACAGTCCATGCCTCGTTTGGGCCAGCAACGCTATAAAGCAGTCCCCCAGGCCCCTCTTTGCTAGGGTTGCCCAGAACTGTAAATATGCACCATATATGAGCATGTGTTTGGTGAATTCCCTGCCAAAAATACCGTATACATATGGTTCTGGCCAACCCTACTCTTTGCACATCTGCATACCTTCACCTGCCCCTTTTCTAAACCTGTATCAGATTGAGGTGACCGCAACCAACGCAGGCCCAGATATCTGTGGAATTGCCCAAGGAGGTGTTGGAAGGAGAGAAGCCGCCTGATGGTGTTGCTATGAAAATCAGTGCTCCCGGCTGCCAGCCACTCCTCGTGCCCCTCGTCCCAGATCTAAGTGCGCGAGTCAGGTAAGGTGTCAGAGGGGGGCGACCGACCCCCAAATGGGGTTTAAATGTTCCCAGTATGGGCCCCCCCATTGGCAACTGTCAAACTCAGTTCCGAATGGTACGGCTCCATAGCAGTTGAGTTTGACTGTTGCCAATGAGGGGGCCCATGCTTAATCGGCTGCGGCGTGAACCCTACTTTTCAGGCACCTGTGTGCCAGATCTGACCATCCCCTGCACCAATCTGAAATATTTTTAATAGTATAATTCTTAATAGAGAAGGAGTATCATCGCAACAAAAATGAAAGGAGACGGCTGAGTGGTTGGTGTTTTATGAGGATTTGAGCCATTTCCCCATGGAAATCACCACATTAGGGCTTAAATGCACCATGTGTGCTTAATCCAGTCTATCTCAGCACGCAAAGCGACCCACATAAAACTGGGCACACGCTCGGGTAGCTCTCAATGCCAGCTACACTTCGGTGCTAAAATGGTGTCGATCGGATGAATTGGCTGTGAGTGGCTGCCTTCTGAATGCAAAAATGCACATTTTCAGGCATTTCCTCCGTTAGCCCCCTCTGGTAAATTCCACAGGGAAATCCCAAATATCTGGTCACATAAGATGTATATATACGGTTCTGACCAACCCTACACATTTGAGCCTGCCATACCACACATCCACATTGTGCACCAGAAGCAGCTCTGAGATTTGATTTTTGAGGCAATAGTACAAATGCCTAAATGTAGTAGTGTTGGCCAGAACCTTTACGCCGTATACAACCGTACATTTGGTGCTTTCCCTGCCATAATTACCATGAATACACCATGTATATTTATGTGGTTCCAGCCAGCCCTATACATGTTGCATAGTCAGCTTGCTGCAAGGGCCAGAAGAAGCGTGCATGAAGCCTGGCAGGATGCTCGTCTACTTGAATTAAAGCCACAAAAGCACGAAGGCACACACACACTCACACCGTTTGCTCAGCAGCGCTGCAGTGCACGCCACCACTGCACTGCCATTAGTCACACACACACATTCACACACACATCCAGGTGCATAGTAGATTCTAAGAGCAAGAAAAGTGCACAACCCGTTTGCTCTGCAACGTACTGCCATCGGTCACACACACACACTCACACACACATCCAGGCGCATCATGCATGTAAATAGCAAGAAATGCACACATACACACACCGTTTGGTCATCAACGCAGCTGTGCACGCCGCCACCGCACTGCCATCGGTGACACCACACATCCAGGTGCGTATTGCGCTCAAGCGGGGCATGGACATCGCTTCCAGGAGACTTCCAGGAGCTAAAGAGCCGGAGACGTCTAGAAACTCGGTCGAGGGAAACAGCTTTGCCTGCGACGAGATACAGGGAAACGTTGGAGCATCTGTATCCACGTATTTATCAGGACACAAAATGCGTTTTCACGCGCGTCGTGATCGAGTAGTACAACAATCAAGGTTGTGTAGAGGTAGAGGTGGACTAGAGCAGGCTACAGGTAGAGAACGTGGTTACGGATGGTTGGGATTTACAGGAAAAGGCAGTGCGGCCATTAAGGTTGTGTAGAGGTAGCGGTCGGTAGGTAGAGGTAGGCTAGAACAGGCTACAGGTAACGTACATGGAAGAGTACATGGTTACGGATAGTTAAGGTACAGGAAGAGGTAGTGCAGCGATTAAGGTTTTGTAGAGTTAGGTAGAGGTTGATTTGACCACGGTAGTACTAGCAGTAGGGATAGAGGTAGGTACAGGCAAGGCAGGTAGATACAGGAACGTGACGGTGAAGCAGTGTTGTTCTAGTGTACTAGTTGTACTAGTGTACTAATTGTACTAGTGTACTAGTTGTACTAGTTGTACTAGTGTACTAATTGTTCTAGTGTACTAGTGTTCTAGTGTACTAGTTGTTCTAGTGTACTATAGTGTTCTAGTGTACAAGTGTTCTAGTGTACTAGTGTTCTAGTGTACTAGTGTTCTAGTGTACAAGTGTTCTAGTGTACTAGTGTTCTAGTGTACTAGTGTTCTAGTGTACAAGTGTTCTAGTGTACTAATGTACTAGTGTTCTAGTGAACTAGTTGTACTAATGTACTAGCAGTAGAGGTAGAGGTAGGTACGAGCAAGGCAGGTAGATGCAGGCAATGTCATGGGGAGGCAGTGTAGAGGTACAGATGCAGGCAAAGGCAATATGTGCATTCAGACCGTGCGTTCAGTCAATACTTCAGTTGTAATGACAGCTGATGTGTACTTATGTATTTGGGTCATGGGAAACGTGCATTTAGACCTTGCATTCAGACCCTGCAATCGGTCAAGACACTGCAGTTGTACTGATAGCTGATGTAGACTTCTGTATTTGGGTCATGGGAAATGTGGATTTAGACCGTGCGCCCTGACCGTGCAAGCAGTCAAGGCACTGCAGTTGCGATGATAGCTGATGTAGACTTCTGTATATGGGTCATGGGAAATGTGAATTTAGACCGTGCACCCTGACCGTGCAAGCAGTCAAGGCACTGCAGTTGCAATGATAGCTGATTTAGACTTCTGTATTTGGGTCATAGGAAACGTGCATTTAGACCTTGCATTCAGACCATGCAATCGGTCAAGACACTGCAGTTGTAATGATAGCTGATGTAGACTTCTGTATTTGGGTCATGGGAAATGTGAATTTAGACCGTGCGCCCTGACCGTGCAAGCAGTCAAGGCACTGCAGTTGCAATGATAGCTGATAAGACACTGCAGTTGTAATGATAGCCAATTCGGATTCTGTATTTGGGTCATGGGAAATGTGGATTTAGACCGTGCGCCCTGACCGTGCAATCGGTCAAGACGCTGCAGTTGTAATGATAGCTGATTTGGACTCCTGTATTTGGGTCATGGGAAACGTGCATTTAGACCTTGCATTTAGACCATGCAATGGGTCAAGACACTGCAGTTGTAATGATAGCCAATTCGGACTTCTGTATTTCGTTCACGTAAAATGTGGAGTTAGACCGTGGGTCCTGACCGTGCAATCGGTCCAAACACTGCAGTTGTAGTGATGGCTGATTTGGACTCCTGTATTTGGGTCATGGGAGATGTGGATTTGGACCGTGCGCCCTGACTGTGCAAGCAGTCAAGGCACTGCAGTTGCAACGATAGCTGATTTGAACTTCTGTAATTGGGTCACGGGAAGGAGTGTGACCAGTAATGGTAGTAAGATGCAGCCCGACCTTTTTGCTGCATCAAGTCAACAATGAACTTGTATACAATTTCCTTTCTCAGTAAAACACTGAAGTAGTCAAATTAATTTGTGGCCAGCTGAGGCCAGTCAGCAGCCAATCAGCCTAACAACCTGGCTGGAGGTCACCATTTAAGAAATGTAACCATTGAAATGGTGAGGTCAAGGCAGAGTGCCATTTCGGTAGTTTGGTGCCAAGCATTTGAGGAACAATATTTAAAAAGCAGCAAACGAGGATGCCTACAGAAAACGCTGCATCCTTATATAGGATTTGTAATTGACATCACGGCACTGGTTTTTGTAGCAAACAGGCAAGCGGGTGTTGAACAACTAGGAGCTCAGCAGGCTGACGATTTAATTAAACATTATGATATAGGATATAGGCATTAGTATTCTCATGCTTGAAGCTGTGTGTTAAAAAGCAGGGAGCTTGACAGATTGGTGGGCATACTTATAGGATTTGTATCTGACATCACGACACTGGTTTTTGTAGCAAATAGGCAAGCGGGTGTTGAACAACTAGGAGCTCAGCAGGCTGGCGATTTAATTATACATTATGATATAGGATATAGGCATTAGTATTCTCATGCTTGAAGCTGTGTGTTAAAAAGGCAGGGAGCTTGACAGATTGGTGGGCATCCTTATATATATAAGATTTGTAACTGGGTATCCTTGTATATATATAAGATTTGTAACTGGGCATCCTTATATGTATATATAAGATTTGTAACTGACATCACAGCACTGGTTTTTGTAGCAAACAGGCAAGCGGGTGCGCCAGACGCGCCGAATAAAACAACAAAGTATGCAACGCGCGTTTTATTAATCAGCTAGGCCAACTCTGCCTTTTGGGAGGTCTAGACCAGGCACATAGGGCCAAGTGCAGGGTTGGCCCGAATCGTGTTCATACAGTGTATGTATGTCATACACCGTACATGACCGTACGTAAATGGTAATTTTCTGCTAAAGGTAGCACATATACGCTGTTCATAGTATAAACGTATGCACACACCGTATTTTTCATATATATATGTAGGGTTGTGAGGACGTGTATAGTAAAAGGAAGATGAAAACTGAGAACACTGACAGAAAGGAAGAGGCACGTTTTGCTTTATTGCACGACAAGAATCGGAGTCCTTAAGTGTGTTGCACTGAACTCAGCGGTTTCGGCCAACCCTAGTCAATTGGACTGCAGTGCTTACACACACACACACGCACATGCACACACATACACACACATACACACACATACATATGGTCAAGTAAGGAGGAGCGTGTGTGGTAATACCATGCTACTGTGGCACCCTGGTATTTGAAATGCCCACCAATCTGTCAAGCTCCCTGCCTTTTTAACACACAGCTTCAAGCATGAGAACACCAATGCCTATATCCTATATCATAATGTACAATTAAATCGTCAGCCTGCTGAGCTCCTAGTTGTTCAACCATACATTTTCACACTGATATGTACTCACAGCCACAATGCTTCTTGCCAGTCTGCCATATCCCTGTCTGCCCAGTGCACGGTTCCGGCACAGAGACGACATGCACTCATCGCCACAAGTGCTTCTTACCAGTCTGCCATAATCCCCGGTTTTCAAGTTCAAATTCAATGCAAACTCGTGTTGGTCTGCCAAGATCCCCATCAGCCAAGCACACAGGCACCTCATCCTAGTGGCCTCTTTGCGCACTCTGCACACATGCAACTCTACAATGTTGCATTCCCAAGCAGCAGTACACAAAACCCTTACCAGTCTGTCAAGATCCCTGTTTTTGAAGTGTTTAAGCTCTAGCGTAATTACGAATACAAAGCCCTTACCAGTCTGCCGAGATCCCTGTCTTGCAAGTAAACAGGCTCAAGCAGCATTACCAAACCCTTAATAATCTGCTGGGATTCCCATCTTGCATGTACACAGGCTCGAGCAGCATTTCAAAACCCTTACCAGTCTGCCGAGATCCCTGTCTTGCAAGTAAACAGGCTCAAGCAGCATTACCAAACCCTTACCATTCTGCCGAGATCCCTGCCTTGCATGTAAACAGGCTCAAGCAGCATTACCAAACCCTGAGCAGTCTGCCGGGTTCCCATCTTGCATGTACACAGGCTCAAGCAGCATTTCAAAACCCTTACCAGTCTGCCGAGTTCCCCGTCTTGCAAGAACACAGGCTCAAGCAGCATTGTGCGGCAGGCGGCAAGTGGAGAATTGGCGATGGGCGCGAGGGCGTCCACCATCAGATTAAAAATGCTGTTGACAAAGGCTGTGCCATACATGGACACCTGCGTGCACAATTAGGGGGGCTGTTTAAGTCTGACCATAAAATACTATGTCCTCTTGATTCTAGCACAAGGCTGTTTAAGTCTGACTAGAAATTACTATGTTCTCTTGATTCTAGCACAAGGCTGTTTAAGTCTGACTAGAAAATACTATGTCCTCTTGATTCTAGCACAAGGCTGTTTAAGTCTGACTAGAAAGTACTATGTCCTCTTGATTCTAGCACAAGGCTGTTTAAGTCTGACCAGAAATACTATGTCCTCTTGATTCTAGCACAAGGCTGTTTAAGTCTGACTAGAAATTACTATGTTCTCTTGATTCTAGCACAAAAGCATTGCTGCCTGCTGCACCGTGCTTGGACATCTGCATGCGTGGATGAATGCAGGCATGCTTTGACCGTGCTTGGACATCTGCATGCATGCAGACATTCTTTCCATCATGCCTTATATTTTTAAAGGGTCACCACAATTGTGATTAGGCTAGTAACATCGCTTATTCTAACTTGCTCCTTCTAAAAGCTCCAAGTGCGCACAGATAAAAAGAGAACGGCCAGACCTGGTTACGGCCTATAATGGGCAATCAGGCGTTTGGAGCAGTATGCATAGACGCATACTTCTCCGTAACCACATGCTGCGTTCGAGATGAGGAACTGATCAAAAGCAAGCCTTAGTGACAACTCTCAAGCAATGCTCATTTCCAGCTCACCTCCAAGCGGTGTATCAGTGTGCTGCGTTCGAGATGAGGAACTGATCAAAAGCGAGCCATATTGACAACTTTCAAGCAATGCTCATTTCCAGCTCACCTCCAAGCAGTGTATCAGTGTGCTGCGTTCGAGATGAGGAACTGATCAAAAGCGAGCCATGGCTCACTTCCAAGCGATGTTGCAGCGTGCTGCATTTGAACCGAGCGGCTACAGAAACACAAGCTAGACGCACCTCTACTGCGCAGCTTGCCCAATCAAAAGGCAGGGCAGCGAAAGCCGCAGAATTTGACAAGACCTGCTCTTTTTGCTCCCTGCTCAACGCCTCGTATGCAGCGACATCTGTGAAGGGGAGGAGAGGAGCACGCATGAACAGGGTTGGCCTACACTGTATATATACGGTACGTATACGGTATTTCTAGCAGGAAAATCACCAAATATACGCACATATACGGTGTATATATATACGGTTTTTGCCAGCCCTACGCATGAAGCATGTGAGTGATGAAACTTGCTCTTGCTGCTCCAAGTTCAAAGCCTTGTACAAGGATAATAAAAAATAATAATGGATTGCACAATATAAGAAAGAAAAGCGCCGTGCACAGCAACATCTGTGACTAAGAGTAATGGAGCACACAGCAGCAATGTAAGCATAGCCACTACATCCATAAACATCTGTGGATGGAAGGAAGGCAACAGGATTCTTTGCAAAGCAAACTGAATGGTGCATATGATGAGGAAGGGACATTACAGGGAACAGGATTCTTTGCAAAGCAAACTGATTGGTGCATATGATGAGGAAGGGACATTTCAGGGAACAGGATTCTTTGCAAAGCAAACTAAATGGTGCATGATGATGAGGAAGGGACATTACAGGGAACAGGCTGGGTACGTGAAGTTTGAAGAAAAAAGAGGGTAGCAAGGAATGGAGAAGCGCTTTGTAAGAAAAACACACATTGTTGCTTCTATTGCAGGTCTTTGGATTGCTTCTGATTTGTACTGAACGGCTGATCTAAAGTGGAACAAGATCGATCTGACTGACACAACTTGAATAGGGTTGGCCAGAACCGTGTATATACATCGTATATGACCGTATATTTGCAGGTATATTTGGTGATTTCCCTGCCATAATTACGGTATATACACCGTATATATATGGTTCTGGCCAACCTTAAACATGAATGCGGTTGCGAAATTTATGCTGGTCATATACAAGGAAGTGGAACAAGATTCATCTGACATATACACAGCATGAATGTAGTTGCAAAACATATGCTGGTCACATACAAGGAAGTGTAACAAGATTCATCTGACATATACACAGCATGAATGTAGTTGCAAAACATATGCTGGTCACATACAAGGAAGTGTAACAAGATTCATCTGACATATACACAGCATGAATGTAGTTGCAAAGCATATGCTGGTTACATACAAGGAAGTGGAACAAGATTCATCTAAATTATACACAGCATGAATGTAGTTGCAAAACGTATGTTGGTTACATACAAGGAATTTTAACAAGATTCATCTGACTTACACACAGCATGATTGTAGTTGCAAATCGTATGCTGGTTACATGTAAGAAGGGTCTCTCAATATTGGACCAATACAAAGGATCCCAGGTAAGTTGTTACATCGGGGAAAGGGTTACCAAATGCTAATTCTCAGTATTACTAGGATTACTAGGATTACTAGGATGTTAATTCTCAGTATAACTAGGAATACTAGGATAATATTTGTTATTTGTCAGTATTACTAGGTGCATACTCCGCACGTAGCATAAGGTGCTGCAACAAACCTGGAGTGGGGGGGGGAGAAAAAAAGGGGGTGCTGTACAAATTTGGTAGACAATACCAACATTGGCTCAAGGAGCTTGCAATGCCTAAAGTTGTTCTCTCGTGGCTGCTATATAACATGACTACACTTCTCAAGGGTTCCTCTCAAAAATACCGGGTGGATGAACTGCTATATGACAACATGACTACACTTCTCAAGGGATCCTCTCAGACATACCGGGTGGATGAACTGCTATATGACAACATGACTACACTTCTCAAGGGATCCTCTCAGATATACCGGGTGGACGAACTGCTATATGATAACATGACTACACTTCTCAAGGGATTCTCTCAGATATAACCGGGTGAACGAACACTTGCTTCAGGCTTTTGCATTTAACACCTAAAGGAGGAGGTCTTACTTGCTGCGAGAATGACACTACCTGAAAAGGAAAAGCTCCAACATACCTGGTGGACCAAACACTTGTTCGAGGCTCGCTCGTATGCTGGCGGCACTCTCCGGCCCAAAATCAAACTCCATGGGAATGTGAAAGGTGTCCACACGGAGAGACTGCAGAGGCAAAGGGATGGAGAGGAGCAGCGTCACCAACACATAGGTAGTTCAATCCTTTCTTCAGAGATCAGAATTGAAATTGAAGGTGTGGCTTCACACCCCTAGGTGTGCATACAACTCAGCGACAAGCCTCAGAGGCATGCACACAGACAAACACACACATACATACATACATACATACATACAGAGGCGTACATACAGAGGCATACGTACGTCCTTGAACAGTGCACAGACTGTCTTGCACTGGACATACGTGTTTGTGTGCGCGTGTATGTGCGTGTATGTATGTGTGCGCGCGTGTGTATGTGCGTGTGTGTGCAAGTGTTCATGTGTCTTGGTAGCCAGATCATCTCCAGCGCTCCCCATCTATGTGATGAGAGAAGAGGAATTGAAAACAGCAAGCAACATTGCAGCGGCGCACACACACACACACGCACACACACACAAGCTCAGGGCACCGATCAATCTCCAAACATAGACTTGATGGTGGCCGCAGCAGCCCCTCTTGCATGTCATTGTTTGGTCTCCTACCTCTACATTCACACTTTCATCCTACCATCGTGAGTACAACAATTTTGGGCAACACACACACGCACACACACACTTGCCTGCAGGCTAGGCAAGCGTACAGCAGCCAGTTTTGGCACATGTCCTGCTTCAAGGGCGGAAATGGCGAGCATTTGAAGTGATGCAGACACGAGCGTTTCCTCCGCTGTGGGTATCTGTGTGAGCTCTAGCTCTTGGAGGCGGGTGCAGCACTGCAAGCGGTAGTGTGTGTGTGTGTGTGTGTGCGTGCGTGTATCTTGGTGTGTGTGCGTATGGTGCAGCACTGCAAGCGGTAGTGTGTGTGTGCGTGCGTGTGTGTATTTTGTGTGTGTGCGTATATGTGTGTGCACATGTATGCGTGTGCATGTATTTGAGCTCTAACTCTTAGAGGCGGGTGCAGCACTGCAAGCGGTAGTGTGTGTGTATGTGTATGTGTGTGTGTGTGTGCGTGTGTGTGTGTGTGTTTGTGTGCGTGCGTGTGTGTATGTGTGTGTGTGTGTGCGTATATGTGTGTGCACATGTATGCGTGTGCATGTATTTGAGCTCTAACTCTTGGAGGCGGGTGCAGCACTGCAAGCGGTAGTGTGTGTGTGTATGTGTATGTGTGTGTGTGCGTGCGTGTGTGTATTTTGGTGTGTGTGCGTATATGTGTGTGCACATGTATGCGTGTGCGTGTATGTGTGTGCACATGCGTGCGTGTGCGTGTATGTGTGTGCACATGCGTGCGTGTGCGTATATGTGTACATGTACATGTTTACGTATATGTACATGTGTACGTATATATGTGTGCACATGTATGCGTGTGCATGCATTTTTGTATGTACATGAGAGAATGCCAGTCATCCCAGCCCATTCTGGTCCCATACAGGCACAAGACATTCGTACAGCGCTACAGACATTCATCCCTGCCCTTCCTGGTCCCGTACAGGCACAAAACATTCGTACAGCGCTACTCTGCACATTGCTGACCAGGTTGAAAAAACGCACCCGACAAAAAGCATTGCTCAGGCCTGCCAAAGGCAACCAAACGAGCAGCAGCACACGAGTAAAAACACTGACTCATGTATTGGCACATGTATTGGCGCAACCAAACGAGCAGCAGCACGTGAGTAAAAAAGCTGAATCATGTATTGGCACATGTATTGGCACAACCAAACAAGCAGCAGCGCATGAGTAAAAACACTGACTCATGTACTGGCACTAAGAAGAACACACATTGTATTGCTTACGTGCAGAACCATAGTTAAGGCCCAAGGCGTCCATGAACTCCTCCCATCCAAGGCGTGTTGGCATGCATTAATAGCCAGGGTTGGCCAGAACCGTATTTGTATATTTACATATTTACACCGTAAATGACCACATACTTGGTGCTTTCCCAGCCAAGAAAAGAATATACACAGCATATATGGTCCTGACAAACCCTGTTAGTAGCCAATGACACACCCACCCACCTGCAACACAACGTCCAGTCCCGTTGCATTCATTGACACCTCCCATCCAAGAGCGAGTGATTGCAGTTGCTGCAAGCCAGCTAGGAGGTTCAGGTCGCTGTCTGCCTCTCGATAATCTAGCTTTAAGCGGCGCAGACTGCTTATCTGTGTGT
>Ga0307954_1001131_pt1 | contig 12967 bp, 9 predicted proteins | sample OrgLakmetagen437_FD_201822 | JGI IMG/M metagenome (GOLD analysis project Ga0307954, IMG submission 201822) | Saline water microbial communities from Organic Lake, Antarctica - #437 | ecosystem: Environmental > Aquatic > Non-marine Saline and Alkaline > Saline | place: Antarctica: Organic Lake... | reverse complement strand
AAGGCTGTAAGCAAGGGTGTCATTCACAAGAACCAAGGAGCCAACCGAAAGTCAGCTATTGCCAAAAAGGTAAATAGCATCTAATTAGCTTTTTTTAAGAAACCGGGCTAACTGCCCGGTTTTTTATTGCCCAGATTTTGCCATAGCTAGCAATAACTTCTCAATTGAGTACTCCGGATCGCGGCTCGCACCCTTGACATCAAAATCAGTTTGTGCCGCAAGCTGCACGAGGTGAATGAGTTCGGGCTCACTCCAACCAGCCAATTCTTTCCTTGCTCGATCAAGCTGCCAAGGTTGCATTCCAATTGCCGCGGCCGAAGCATTTCTATCATTGAATAATCTGGCTAACTGTCGAATCTTCATCGATAACGCTGCCGTGAGAGCAACGCTATCGATACCGGTAGCGAAACCATGCCTGAATAGCCTTATAGCCTCACTAGCATTGCCAGCCAAGGCCGCATCGGCAATTTTGAAAGCGTTCGTCTCGACTCGGCCCTGAAAAGTCCGCTCTACTTCCATGAGTGAAATCGTTTGAGCACCGGAGTTTGCCAATTGATCGCAGGCAGCACCAAGTTCGCCCATGTCTGACCCGAATGCAGCTACCAACGCGCGAATAGCAGGCTGGTCTATGGCGGGGCCAAGTCTTTGAAATTCGCGCTTTATAAAATCAATCCGGTCGGCATCTTTTTTGACTTCTTCGCAGGAAATGTTCAAGGCCGAAGCCGAGAGCTGCTTTTTTAGCTTGCCATTGTGTCCAACGAGGTTAGGAATGCGGACCACAATCGTGCAGCTGTCTGCGGGTTCCGCGAGCAATTGCTCAAGATCATCGGCTAAACCTTCGGAGCCGGCGCTAATAATGACGAGTCGTGGCTCGTCGAATAAGGAAGGTGAAGCTAGGTTAAAAATCAAACCCGGTGAATATTCACCATCAGCCACCTCATTTATTTCCAGATGTTCGTGGCTGGCTCGCAACTTATCCTTGATGAGCCTGATTGCTCTCGATGCAAAGTATGACTCTGGGCCCGATACCAACACCAGGTTGGCAGGCTCAGCCTGATGCCAGCTAACTGTTCGTCCATTAGTCACACCGTCAGTTTACCTGCGCCCGAAATGCTCCAGGCTTGCTCTTGAAATCTCAACGCGATTGAGCCAAGCTGATCGGTTCTAACTATTCTCGAACCACTAAGTGCCGCCTGATCCAGTGCTTTCTTGGTGGGATGGCCGTAGGGGTTTTGGCCAACTGAAAAGATTGCAATATCGGCAGATAACAATCGAAATAGCTCGGTTGACTGATCGGCTGAACCATGGTGAGCAACCTTTAGTAGTAGCGGCATTCCAGATAACTCATTCAACACCCCGCCGGCATTTCTCATCAATCTGGTCTGGCCAACGCCTCCTAGGTCGCCAAGAGCTAGCAACCCATAGCCTGCGCCAGTGAAAGACACGATAACAGAGGCATCATTGCTATCTTTGGCCTCGGTAGCCTTTGCTGTTGGTGCAAGCACTCTCCATTTGAGCTCCCCAAGTTTTCCGCCCATCCCAGCGAATCCGGTGAGCACTTCCACCTTTGATTGGGCGAGTGCTGTTTCAACCAGTGAAACCAATGGTCGATCATCTGCAAACCCAGAAATGATTGCGGTTTCTACGTATCGATTGTTCAACGCTCCATAAATACCACCCGCGTGATCGGCATCAAAGTGGGTTATGACTAAAAGATCGATTTTGGTAACTTGCAAATTATCCAAACACTTATCGATTGGCTCGGGTTCCCTACCCACGTCGATCAACGCAACAACACCTTGGCTTCGAACCACGAGAGCGTCGCCCTGACCCACATCGCAGTTCACAACATCCCACTCGCCATCAAAAACCTGAAATCGGATCTGATCGGCCGATGACCAAGAGGCCGAAAACAGCATTATCCCTACAAGAGAAGCCGCAATCCCGGTTCGATATTTCGAAAGTCTTTTCTGATAAAGCCCCAGGCTCAAAAGCACTATCAACGAGGCGAGTGCGACTCCAACTGGGCCCGCAACAAAGTGAACCCTCGCCGCCGGCCATCCTGATACTTCGGTGGCAACAAGTGTTATCCACCAGGTTCCCAGCGAAGCCACGTAGCTCAGGGCTGAACTCAAAACCGGAAGCGGATAAGCAAGAATCAAAGCCAGAATTCCGAGAACAGTCACGGGAGCAACCACCGGCTCAACGATCAGATTGGCAAGTACTGAATAGATTGGAATTGATGGCTGGAGCATCAAAAGAACTGGAGTTGTGGCAAGTTGTGCGGAGAAGCTCGCTGCAATTCCAATCGCGATAAGACGCGGCATGTAGCGTGAGAGCCAATTGTAGATCGGCAACGCCATAGTCAGAAGCCCAACCGTGGCAAGAGCTGAAAGAGAGAAGCCAAAATCAGTTGCTAGACCAGGATCTATTGCCAGTAAGAAGATTACCGCCCAGGCCAACGAGATTATTGGCTTCGTTCCGCGTCCAAGCCAAAGACCAACCACGACGAAAGTAGCCATGGTTGCCGACCTGAGCACACTTGACTCAGGACCCACCACTAGAACGTAGGCAACCATCACCAGCAAGGCGGTTACGAAACGGGTGTTTCTGGAGAGCGCACATGCAGCGGTCAGCAAATAGACAACGCCCATAACTATTGCCAGATTGGCACCGGACACCGCAACCAAGTGAGTCAGCGAGAGTGTCTTCATGTTCTCTGCCATCTCGGGCGACAGAAGGTCGCGTTCTCCGATTGCCAAGCCACCGACTAACGCTTTAGCGTCTGGGCTCACTCCCTGTGCTCGAAACAAAAACACAGCCCTTAGGCCCTCAATGAATTCGATTCTTGGGTAGGAAAGCTTTATTTGAGAGCTCGAGCCAGGCAAAGCGGTAACCCAAAGAATGAGCCAGTAAACAGCCGCAACAAAGATAATCACAAAGTTATTGAGCTCTTTATGTTTTCAAACAACTTGCTACCAATGCCGGTAACTTCTAGAAGCTGTTCAATGCTTGCAAAGGACCCAATCTCGTCGCGATATGCCAAAATCCGGCCCGCCAGTGCTGGACCAACACCTGGCAAAGACTCTAACTGTGAACTATTTGCCCGGTTGAGAGAAATGAAACCGTCCGTTGAGTCAGTGGCCATTTGTGACTCTGCAAGAATCACGACCTGCTCACCGTCGGAAACCAGTCGAGCTAGGTTGACGCTGGACTGAACAGCCAAAGCCGTGAAGCCGCCGGCCGCATCAATAACGTCCCGGACTCTTGCTCCGTAGGAAAGTTCGTAAAGACCGGGATCCAACACCTCGCCCACCACGTGGATATAGATTTCACCAGAAACGGTAAAGTTTTCGCTTTGCTGAACCAAGGCTTGTTCCACCTTGGGAGCACTGGAATTTGAAAGTAAAACACCAAACAAGATCGCAACCAGGCCGCCGGCAAGATAAAGCTGTTTGCGCTTTTTAGGGTCTAGAGCCTTTAGCCACTGAAATAGTTTTTGCATCTGAACAAGATGCACTAACCGAGTAGTCAGCTGGTCAAAGCCGTAAAACTCTGTAGAGAATCGCCTACTTGGTGGCTATGTTTACAAGCTTCGGGGCCCGGACAATCACGTTGGCAATTTCCTTACCCTGAAGCGTCCTTTTCACCGGTTCCGAATTCAACGCAAGTTCCCGCAACTCGTCCTCAGAAATCGCTACATCGACCTCGAACTTATCCCGGAGCTTGCCGTCAATCTGAACGATTGCAATTCCCTTTTGCTCAACAAGCAAGTCGTTTTCAACATCTGCGAATTGAGCGAGTGCGACGGATGGTTCGTGACCCAAAAGCTGCCACATGTCTTCAGCTGTATAGGGGGCGAACAGACTTAGGGCTTTAGCAAGCTCTTCAGCACCCTCTCTGACCGCCGGGTCAGCTGGGCCAACACCCTGGTCGATGGCCTTGCGAAGGTGGTTGGTGAGCTCCATGGCCTTGGCCACGCCCACATTGAATTTATGACTTTCTATTGCCTCTTTGAATCCAGCAAGAAATTGATGGGTCGCCTTTCGGACTGCTCTGTCTCCTGAGGCAAGGTTCGCCTTCGGCTCGCTCGTGACATCTTGCGCAATGCGCCAAGCGCGGGCCAAAAACTTGGCCGATGCGGCAGGAGAAACATCAGACCAGTCAATGTCATCTTCCGGCGGTCCAGCAAAGGCCATTGTGAGTCGGATAGCATCCACGCCATGAATGTCTAGCTGCTCGCTGAGACGCACCAGATTGCCGCGAGACTTGCTCATTGCAGAGCCGTTCATCAGCACCATGCCTTGATTGAGCAGCCTGGTGAAAGGCTCTTCGAAATCGACCATCCCGATGTCATGAAGCACCTTGGTAAAAAACCTTGCATAGAGCAGATGCAGAATTGCGTGGGTCACTCCACCTACGTACTGGTCAACCGGGGCCCATTTTTCCGCTTGCTCTTTCTCGAACGGAACTTCGTCGGAATTTGGATTCAAAAACCGTAGGAAATACCAGGAGCTGTCGACAAAAGTGTCCATGGTGTCAGAGTCTCGCTTGGCTTTACCGCCACACTTTGGACAATCGACGTTCAGCCAGTCCGTTGCCGCTCCAAGCGGCGAAGTTCCTTTTGGTGAGAGGTCCAAACCTTCGCTAGCTGGCAGTTCGACTGGAAGTTGATCGGCAGGCACTGGCACTTCCCCACAAATCTCGCAGTGAATAATTGGAATTGGCGTTCCCCAGTAGCGCTGCCTGGAAATTAACCAGTCTCGAAGCCTGAAGTTCTTCGCACCCTTGCCGGTGCCCTTGGCTTCAACTAGTTCGATGGCTTTGGAAATGGCCTCTTTCTTACCCAAGCCGTTTAGCTCCCCAGAATTTACAATCACACCATCGCCGCTGGTTGCAACCCCCGACAAAGCAGGGTCTTCCTCGCCGGTGTCGACAACCATATAAATTGGAAGATCGAAGGTCTTCGCGAACTCAATGTCCCGATCATCATGGGCAGGAACAGCCATGATTGCTCCGGTTCCATAGTCAGCCAAAACATAATCGGAAACCCAAACTTGGATTCGCTCATCGTTGATTGGGTTGAGTGCATAGTGACCCAAGAAAATGCCGGTCTTCTTTCGATCACTTGCCAAGCGCTCAATGTCGTTTGCTTTTTTGACTTCCTCTAGGTACTCATTAAATTGATCTAGAATCTCTGGCGACGCAGCATTGGCAAGCTCTTGAGCAAGTTCACTATCAGCGGCCAACACCATAAAAGTTGCCCCATACAGCGTGTCCGGACGGGTGGTGTAAACCGAAATCTTTTGATCCATGCCCTCGATTGCAAAATCGATATTTGCGCCCTGGGATCTTCCGATCCAGTTCCGCTGCATCGATAGCACCTTGGAGGGCCATTTACCCTCTAGTTGGTTTAGGTCATCCAATAACCGATCTGCATAGTCAGTGACCTTGAAATACCACTGGGTTAGCGACTTCTTAGTAACAACCGAATCACAGCGCTCACAAAGCCCCTGAACTACCTGCTCATTGGCAAGCACCGTTTGGCAACTTGGGCACCAGTTCACATTGGAGTTCTTCCGATATGCAAGTCCTCGACTGTAGAGCTCTAGAAATAGCCACTGGTTCCACTGGTAATAACTCGGGTCGCAAGTTTGCAACACTCTGTCCCAGTCAAAACTGCAGGCATACCTGCGCATCGAAGCCTTTTGTTGAGCAATGTTTTCGTAGGTCCAGGCTCTAGGGTCAAGTCCACGCTTGATGGCAGCATTCTCGGCTGGCAACCCAAACGCGTCCCAACCAATTGGATGCATAACGTTGTAGCCCTTTTGTCCCCAATAGCGTGCGATAACATCACCAAGCGCGTAGGCCTCAGCGTGACCCATGTGGAGGTCACCCGATGGGTATGGGAACATGTCCAAAACGTACTTAGTAGGTCTCGTGTCATCTTTTCTAGAAGAGTCAAAAGGTTTTAGTTCGTCCCAAACGGGCAACCACTTATCTTGAATGGCTGTGACGTTGTAATCTTCTTGCAATTAGTGACCTTTTGCTTCGCGAACTTATAGGTTACCAATTCACCGAGGCGCCCATGGCCTGAACTAGGGCTAGCGCTTTTAATTGCATTTCTGCATGCTCCGTTTCGGGATCCGAACCCGACGTGATGCCGCCACCAACCGAGATTCTGGCTGCTTGATTCTCGAAAATTGCGGTTCTGATAACCATTCCCAGATGCACTGATCCAACCAATAGCACCCGAATAAGCACCCCGGGGTCGATTCTCCAGTTCCGCGATTAAGTCGCAGGCTCTTATTTTTGGAGCTCCGGTCATTGAGCCCCCTGGAAACATTGCACTCAAAGCGTCAAAACCAGTTTTGGAGCCAGCAAGCTCTCCCGCCACATCGGACTCAAGTTGATGGACAGTCGAATACGAGCGCAGCGCTAACAGTGACTCGACGGTAATCGAAGCCGCATTGCAGACCGCGGACAAATCATTTCTGATCAAATCAACAATCATCAGGTTCTCAGCTCGCTCTTTTTCGTCGGCTCCAAGCGAGGCCTGCAAAGCAGAATCGATCTCCGGATCACTCGACCTGGCACGGGTGCCTTTTATTGGCGAGCTGGTAACCCTGACGCCGGAAACAGTCAAGAATCTTTCCGGCGAGATGCTTAGGTAGCTGACAGAACCAACTTTTAGGTAAGTGCAATAGGGTGAGCCATGATCTTTTCTGAGCCGGAGGAAAAGTGCGAGTGGATCGCCCGAATAATCTCCCACCAACTCCGTCGTTAGACAGAGCTGGTAGATCTCGCCCTTGGCAATTTGCGCTTTGGCTTTTTCGATATTGGCTAGATAGTTACTCTTACTGTCCCTTACTTGAAAACTGGCTGCAGTCGCGGCATCGTGACTAAACGCATAGTTAGCCGCATCTCCGCCGGCAAGCGCCAAGCGCAAGAGAGCGGCGTGAAACCATTCTGTGAAGGATTCTTTGTCATCAAAGTCTCCGACAAAAAACATGGCCCGATTGTCGTGATCGTAAACAAAGGCCCTGTCAACTTCAATGCCCGAAACAACTAATGGCCCAGTTTCTGGAAGCGCGTATTCAATAACGCCCACGAAACCCGGACGAAAACCAAACGGCAAGTTGTGATTGTGCTGCTCTTGCGCATACTTCGGAAGCTCGCTGGTCTCGGGTCCAGAACCAATTATCGAGAATCGAGAATCGTGGTGCTGCTCGCGGTCAAGCCAAAAAGAGTTCGGCTTACTGCCGAAAAAGGACACAAAAGTATCAGCCACAGGGCTCCAGCCGGCTATGCGTTCATAATAAAGTGGCATTTAATCCCTTTCCAGCCGCGTATTCTAGACAAGATGAGCGTAACTGGAGATTTCTTTCAATTCACCGGCGGTGAGCTGAATCCGATCGACCACGCCATACCAAACACTCTAAGCGTGGCTGACAGCTGGCTAGTTTCCAACGGTTCAACCCGAGTGATAGAGCGACATTTGGCAAGGTTTGCCGATTCGGTTACTAAAATACAGCAGCAACACCTGACTAGCTTTTTTGACGCCGTCGTGTCCGCAATTCCCACGGAAGGTGATTGGTTCCCAAGGATCGAATTTCGCAAGGAACAAAATCCTGGAGAACAACTGTTCTTTAGGCTTCGACCGGCTCCGCCGCGAACTCTTAGCTGCAGCCTTTGGTCTCTGGATGAACCGGACCCTCGAGTTGACGCCCAAGTGAAAGGCCCAGACCTTTCGGTTTGTCAGAAGCTCAGAAGAAAAGCCAACCTTCACGGAGCGGACGAAGCGGTCATTTTGGATGCTCACGGAAACGTGGCAGACGGTGCCTTATCGGCCATTGTTTGGTGGCGTAACGATGTGCTGTGCGCGCCCGACGACTCGACCGATTGGCTACCATCAATCACTAGAGAACTCGTCTTCGAGATGGCAAATCAGGCGGGCTTTGAAACAGCAGCAGTGAACTCAACGCCCCAGGACCTAGCGGGGTGCGAAGTCTGGAGCCTCTCGGCACTTCAGGGAATTCGAGGGGTAAACCATTGGCAAGACATTCCGCTTGCAGAACTTAAAAGACTCAGCTCATTTCGTAAGCGCTTGGCACTTCTGACTAACTCGTCCCTAGACGACGACCTCTCAATCGCGTAGTAAAAACAGAGCCGCTTTTTGATTTTGCTATGGGAAGATTATTAGCATGCCGGACCTCCTGACTGCCTTCATAGACCTCATCAGCTCCGTGCCGCCTGTTTGGCGAAATGTGATTGCCGGATTTGCAATCATGCTGGAAACTGCAGTTTTTGTTGGGCTAATTATGCCGGGCGACACCGTCGTCCTAATTGCATCAACCGGAGTTACCGACTGGGGTAACTTTGGCTTTTTATTGATGGCGGTTCTGATCGGCTCTTTGATCGGTGAAACCATTGGCTTTTCGATTGGCCGCCTTTTTGGCCCAAGGCTCCGTGCCAGCAAGCTCGGCCAGCGTATTGGGGAAAAGAATTGGCGTGCTGCCGACCAGCTGGTTGCAAAGCGGGGTGGGGTTGCCATTTTTATATCTAGATTCTTACCCGTGCTGCACTCGGTTGTTCCTGCAGCAGCAGGTATGACCAAGATGCCGTATAAGACTTTTATATTTTGGACATTTTTAGCCTGCACGTTATGGACATCGATGTATGTCGGAGTTGGATTCGCGGCCCGTGCTAGCTACGAGCAGCTAGAAGCAAACCTAAAAGTAGCTGCCTTTGTTGGGATCGGCATCTTGCTGGTGTTTATGCTTGCTATTTCGCTTGTGAAAAAGCTACTTGCAAAGATGCACTAAGAGGATTAGGTGGCTTTCTAAAGTTTTGGAAGCTGAAGTTAGTAAAAAAATAAAAACCTGAGTCATATCCGCCAAACAATTTTGTAAATGTCTGAGCTAAGACTTACACTTCTAACTATTCGAACAAGTGTTCGAATAGTTAGAAGGGGCGCTGGCTTTGGAAACAGAATTAGTTACCGGTGTCGTGCTTGATGCTGACGGCGCCCCGGCTTGCTTTACCTGGCGAAATGAAGTGTTTTTGACCGCATCGCGGCCAGTTCGCTGGTACTCCAGATCACTGTGGTGGCAACATGCTGATCAAGCTTCGCTTGGTCAAGGACAGAACTTAGTTGAGACTGAAATGTGGCGCTTGTGGGCGGCAAGCCGTGACAGTAGGTACTTTTTCCAGCTAAAACACCAAATGCCCGGTGACAACTGGGAAATTGAGCAAGCCAAACCCTAAATGAGCTTTACTCATCTAAATATCAGCTCCGCCTTCTCTGCCCACTATGGCGTAAACAGACCTGAGCAGCTTTGTGCAGCCGCAAGCTCCATGGGTGCTGAATCTCTTGCCATAACCGATCGAGATGGTCTCTACGGAGCAATAAAACACATAGGGGCCTGCATATCCAATGGCATCGCTCCAATTGTGGGCGTAAGCCTAGAGGTGACCGGAGATAAGCCTCTGGGTCGGGTTCTGATTCTGGCTCACGGAAATAATTCTGGAAGAGGCTGGGCAACACTTTGTCGCATCATCTCCCAGGCTCAAGAGCGAAAAGGTAAGAAAAAAGATGTCTCGATAGCAATCACTGACCTTGCTCACTTTTTCAAAGAAGAAACCTCCTGCACGATACTGATTGGTCTAGAAAGCTCGCTTGCCGATGTTGTGCTGACATCCAAGAGCAGTGCACGTGAATTAGCCGAAAAGTGGCGAGAGTATTTTCCGGCACCGGCAGCCCTTGCTATCGAAGTGGTAAACCATATGACCGAGCCCGGCAAGCTAGGTTCCGCGAAGCACGCAAGAGCAATGTTTGACCTAGCAAAAACTGTCGGTATTCCCCCGGTGATAACCAACGCGGTTCGCTACATAGAACCCGATGGTGCTTTGACCGCAGACATTCTTGATTCCGCAAGACACCTTGAGCCACTTGGGTTATTTACCCCGCAACCAAATGCTCAGGCATGGCTAAAGCCGTCACACCAGATGGCAACGCTGGCACTGGAAATAACCGAGGACACCAAGGAGTCCGTAGCGCTACTAAAAGCAACGGAGCTTTTAGCCCAAAAATGCTTTCTCGATCCGACTAGCGATTGCGGCTGGAACCAACCGAAAACTCCAGAGCAATCTTCACTTGGAGTGACAGAGAATCCCTTCGAGGTTCTCTGGCAAAAGAGTCACGCTGCAATCAACCTGCGCTACCCGGGGATAAAGGCAGCCGAGCTGGCAACTGTTCAGCATCGACTCTCAAAGGAGTTGATAGCTGTGAACAAGCTTGGGTTTGCAACTTATTTCCTAACGGTTGCCGACGTGGCACAAATGATTAGAGACATGCGCATAAGAATCGCAGCCAGAGGATCAGGAGCTGGCTCCTTGATCAACTACCTGCTTGGCATAAGCAGCGTTGACCCGATCGAAGAAGGCCTACTGTTTGAAAGGTTCCTCTCGACCGAGCGAAGCACCTTGCCGGACATAGACATAGATGTTGAATCCGCCAGAAGACACGAAATTTATCGCGCGATTTTTCGGCGCTACGGTGGCAACCGGGTAACCCTGCTTTCAATGCAGTCCACCTATCGAGGCAGGGGTGCCGTCAGAGACGGCGGAATGGCACTTGGCTTAGACGATCAGCAGGTTGATGAGATTGCTAAAAACATGTGGCGCTTTTCAGCGAAAAACTTCCGGTCAGAAATGTCGAATAAACCCGAGCTTGCAGAATTTTCCAAACTCACCGAATCTGACCGCAAGCTAAATCTGCTGGTTGATATCACTCAAAGACTAGACCGCCTGCCTAGGCATATTTCCATGCACCCCTGCGGTGTGATTCTCGGAAACTCGAGATTACTTGACCTAACCCCCACTGAGCCAAGTGGCATGGGCTTGCCGATGAGTCAGTTTGACAAAGACGATATGGATCCGATGGGCTTTCTGAAGCTCGATGTGCTGGGGGTGCGGATGCAAAGTGCAATGGCCTACACAATAAAAGAGATCAAGCGCGTAAAAAAAGTTGACCTAGATTTAGACAAAGTCCCGAGAGATGACCCGGCCGTCTACAAGATGATCAGGACCACCAACACTCTTGGACTATTCCAAATTGAAAGCCCTGGTCAAAGAGAACTAACCGGCAAACATCAACCCACCAAGTTCAATGACCTCACAATGCAAATTTCACTGTTTAGGCCGGGGCCAATGAAGGGCAACATGATTAAGCCCTACCTAGATGGCCGTCACGGTTTTATCCAGCCTGACTACATGCATCCAGACCTGCGTGAGATCCTCAAGGAAAGCTATGGAATCGTGGTCTTCCACGAACAGCTGATGCGCATAATGCAAGTCATGACCGGTTGCACTCTGGCCAGGGCCGATGAGATGCGTCGACAGCTAGGAAAACCAGACAAGACCCGTCTGGTTCAACGCTATTTCAAAAAAGCAGCCGCTGCCAGAGATTACACTCCAGCTGTAATTGACAGAGTGTGGTCGATCCTCGAAGGGTTTGGAAGCTTTGGCTTCTGCAAGGCACACGGGGCTGCATTCGCAGTCCCCACCTATCATTCAGCCTGGCTAAAAACTCACTACCCCACCGAGTTCATAGCTGGCCTCCTAACCCACGATCCAGGCATGTATCCGAAACGCCTGTTGCTCGCAGAAGCCAGAAGATTGAAAGTTCAGCTCCTGGGGATTGACGTTAATCACTCAACTAATCAGTACGTTGTCCAGCAAACCAGACAAGAGCTGGGAGTAAGAGTGTCCCTGGGTGAAATTTCAGGTATCTCAAAGCCCGAAATGGACCGAATCATTTGCGAACAACCCTACAAAGATGTGACTGACTTCTATCTGAGAGCCAGACCTTCAAGGCGCACCTTGGAGCGGCTTGCTCTAGTGGGCGCCCTTGACTCAATAGCCGGAGTCTCAAAAGAAGAATCAATCCACAACCGAAGTGACCTTTTAGTCAAGGTTAGACAACTCAGCTCCAAAGCTGGGCCGAGGGTTGATAAAAATCAGCTGACATTCGACCTGAAAAATCTTGATCAACTCCCGGTTGGCAATCCACCACCCTCGAGGAAACAAGAACTTGAAGCTGAAATGGCTGTTACTGGAATGGACATCTCTGAACACCAGATTCATAAGTTCCAGGAGATGTTAGATGAAATGGGAGTTGTTCGAGCAAGTGAGGTCGGCTCGCTAAGAAGCAACACCGAGGTTCTAGTTGCCGGAGTTAGGATCGCCACTCAAACTCCGCCAATGCGCAGCGGCAAGAGAGTTGTGTTCATAAGCCTTGACGATGGTTCCGGTATTGCAGATGCCACATTCTTTGACGAGGCACAGCGCCGTTGCAGTCAGCTGCTATTTCAAAATAAGTTGCTTCTGATATCGGGCAAGACCCGACGCACCGGAGTGCGAGGAGTTTCGATACTTGCCGAAAACGCTTGGGACCTGCGCCAATTGTGGCGGCAGTGGGAAAAGCGAGCTTCTTAGTTTTGGTTGAAAATAGATAGCAGTCGAAGAATTTCGACGTAAAGCCAAATCAGAGTCGCGGTCAAACCAAATGCTGCTCGCCACTCCATCTCCTTAGGCCAACCCTGACTAACGCCCTGGCTAATAACCTCAAAATCAAGATTCAGAGTGAAAGCGGCTAGCCCGACTCCAACCAAAGCAATAAGCCAGCCAAATGGCGAGCTATAGATGCTAATTCCAGCAAACATTGCAAAGCCCAGGTTTACAAGCGCGAAGACAAGGTATCCCGTCACCGCGAAAGACATGAAGCGCGTGAAGCGCTTATCAACTTTCACCCAGCCAAAACGATAAGCAGCAAACATCGCCCCTGCAGTTGCAAAGGTTCCGATCACAGCAGTCTGAACGATTCCTGGGTAGAAAGACTCCAACAGGCCGCTAATGCCGCCGATGAAAACGCCCTGCACCAACGCATAGGCCATGTAGAGACCTG
>Ga0307954_1001127_pt1 | contig 12990 bp, 8 predicted proteins | sample OrgLakmetagen437_FD_201822 | JGI IMG/M metagenome (GOLD analysis project Ga0307954, IMG submission 201822) | Saline water microbial communities from Organic Lake, Antarctica - #437 | ecosystem: Environmental > Aquatic > Non-marine Saline and Alkaline > Saline | place: Antarctica: Organic Lake... | reverse complement strand
GACTGATTTAATTAGCAAGGCTCTGATGAAAGCGTACAACCTAAGGCAGCCGTCCAGAGGATTGGTCTTTCATAGTGATCGCGGGTCTCAATACACCAGTAAGCGCTTTGGAAAAATACTCAAGGGTTATGGCATAAGAGCCAGTATGGGTGACGTTGGGGCTTGCTGGGACAACGCCGTTGTCGAGCGCTTCTTCGGTAGCTTAAAGCATGATTGGATCTTTAAAGTGGCCCAGCCTACGCGTGAACATATGAAGCAAGATGTGGCGGCTTATATGAGGTATTACAACCAGAAAAGGTTTCATTCGAGCAATAGCGATATGTCGCCAGTGAACTTTGAAAACTCTCAAATAAAAGTGCCCGGTTTGGGTTGACCAGAACAGGGCGCACTGATCCTGTTTCACGCTTTTCGCAAGAAATTACTGATCGAATGTCCTATCTTGCGCAACATGACCCGTTAACCGGCTTACTCAACAGATATGCTTTCAGGGAGTCTTTCGAACAGGCAAAAGGCCTGGCAAGAAAGCATCGGAAGAAGATGGTGATGCTGTTTAGCGATCTGGATAATTTCAAGGATAGGAACGATACCCTCGGTCACATCAACGGCGACATAGTACTGAACAAATTGAGTCGCGAAATACTGGCCAGTGTGCGAGTCACAGATCACGTCTGCCGATATGGGGGTGATGAATTCGCAATCTTATTGAGTGATATTGAGCAGCCAGAGCTAGCCTTTGCGGTAGTCGACAAGATACAAAAAGCAGCATCCTCTTCAATTGACATCAATGGCCAGAGCATATCGGTCAAGCTGAGTACTGGGATAAGCGTCTACCCTGACAACGGTGAGACGCTGGAGGCTTTATTGTCTTACGCTGACGCCGCCATGTATCAGATAAAAGCCTCAAAATCATGGGATAGTATAATACCGCAAAACAATGTCCTGGCGAACGCTCAATCTACCCGTTAATAGGTTGTTTTTCTCGATTCCAGACGATCGGTTTCATTCCTGACCACTGAATAGCACTCACAGCAAAGTCTCTCCAGCATCGCACGGTCCAGCACAGTAATATGACCACGTTGATACTTAATAGCGCCCACTTTCTGGAGTTTTCCTGCGGCCTGAGTGACACCTTCGCGTCGAACGCCGAGCATGTTAGCAATCAGTTCCTGGGTCATATTAAGATGTTCATCTTCCAGTCTGTCCAGTGACAACAGCAGCCAACGACACAGTTGCTGGTCGATGCTGTGATGCCGGTTACACACCGCGGTTTGTGACATCTGCGCAAACAGTGCCTGGGTATAGCGCAGCGTAAGAATACGGATTTCAGCCTGGCTATTGAATTCTGCGATCAAGTCACTCGCAGACATCCGGTAAGCACAGCCATGACTCTGCACAACAAAACGGTTTGGAGTACTCAGTCCTCCCAAAACCACAGCAACACCGGCCATTCCGTCACGGCCGACAACCGATATTTCGGCCGATGAACCATCTTCGGTAACAGAGAGCAGGGAGATAATGCAGTTAACAGGAAAGTAGATATATTCTATGCTTTGACCGGACTCATAAATAACCTCGCCTAGACTCAAGTCAACCTGCTGCAGTTTTGGGAATAAGCGCGCGCGCCTCATCCGATAACGCTTCTAACAGCCGGTTTCTCAAAAATTCTGGTGCATCGTCCATATGAAACCTGTGAAGTGACTAATAATTACATGCTTGGCACGCTAAAACCGAGGCTGCGATGGCACTTCCCTGATGATGCGTTGCTTAATGTACCACAAGTATGAACCACGGGTTATGTTTTCATAGCTCAAAATAGTTCACTCAGTGACGAGGGTCGATAAGATTACTCATCGAATTGCAAATAAGAATCCGCGTCGCCTTAAAAACCCTGCTCGGGTGATAGACCGATAAGCATCGCATTGAGATATTCTCATGTCTTGGAGCAGATAGCCGGTCCACAGGAGTCATAGTCAGAGAGGTTTGGGCGGCCTTTCGTATGTTTTACCCTGATAATTATTCGACGATTTTGCACGAATGTTCGCTACCACACAGAGATGTCCGGCCAAAAGGCTTATCTTACGTCATAAGGACTACTTAAGCGGTCATCCCTCTGGTCTGGGATAAGGAAGCAGAGCCGCTGACAGTATCGGTAAGGAACCGGCGTCAGGGATACAAAAGGATTTGACTGAGTAATAAGGGAAGAAACATGCACTAGCCGAAAATCTGCTAGTTACTCGCGCCGGCACTGCAGGCGCGAGTTTTAATGACTATTACCTGCTGTGGCCAGGCTGACCGGCATCTGAACCTGTTGCTTTATTCGATAAAACGCCCGCAGGGAAAAGATGCCGCGACTATGAACACCCCTTGTCACTAACAACAATGACCCCGGTCCAGCTCAGGATCAAGAACCACTCGATTGCGACCCTCGGCTTTTGCCTGGCACAGCGTCTGAGATTACATTAACAACAATTTTTCCGACATGTTCGGCTCTTCCGAACCAGTCAATCGCTGCAGGTATATTGGCCAAGGAAAAGGGCCCGTCGATCACGCAGTCCAACGTGCCGGATTCAAACATCTGGCTGATCCTGTTCAGTCCCTTATTGGGTTTCAGACTGAGGATCTTCATCTGCTTGCCCGTCAGCCGCGCAATGACTGGCCCCACACAATACAACTGTAGCAAAGATGGCAGATGCCCGCGATATCCCGACCGACCCTAATGGAACTGGCCGGTGCCAATCAGGCACTGCGAGGCCGCCACGGCTATTCAAACCCCCAGCCGCATTTGCTGATTATCGACAGTTTTGAATACCTTGCACCGCTGGAAGGCTGGTTGCAGGACGAGTTTTTGCCTGCGCAGACCCCGGGCTTTCGCCTAATATTGGCCGGCCGCAGCAATCCGCACTGAAACCTGGGCCCAGTCAGCAGGTGGCCGCAAAACGACTTGCTTTGTCCTACTCCAACTACCGGCGTCGCCTGACCGAGGCTTTAAAGCTGGTGGCGTCAGAATGGTGGACTGAAGAGCTGAGATTGCGCGAAAGCTGAGCAGTATCTGAGTCATTGCGATCGATAGAATAAATTGAGAAAGAGTTCACATCTGTCAAACATTGTTTTAATACCTACCGTCGCCTGTTTCTTGAGTGCGCGACATCTATTCCCAAGGTAATGTGAGCATTACAGAACTAATAACTGCAGAGTGGACGGGTAGTTACTCGCAGGTCGTGGCTGCAACGATACAAACCACAGGTCGCTTCAATACCCCTGGGCCGTTCCAATGAGGCATTCCATCTTGTCTGAAAGGCAAAGGTGGGATTCCTGCACGGGCTTGATCTTTGGCAACCAGGGCTGAACCTGCTCCTTCCTAAACCCTCCTGCCTCTTCTTCCGATAGATTGACTTTTTAGCAACCGTGAGCATGCTAATATTCTGATTAGAAAGCATTTTATTCCACCAGATGGAACTAGATTCTGTTTTTGTAGACATTCCCAAAACGTTCCGGTATACCTGTGCTCGAACTGATTTCGAAAATATTCGAACTCAATAAATACAAAAACGAAGACCAGGGACGCACTATGTCAATCAACCTACGCACTCTACTGCTCGGCATTGCTCTGATATTGCTCGGCGGATTCCTCGCCAATCAAATTCAAACCGTCTCCGGTGAGGTAGACGTAAGCACTGTTCGATTTGCCGGTAACAACGGCATCATTACCCATGCAAAGCTCTATGTTCCCGAAGGCGTCACCAACGATAACCCGGCGCCCGGCATTGTGGCCATTCATGGCTACATCAATACCAACGAAACCCAATCCGGATTCGCCATTGAATTTGCGCGTCGCGGTTACGTCGTACTGGCGCCCGACCAGACCGGCCACGGCTATTCTGACCCGCCCGCCTTCGCCAATGGCTTTGGTGGTATGGATGCCCTGGCCTACATGCGCACACTGCCCTTTGTCGATACCGACAACATAGGCCTTGAAGGTCATTCGATGGGCGGTTGGTCTTCGCTTATCGCCGCCTCTGTCTATCCGGATGGCTATAAGTCCATGGTTATTGCAGGCTCGTCACCCGGCACCTTCGGAGCACCCGAGGGAACCGCAACCTGGCCGCGCAATCTGGCCGTTGTGTTCTCCCGGTTCGATGAGTTCTCTCAGTTAATGTGGGGCATTGAAGTTCCCGCCGACATTGTCGAAACCGACAAACTGAAAACCCTGTTCAACACCGATGAAACCATCGAGCGCGGTAAGGTGTATGGCGATATAGACGCAGGCACCGCTCGCGTTCTTTATCAACCGCCAGTCACCCACCCGGGCGATCATCTGTCGACTGTGGCTATCGGTCATGCCATCGACTGGTTTGACCGGACACTGGATGGTGGCGAACCGCTGCCGGTCTCGGATCAGATCTGGATCTGGAAGGAACTTGGCACCCTGCTGTCGCTGATCGGCATGGTCGTGCTTATTCCCAACGTCATTCGGGGGCTGGCACAAACGGCGCCATTCCGCTCGGCAATGGCGTCTCCAGTGGCACCAAAATCGCTCACCGGCGGTGGCTGGTGGATCGGAGCCTTTGTTTTCATGGCGCTGCCTGTGGTGACACTCTTCCCATTCAAAGGGTTAAGCGAAACCTGGGGCTGGGCGGCCAGCGCGTTGCTGCCACAGAACATCACCACCCAGGTCATGGTTTGGGCAGTAGGCGTTGGACTGATCGCGTCGCTGTTGTTCGTAGCGTGGCATTTTCTGATAAACCGTAAGACAGGCGCGACCGCGTTGCACTATGGCCTGGTATCAAGCGATGGGTTTTCACCGGGTGCCATCCTGAGGTCACTCGGTCTGGCGCTCGCCGTGGTGGGTGTACTTTACTCATCCCTGTTGATCACCGCTTACTTGTTCGACACCGACTATCGCTTTTGGGTATTTGCAATGAAACCGCTCAGTGCGCTGCACTTGCGCATTGCGTTGAGCTATGTGATTCCCTTCTGCCTGTTTTTCACCGTCGTCGCGGTCCTGCTGCAGGGTCAGCTGCGCCAGAATGACTGGAGTTTCCGTCGGGAACTGTTCACTAACTGGGTGCTGCTGACGGGCGGCTATGTGGTACTGCTGGTAATTCAGTATATCCCGTTGTTAATGGGTGGCAGCTTGACCATCGCCTCTGAACCGCTGTGGACCATCATTGCGTTTCAGTTCCTGCCGCTGATGACCATCGCAGCGCTGGTCTTTACCGTCGCTTACCGGGCCACCGGTACGGTCTATACCGGCGCCTTCATCAACGGGATGCTGGTGACCGGTATTGTCGTCGCCAGCCAGGCCACTCACTACGCTTTCTGAGGGCTGCAAAGCCAAAGAGCCAGCCACCAGCCTCCGGGTTGGTAGCTGGCACCGACCACGAGTACACTGTCAGCGTTCTCAACACTGATACTAACGGCCCATGACAGCAAAAAACCCGACATTCTCCGGGCAGATCACCGCACTGGCACGTGGCCTCTCGATCCTGCGGTGTTTTTCCAAAGAAGCGCCCCAGCTCAGTAATGGCGATCTCGCCCGTCTCACAGGTCTGGCCAAGTCGACCGTATCACGTATGACCCACACCCTGACCGAGCAAGGCTATCTGATCACCAGCCCAAACAGCAGCCGTTATCGGCTGGGCCCTGGCGTTCTAGGGCTGGGCTTTCAGTACCTGGCTCAATCCGGCATTCAGACCTTTGCCGCACCCCACATGCAAGCACTGGCCGATGCCATCGGCTGCTCAATTGCGCTGGGCATTGCCGATCATGGCGATGTTATCTATCAGTATGTCGCAAACTGCGATAACCCCTACGGTTTGAGATTGTCTGCAGGTGCCAGACTCCCGCTAACGCAAACTGCCATAGGCAGAGTATTGATCGAAATGCATGCCCGGGAGGGACGACCACTCGACATTTCATTGGGTACCCAGGGACTGCCGCGTCAAAACGATGCAGATTTCGATCGACTCGGTGCCTGTTTGTCCATCGGGGAATGGAAGCCGGAAATACACGCCATTGCGGTACCGGTTTATCCCGTTCCGGGCGGCCCGATCATGGCCTTAAACTGCGGCGGCAGCGCCGTTACCCTGACACGATCTCGCCTCGAAAAAGAAATACTGCCAGCATTAAAAGCAACTGCCACGGCGATCGAAAAAGCACTCAACGCCGCGCCCGGTATTAGCTAACTGGTTAGTTGTGCTGTGGCATCGGCCTGCCTGGAAGTTAAGTTGAAAAGCAGCGACTCCTTTCCAGAACTCGGATTGAACACCCATCTTAAAGATTGTGTCTAACTAGCCTTAACGCGGCAGCCCGGGCAAGGGCCACCACATTGGCCCCGGCTAGCCGGATTTACTCGTTGAGAGTGGCCATCACAAGGTCATACAGTTCACGACCGGGTAGTCCCTGATCGGCCATCTGCCGCATCCAGGCTTCGGCAGTCGGCTCGGCTACCCGGGCTCGCAAACGCGCCAATGCTTCCGGGGTAAAGGTTACCCGCTCTATGCCCCTGGCATCGAGAGTCGGACCCCATTCGTCCAGCGTATCCTGACCGTAGAAAGCAATATAGTAGGCCAGCGCCCCGGGAACGGATGAAGCCAGTGCCCTGAGGTGGTCGGCAGACAGCCGTCTCAGTGCGTCGATGTTGACGACAACCGGGCAGTTGACGGTGCCGGGGTTCAGGTTGGTGGTCCACCAGTCCGCCGATTCGACCGTGCCGAACGCCATATGCGCATGGGGTGCGAAAGAAGCACCTTGGATCGACCCCGATTCAATCGCTTGTCGGACTTCAGTAGCTGGCATCGAGTCAGGCACGGCACCCAACATGGCCAGAGCATTACCGATACCGCCAGTAGCACGTACCTTAAATCCTGCAAAGTCGTCCAGGCTTTCGGGAGCCTGACCTACGCCTATTATGTTGTATTGTGGCAAGGGAGAAGGCATTAGAATCATGGCGTTCCAGCGTTTCATATCCCTAACGACGGCCGGGTGTTGATACAACGCCATGGATACCTTCACTTCCTGAGACAGATTCCCGACACCGAGAAAGGGCAGCTCCAGAACCGTGAGCGTCGGATTTTTCTCGGGATGATAGCCAGCACATATCTGCGCCATCTCAAAATCACCCGCATCAATACCGTCCAGGTTTTCCGTGTTTTTTGCGAGCCCACCATAAGAAAGGTTAAGCGTAAATTCACCGTTGGTTTTTTCAGCAATCAATTCGGCAAGTTTCTCTACATGCTCGGTAAACGCCCGACGTTGCCCCCACAGGGATACTTGCCATTCAGTGGCGGCATGCACGGTGCCAGAAAACAGAGTGACACATAGAGCAGCGACCAGACCATTAGATCGGACTGTAGAAACCATAGTGAGTTACCTTTTTGTTGTTATTAAATAAAGCGTTCATGGTGATGAACGCTCCCAAAATAACAGCAATGGTTAGGCCAACGTGACACAGTGCAGAAACACCCGCTTGCAGAGCTTAAGAGAACCTATGTGGCGAAATTCCGCTTGTTCCAGCTTCATTGATGAGCAATATATTGCCTATTGGCAAGTGGGGCTGGGTTTTGGCTGGGAGTTGGGTTGAGTGGTTGGTTATGCTGCCCAAGGTCCTTCGACAGGCTCAGGACGAACGGGGGGTCGGTTCGGTGGTTTGGTTTGCTTTCTGTCGCGCACGGGGTGCCCTCCTACAGGGCTCTAGCCGGGAATGGTTTTTTGGTGTGTTTTGTGTGTTGCCGGAATGCGCACAAAAGATCAGGCACCAGCCGGTATCGGGTTTCGCAGCAGGCAGGGATGCCTGCGGCAGGGCTTGGGGGCAGGAGGCCCCTGCAAGACCGGGCGAAAGTCGGTGGCGGCTGGGGCCGGGTTGTGGCTCGGAGTTGGGTTATGCGGTTGGTTATGATCCCCAAGGTCTTTTGACAGGCTCAGGACGAACGGGTGGGTCGGTTCGGTGGTTGGTTATGCTGCCCAAGGTCCTTCGACAGGCTCAGGACGAACGGGGGTTGGGGTAAGAGCCGCCGACCAGAATGCCCATACCCCGTTCTCGTGGTATTGTGTGGGAAACACCGTGATTCAAACAGGTAAACCGATCATCCAACAGGTACTTATGAAACGCACCGTACTGATCCTTGAAGACACGCCCGATATCGCAGAGCTGGTGCGCATGCACCTTGAGGATCTGGATTGCACGGTGCTGGTTGAGCCTCGCGGCGATACGGGTCTTGCTCGTTTTCGCGAAGGCGGGATCGACCTGGTGATACTGGACCTGATGCTGCCGGGTTTGGATGGTCTGTCAGTCTGCCGGGAAATCCGAACTCTGCCGGGATACACGCCGGTATTGATGTTAACGGCACGCAGTTCGGAGCTGGACCGCGTGTTGGGGCTGGAAATGGGTGCGGATGATTACCTGACCAAACCCTTCAGCGTGGCCGAGCTGACCGCCCGGGTCAAAGCCCTGTTCAGGCGTGTCGATGCCCTGTCGCAAACGGCAGTAAAGCCAGACAACAAAATCCTGATCTGCGATCAGCTTCGGCTCGACCCCTCTAAACGCCGGGTCTGGATCGCCGATGCAGAGGTTGAGCTGACGGCGCGTGAATTCGAATTACTGTTCCATTTTGCCAGCCATCCGGGCCAGGTGTTCAGCCGCCTGCAACTGCTCGATTCCGTGTGGGGTTACAATCATGAAGGCTATGAACACACCGTCAATACGCACATCAACCGGTTGCGTGGCAAGATCGAAAAAGACCTCAATAACCCTCACTATATTCAGACAGTATGGGGTGTCGGCTATCGTTTCAGAGAGTGAGTGAATAAATTATGACAATGCGCAGCCTGTATGCCCGCCTATCCCTCGGCCTTTCTGTGCTACTGGTTGCTGTGGGCGTGGTGTACGTCTCTATAAGCCTCGTTGCACTGCGCAGCTACCAGGCATCGGTCAATCAGGAGTTGAACCGTAATCTGGCCAGCAATCTGGTCTCAGACCGCAATCTGGTCGATAACGGTGAAGTAAACTTTGATGAACTGAACGAACTCTTTTCGCTGTACATGTCAATTAACCCAAGCATCGAGATTTATCTGATTGATACCGATGGCGGCATCCTCTCCTATTCGGCCGATCCCGCAAAAATCAAACGAAACAGTGTTGCCATGGCACCCATCCGCAAACTGCTGGCAAACAGTGAATCCTACCCTCTGCTGGGTGATGACCCTCGCAGTCATGATCGACAGAAGGTGTTTTCTGTCACACCGGTGCCTTCAGCCAATAATGTGGAAGGTTATCTCTATGTTGTGCTTCGGGGCGAGGAGTACGACTCCGCCGAACTGATGGCCCGAGAGAGCCAGTTCTTTGTCACCAGCACATGGGCGGTCGCCATCAGTCTCGCCATTGGCTTGCTGGCCGGATTGGCTGTGTTTCATCTACTGACACGCCGCCTGACACGGCTGGCAAATACCGTCGAACACTTTCAGAACCAGCTAGCGCCCGACGGGCCCCCGGCATCAAACGTATCGGGTGATGAGATAGACACCCTGGCTTCAACCTTTGAGCGCATGTCAACACGGATCACGCTGCAACTCGAACAACTGCAGGAGAAAGATGCACTGCGGCGTCAACTGGTTGCGCAGGTATCACATGATCTGCGCACACCGCTGGCATCCTTGCAGGGCTATATCGAAAGCCTACTGATAAAACGCCACAGCCTGAGTGATGAAGAGCAAGCACGCTTCCTGACCATCGCCTTGAACGAATCCCGCCGACTCGGAAGACTGCTCGATGAACTGTTTGAGCTGGCTGCGCTGGAAGCCAGTGAAAAACAACCAGTTCCGGAGCCCTTCTCGCTACCCGAACTGATCCATGATGTGGTTCAGAAGCACCAGCCCGTTGCTACAACACGAAAACTCGAGCTGCTCATTGATGGCGACCTGTCATTGCCCCTGGCTTATGCAGATCTGGGCATGACAGAGAGAGTACTCGACAACCTGATCGGTAATGCCCTGGACCATACGCCCGAAGACGGCCGCATCAAATTGACACTCGCACAGGAGGACCAGCAGGTGACTGTCACGGTTCACGACAGCGGACCGGGCATCGACCCGGCAGACCTGCCTTATATCTTTGATGCTTTCCACCGGGGTACGTCCGGGCGCAGCGCTAACCATGCCGGGCTTGGGCTCGCCATTGCCAAGCGCATCATGATGCTGCAGCAGGGAAGCATCAGCGCCAGCAACCACATCGAACAGGGTGCGATGTTCGTCATTAGCTTGCCGCTAGATGCCACGTTAATGGTTCATTCAAACACCAATTCTTAATCGTGATACTTTTGTTATAAACAACAGACTCCCTTGTGAACCTTTACCGGCAGACTGTCTCTCGTGGCAATCAAAAACCACTTTTTATCTGTCTAACAGGTTGTTGAAAAAGGCTTCCTGCCTTTTCCAAAACACGCAAAGCAAAAAGTGTAATTTTTACTTTTCTTACGAAATCAACGACTTACCAGTCACCGATTTCGCCAGAACATCCATGTCCTGGTTGCAGGCGCTGAAATTCTGCGAATTTCAACAGCCTGCAAAGGCTTACGAGGTACACAGTATGAAACAGTCAATTCTCTATTCCAGCTTGCTGATCGCACTCACCGCTATCGGTGTTCAGGTGACAGCCAGCAATCATTCCGGCCAGACCAGCCAGTATGCACCGGATGACGCCTCTCTTGCGGTGGCCACCTTCGCTGGCGGCTGCTTCTGGTGTGTTGAGTCCGGCTTCGAAGCGCTACCCGGTGTCATTGAGGCGGTGTCGGGCTTCTCGGGTGGCTCGGAAATGAACCCAAGCTACAAAGAAGTATCCGGCGGTCAAACGAGCCATACCGAAGCGGTTCAGGTCTATTACGACCCGGATGTGATCACTTACGAAGGGCTGCTGCAAGGCTTGTGGCGCATGATGGACCCAACCGATGCCAACGGCCAGTTTGTCGACCGCGGCGCCCAGTATCGCCCGGGTATCTTTTACCATACAGCGGAACAACAGTCGCTGGCCGAAGCGGCGAAGCAGTCGCTGATCGAGGAAGATCGCTACGAAAACCCGGTCATCATTGAAATAGAAGCCTTTCAGGCCTTTTATGATGCCGAGGAGTATCATCAGGACTACCACGTAAAAAAACCGATTCGTTATAAGTTTTACACCCACAACTCAGGTCGCTATCAGTTCATCGATGCTGTTTGGGGTGAAGACCGGAACATCGATTACGGCCAGTTTCGCCCTATGGAAATGAATGACATGAACGAAATGGATGACATGAGTGACATGAGTGACATGGACATCAGTGCCAGCCCGGGTTTCAACGCAAGCACCTTTACCAAGCCGGACGAACAAACGCTCGAACAAACACTGACTGACGTCCAGTTCAAAGTGACTCAGAAAGATGGCACTGAGCGCGCATTCAACAACCCCTATTGGGATGACAAACGCGAAGGGCTTTATGTCGATATCGTCTCTGGTGAACCGCTGTTTTCATCACGCGACAAATACAAGTCCGGCACCGGCTGGCCGAGTTTCAGCCAACCGATCTTGGCGGACACGGTGGTAGAACATGAAGACAGAGGGCTGTTCTCAGTAAGAACCGAGATACGCAGCCGTTATGCAGACTCCCACCTTGGCCACGTGTTCAGTGACGGCCCACAACCAACCGGCCTGCGTTACTGCATGAACTCTGCTGCGCTGCGTTTCATTCCAAAAGATGATTTGGAGGCCGCAGGTTATGGCGACTACCTGGAGCTGATAGGGCCGCCCATTTCCTGATAACTAAATAGCCGGGTAACTGCCCGGCTCCTTATTCTGTGAATATGTTCACTTTTAGCAGGGTGTTAGTACTTTCTTAAAGACTCTTTAAACCAACCACCATAGTGTTCTATCGTCTTTCATGTGTTTGATGCTGCATTTAATTCAAAGCCGACTGTGCAGTCGGTAACTGCTTTTACCGTTCTTTTTCGCAACATACATTGCCCTATCAGCCTTGCTGATTAAGGTTTCTATATCTTTGCCATCTCTTGGATACAAAGCAATACCGATGCTAGCGCCTACACTTGTGGGCCCTTTATCGAAATAAAATGGATTTGAAATACTCTCGATTATATTTAAGGCAACATTCTCTGCGTCTTTGGCCGAGGTATTGCCACCTAATTGAATTATAAATTCGTCGCCGCCAAAACGGGCGATAGCATCTGAATCTCGAATACAGATCCTTATTAATTGACTGATATGTTGGAGCAAATCATCTCCAGCTTTATGGCCAAAGGAGTCGTTGATGGCCTTAAATCCATCAATATCAATGAACAGAATGGCATTCTCTTCTTTATTTCTGAAAGCTCTGGCGATCATCGAGAGACTTAATAGTTTAAATAGTCTCATATTAGCTAACCCTGTTAGTCCATCGTGCATTGAATCTTTATAGAACAGATCCCTTTGCTCATGCACCAGCCCAATCAATAGATTTGCAATGATAGACATAGAAAACATGACCTGTAACTCCAACACGCCATAATGAGAATATCCAAAAATAACATATATTATGAGTGTGAAAATATTACCGATGAAAGCATACATTAACCCTATACTCAGACCCCATTTAACAGAGGTCCAAATAATTGGAATTACAATAAAATAGTAGTAATTCGAAAAATCCTCATTGAATCTGCCCATAGAAATAACCAGAAACGACAAAAAAAGAAGAAGAATTAATGCGGTAATTTTATCGGGTTTCAAAATATTTTGTTTAATATCTGAACCCAAACTACGCCATCCAATAGATTTAAAATAAATATAAAATACAAAAATAGGAAGAGCCATCAACGCACCTGTCAAATTCCCTACAAAGAATGAAGCTACAGAATTTATTCGTTCTAGACTGAACAGGCTATTCAACTCAAGTGACTTGAAAATAAAAATAGCCGACGAGAATAAGGCAGTTGCTATTGACGTCAATATGAAGAAATGGAAAAATTTTG
>Ga0307954_1001107_pt1 | contig 13114 bp, 16 predicted proteins | sample OrgLakmetagen437_FD_201822 | JGI IMG/M metagenome (GOLD analysis project Ga0307954, IMG submission 201822) | Saline water microbial communities from Organic Lake, Antarctica - #437 | ecosystem: Environmental > Aquatic > Non-marine Saline and Alkaline > Saline | place: Antarctica: Organic Lake... | reverse complement strand
CTTAACCAAGCACTTTTATTTGATTTTGATTTTTAAGGAATCAAAATCGCCACAGCAATTCCTATAAAAACAATAATTTGTAGCCATTTCATGGCTGGTGCAAACCAAGTGGATGACTTTATGAATTCAGCTGCTTTTCCAGCAGCTAAGGCCAGTGCATAAAAAACGAGTAAAGATACCAACATAAAAACACCTCCTAGCATATAGATTTGGATCCAATCTGGAAAGGAATCTTTGATGATAAATTGTGGTAACAATGCAAGAAAGAATAAAGTTACTTTGGGATTGAGTAAATTCATGGTGATTCCTATTTGATAGAGTTTCCATAAACTTTGAGAAGAAGCAGTGGTATTGCCAAATTCAATAGAAGCATCTGACTTGTATATTTTAAAAGCGAGATAGAGCAAATAAACCGCTCCCGCAATTTTGATGGCATACAACAACCATTCATTATCTCTAATGATTACTGCAAAACCTAGGGCTACTATTGAGGTATGGACGATGCAGCCTGTTATCAAACCGCTGGCAATAGCAATTCCATATTTAGAACCACGTGCAACTGATTGTGTTAGAACAAAAATATTATCTGGCCCTGGAGAAATTGCGAGAAGTAAGGTTGCAAATGCAAAAGAGACCAGTGATTCTATCATAATCCTTGAGCTATGATCTCTTCATTAATTTCTTTAATCAACGCAGGTCCTTCATAAACAAAACCGGTATACAATTGCACCAGACTAGCACCCGCTTTTATTTTATCTATCGCATCTTGTGCGGTCACGATGCCTCCTACTCCTATAATAGGAAAAGCACCCTTACTGTTTTGATGTAGAAAAGCAATCACCTCGGTTGCACGTTTTGTAAGTGGCGCACCGCTCAGCCCGCCGGCTTGATTTATTAGTGATTCTTCTGATTGCAATCCTTCTCTAGAAATGGTAGTATTCGTCCCTATCACTCCATCTATTTTTGTATCGGCTACTATTCCTATAATGTCTAGTAATTGATCGTCAGTTAGATCTGGCGCAATTTTAAGAAGTATTGGTTTTCTTTTATCCTTTTTATTATTGAGGTCTTGAAGCGTTTGTAAGATATGAGTCAGCGGTTTTCTATCTTGAAGTTCGCGCAATCCTGGTGTATTGGGCGAGCTTACATTTACGGCAAAATAGTCTACATGATCAAATAGTTTTTCAAAGCAGATGATATAATCGTTAACGGCATCTTCATTAGGTGTGAGTTTGTTCTTTCCTATGTTTCCGCCTATTAATACGTGATTAGGCTGTCCTAACTTAGGATTTTGTTTCAATCGTTCTACTGCAGCGTCCACACCGCCATTATTAAAACCCATTCTATTGACAATCGCCTGATCTTTTTTTAGTCTAAAAAGACGTTTCTTAGGATTCCCATCTTGTGGCTTAGGCGTTAGAGTACCTATTTCTATGAATCCGAACCCTAGATTTGAAAACTCTTTAAAGGCTTTGGCATCTTTATCAAATCCAGCAGCCATTCCTACAGGGTTTTCAAAGCTTAAACCGAAGAGTTCTCTTTTTAAAGCTGGGTGATTGTTTTTATAAAGCTTTCGCGAAAGCGAACTAAAACCAGGCACTTTGTTTAATAATTTGATACTGCTAAATGAAAAGTAATGTATTGCCTCTGGATCAAAAGCAAATAACAAGGGTCTAATAAGTGATTTATACATAATAATAAGGTTGTGCAAATTTACGATCCATTGGACTTTATTCCATATTTTTGTGACTCTTAAAAAATGACTGATATGAGTAAATATGATGTGATCGTTTTAGGTAGTGGACCTGGCGGATATGTAACGGCAATACGCGCGTCTCAACTGGGATTGAAAACGGCTATAGTTGAAAAAGAATCTCTAGGTGGCGTTTGTTTGAACTGGGGTTGTATTCCTACTAAAGCACTTATAAAAAGTGCTGACGTATTCAATTACCTAAAGCATGCCGAAGATTATGGTCTTAAAGCAGATAATGTAGATAAAGATTTTACTGCTGTTGTAAAACGCAGCCGCGATGTGGCTGATGGAATGAGCAAAGGGGTACAGTTCTTACTAAAGAAAAATAAAATAGACGTAATCATGGGTTACGGTACGATAAAAAAAGGGAAGAAAATCGAAGTGAAAGCTGAAGATGGATCTACCTCTACCGTAGAAGGAGATCATATTATTATTGCTACTGGATCAAAATCCCGTATCCTTCCTTCTCTTCCACAAGATGGCGAGAAAGTGGTAGGTTATCGGGAAGCGATGACTTTAAAAACGCAGCCTAAAAAACTAATTGTAGTAGGATCTGGAGCAATAGGTGTAGAATTTGCTTATTTCTATAATGCTATGGGAACTGAGGTTACTATAGTGGAATACTTAGACCGTATAGTTCCTATTGAAGATGCAGATATTTCTAAAGAAATGGAACGCAGCTTTAAAAAATCTGGAATCAAAGTAATGACGTCTAGCGAAGTGACTAAAGTAGATACTTCAGGTGATGGTGTGAAAGCTTACGTGAAAACCAAAAAAGGAGAAGAAATTCTTGAGGCAGATGTAGTTCTTAGTGCCGTAGGTATAGAGACTAACTTATCAGGAATAGGACTAGAAGAGGTGGGAATCTCTACAGATCGCGGTAAAGTACTCGTAAACCAATGGTACCAAACCAACTTACCTGGATATTATGCTATTGGTGATATTACTGCTGGACCAGCACTAGCTCACGTTGCTAGTGCCGAAGGAATTCTTTGTGTAGAAAAAATAGCCAACATGCATGTGGAGCCTTTAGATTATGGCAACATCCCAGGTTGTACGTATGCTAATCCAGAAATTGCTAGCGTAGGTATGACTGAAGCACAAGCTAAAGAAGCTGGATACGAAATTAAAGTAGGTAAATTCCCTTTCAGCGCCTCAGGAAAAGCAAGTGCTTCTGGAACTAAAGAAGGATTTGTAAAAGTTATTTTTGACGCTAAGTATGGCGAGTGGTTAGGTTGTCACATGATAGGTGCCGGAGTAACCGACATGATTGCTGAAGCGGTTATCGCAAGAAAACTAGAAACTACAGGGCATGAAGTTCTCAAAACAGTTCATCCACACCCAACTATGAGTGAAGCAGTTATGGAAGCTGTTGCAGCTGCTTATGGTGAGGTGATTCATTTGTAGTTTGTGAGTCTTTGAGTCTTGTGCTGTGAATTTTTTTGTATTAAGACTTTTAGTTATTAGTTATTAGTTATTAGTTATTAGTTAAAATGATTTTATAGGGGCTTTTTTTTGAGTTTTTCCCTTTGAGTAAATGTGCGCAGGACAATGGGGCTGTGCTGCGAGTAAAATCTAAAAGGCTTTATTATAAATCAAAATCTATAATTAAAGCCTAAACTAAAAGTTCCCAATGGACTGGTCTTTGTGAAATTATTAAAGTCTGTGGCTCTTTGTCTTGCCAATAGATCTTGCTGGTATCTTAAGTCCATGGTCCAATTTTTACTCATTTTATACCGCAAGCCTAGTTGAACATATGGATTTAAAACAGTTAAACCACGTTCATCAAGCTGTACCATATGGTCAGCATCCATATTAAAAAAGGTTCCTGCACCAGCGTAGAAACTCCAGCGATTTGAAAATTTGAATTCTGTTTGTAGATTGATATAAGGATCAAAGGCTATGTATGCGTTTACACCAGCTTCTGCTCTTAGCTTCCAAACCTTATTAAGTTTATAGTCTGCATAAAAGCCTACTCCTGCTCCTATCCAAATTTGATCATACCTATCATTAATTCTACCTTGTGTTTTAATTTCCCTAAACCCAACTAATGCTTGAAGGCTAAGACCTGTTTCCCAACGATCTACGGGTTCTTCAAATTCAAATAAATAATTGGTAGAATTGGGTAGTTCTTCTTGAGCCTGAGTAAAGTGCAGCGCACCAAGAACGACGAGCGTACTTAAGATAAATTTGATTTTCATGGTGTAGTTTTAAGGTTATTGGAAACAAATAAACCACAACCACCTATCAATCAAGTTTTTATCAACTCTAATTACGGCTTCTTAACGCTTGGTTTTTCCTTATAAAACACAAAAATCACTTCCTCACCTACTTGAAGGTTAGAGGCAAGATCAATGATTTCGCCATTTTTTTTCATCAATTGTATTTTGGCCGTATTTGGTGGTTTTCTACCTAAGCTCACCGCCTTAAGTGAAATGGTGTTAACAGGATCTTTTAAAGTCAACTCCAGTTCTTTCTTTTGAGCAACCGGGCTGTAAGCGCTTAATATCTTATTTCCGTTAATGGTCAGGTCTATTTGATCACCGTCCACTTCTCCATCATCCCAAATAATTAATTTTAAATATGCTTCTTTCCAAAAAATATTCAATCGCTCGCCACCTTTCAAATCGTTTTTTGCATACCGATTGAACATTTTATCCATTTGAACCTTTTGCTTGACACTATCTGGAATGCGGTTCATGCGGTTCACTCGTTTTTGAAATTTCTCCGTGCGTTTCTGTATTTTTTCTGCGGCTTTCATGACCAACTGACCATCAATACAGCTGGTTAAATCGTCGTAATAGCCTTTAAAGGTTCCTTCTATTTCTGAGCGTCCATTTAGTCTTCTCATTTTACCCGTAAAATAAACATTGCAAAAATCCAGCTGTTGGATATCTGACTTGGTATAAATAATATCTACCTCCCTAAATTCCAATAGATCCTCTTTGTCATCATACCTACCTATTATAGAAGCCTTAGTTTCATGTTGACCATTGAGGTCTGTATAAGAATAGCCTTTGATCATTCCATTTGTCTCTTTAAAATCCAATCTGAATGGTATCAAAGAACTATCGGGTAATTTTAAAAGACCTAAATACTCATAGGTCTGACCGTAAAGATTAGTAAAACAGCACATTAAACCTATCGTTAATAATTTAGCTATCATATTTTAAATTATATTTGAGGTAAATATAACCAACTAAATAAGTTCTTATGAAAACAAAATTAACTATTGCTCTAATGAGCGTTTTTATGATGCTAAGCAGTTTTGCATTTGCATCCTTCCCAGTAGAAAGACAACTAACTACTCAGGTGGTCACTCTAGAGAACGGTACAAGCGTAGAAGAATCTACTGCTACACTTACTTCTCCTGCAGCTGTTGCCTGGTCAGAAGATCAGACTATAGCTATTTTGTTGTGGTTCTTCCTTGGTGGACTTGCTGGACATAGATGGTTCTTAGGGAGTCCATGGTACTGGAACGTATTATTCATCTTAACCGCCGGTTTCTTTTTTGTAGGATGGGTGATCGATGGAATTGATATTATTACAGGAAGTTATCCTGGACTATAATTTTTAAACAATTATAAATGAAAAGCTCGTTTAGATTTAATTCTAAACGAGCTTTTTTATGGGTTATTTTTTTTGGGGCATAGGCATTCCTAAGGCTTCTAACAGGCCTGTGTTTAATTTTTTACTTCGTATGCTTAAAAATACCGAACAAAAATATTTATTTATTAATTGTTATAAATAAAATCAATGCTTAACTTAATTTTTTACTATTATTGTTTTTCAAATTAATTTAAACCAACCTAATTAGAATGAAAAAAATCAAATTGATCGCATTACTTATGGTAATCGCTTTAGGAGTATCAAGCTGTTCACAACGTCTTATAGACTTTACTGTTATCAGTTCAAAAAATGTAAGCTTTAACATAGATAAAGCAAAAGGTAAAAAAGTTAAACAATCTGACATGGGATTCATCGGTATCGGCGCTAACATTAAAGATGCAATGGACAAGGCTCTTGAAAGTGCTGGACCTAACTTTGACATTCTTGTTGATGGTGTAGTATCTATTAAGCAGTACCCATTCTGGGCTGGTTATGTAGTTGAAGGTACTGCTCTTTCTAGTAAAGACATGATCGCTTCTATGGGTGAAGAAGAATTCAACAAATGGTACGCAAGTGCTAATGTTTTCCAATCTAAAGAAACTGCAACTCAAGAATAATTGAGAAACATTTTTCTAAATAGAAAATTCCTTGAAGATATCTTCAGGGAATTTTTTTATGGATAAAATTTATTAAATTTTAAAAATCAAATAAATCAAGTTTTATCGTTAATCCTAATTGTATTATTATGGCATTTGCATCTCCTATGTTATAAGATTTGATTCCTACATGTGCTCCGTATGCATACTTTGATATATAAGCAAAGTTTGTGGCTATGAATGTTGCATCATCCCGAATTTGTGAGTCTTCGCTTAGATTAGCATTGAAAGCCTTTCCTCCATTCACGGTCCATCTGAATTTATCTGAAACAGAATAACCTACTTCCACTCCGACTGGAACAAAAACCAATAACTCTGGAAAATCTATAATCCCGTCTGTTCTATCTGGTGTGTATACATTGTAATCAATACCAGCTAAAACGCCTACATCAAATTTATCAGTTACATCATAAGACGCGTTGAAATAAGAATGTATAGAGAAGTCAAAGGCATTGGTATCATCTTCTACTGAAAAACCGTAACCACTCTAAGCATACACGTGAAAAGGATGATCATCATCTTTTTGTGCTGTTGTTAAAGCAGGAAATAATAGAAATGCAAGTAAAAGCATACTGTTAATTTCATAGAGTTAGTTTTGAATAAAGTTATTATAAAAAATTATAGCTGAAACGTCTATTTTAGGTTAATTCAAGGTTGACATTGAAATTAAGGACTTATGAGAATACAGATCTAATAGCCAGCTCATAGCCCTTCAACCCAAAGCCTGAAATCACTCCGGCAGCATGTTTAGAGATATAAGATACGTGTCTAAACGCCTCTCGATCCATTACGTTAGAAATATGCACTTCTATAACAGGAGTATTTATTCCTGCCACAGCATCTCCTATACCTACAGACGTATGCGTATAGGCACCGGCATTTAAGATGACAACCTCAAAACCATCTTCCTCTGCTTGCTGAAGTTTATCGATGATCTCTCCTTCTATATTGGACTGGAAATAACCCAGCTCTGCCTCTTTAAATTGAAATTGTAGTTCTGTAAAATGATCTTCAAAAGTTTTCGAACCGTAAATTTCAGGTTCGCGCTTGCCTAGTAAATTCAAATTAGGACCGTTAAGGAGTAGTATTTTCATGGGTTAAAGATATTGGTTATTCCGCTTTCGCGAAAGCGAGACCTAAAAAAAGCCGATTCTTTAAAGAACCAGCTTTTTGACATAAGAATAAATTCCTATTTAGAACTTAAATGCAGCTCCTGCTTGTATACTGTCAAAAGTATTACCGTCATTAGATATACCTTGGTAACCTAAAGTAAACAGTATGCTATCGGTGTCAAAAATAAATTTTGGCTCATATATAAGTCCGCCGTCATTACCATCGTTAATACCTATAGCATAACCTACATCTGCACCTATACCAAAACCAGAATCTCCTAATCTATAAAGAGCCATCACCTTAACCGGGGCAAACTGCACATCATCTACTTCTATTTCTTGACCTAAAAACTCAACATCTTTAGTAAAATAATTAGTAAATCCTACAGATGCTCCAAATGTAAGTTGATCACCAACTGGATAAAGATAGGCACCTTCAATACCTACACCAAAGTCAGATATATCCCCAGCATCACCAATTGGTACTGCTCCCTTAATTCCTACAGCAATCTGACCATCTTGGGCTGTTGAAACGCCTATTGCAAAAACTGCTACTAATGCACTTAATACTAATTTTTCATGATTATTGTTTTTAAATTACTCTCAAATATAACATAGGTTTAGAAACAATTGTTAATTGTTACTAAAAATATTAACAAATATTTAGACTAAATCGAACAACTAAAGAAGAAAATCCAGAATAGTTTCTGACCTTTACCTCATGAAGTGGAAACAAGCTATTAAAGACTTTGCCCTCTATTCTCAGTTAGAACGAGGACTGTCTCTCCATACGATAAAAGCCTATAAAGGAGATTTACAAAAGCTTGAGAAATGGCTGGAAGAAAATCAGATGAATGACCTACCGGTTTCTATTTCTCAAGACAACCTAAGGACTTATGTTTATGAATTGGCTAAAACGGTACAAGCCCGTTCTCAAGCAAGAGCTATAAGTAGTTTAAAAGCTTTCTTTGAATACTTAATTTTAGAGCGTTACAGAGAAGATCAACCTATGGCGCTCATAGAAGCTCCTAAAACAGGGCGTAAACTACCAGATACCTTAAGCACTACAGAAATAGACCTATTGATCAATAGCATCGATCGTTCTACACCAGAAGGAGAACGCAATCGTGCCATGCTAGAAACTCTTTATGCTTGTGGCTTGCGTGTCAGCGAATTAATCACTCTTAAAATAAGCGATCTATTCTTTAATGAAGGCTTTTTAAAAGTCACTGGTAAAGGAGACAAGCAACGTTTTGTCCCTATAGGGACTTACACTATTGAAATTATCGAACTCTACAAAAACGAAGTTCGCATTCATGTTCCTGTAAAACCAAACCATAGCGATACTCTTTTTCTCAATAGACGAGGTGCTGGATTAACCAGGGCCATGATTTTTCATGTCACCAAACAACAAGCTGTCAAAGCAGGCATTAAAAAATCTATCAGTCCGCATACCTTTAGACATAGTTTTGCTACCCATTTGCTAGAAAATGGTGCCGACTTAAGATCCATTCAAATGATGCTGGGTCACGAGAGCATCACTACCACAGAAATTTATATGCATGTGGATCGCGCACATCTTTCTAAAGTGATGCAAAAACACCACCCTAGAGCTTGATAATTACAAATAGCTTTGCTGGGCGTTTGGATTTAGACACGCAACACTACTACTTGCTTCTACTAAATTTTTGATAAAAGGATGGGTATTTTTTGGTATCCGCTTTCGCGAAAGCTAACTTTAACACAAACAAATACGACACAATGAAAACTCTACAGTTTAAAAATGGCGACGAGATGGCCGCAATAGGATTAGGAACTTGGAAATCAAAGCCAGGCGAGGTGAAAGCAGCAGTCATCACAGCACTAGAATCTGGATACCTACATATAGACTGTGCAGCCGTATACGGGAACGAAAAAGAAATAGGAGAAGCCTTTAATGAGGTGTTTTCTAAAGGAAAAATTAAAAGGGAAGACGTCTGGATCACTTCTAAGCTTTGGAATAACGCCCATTTAAAACAAGACGTAGCTCCTGCTTTAGAACAGACCCTGAATGACTTACAATTGGATTATCTGGACTTATATTTAATTCACTGGCCTGTAGCTTTTAAACCTGAAACGTCGATGCCAGAAAAACCTGCAGATTATCTTTCTCCAAAGGAAGCACCTATACATGAAACTTGGAATGCTATGGTAGCTCTTAAAAAAGCTGGTAGAGCAAAACATGTAGGGGTTTCTAACTTTTCTACTAAAAAACTAGAAGACCTTCTTTCAAAAACAGATGAAGTTCCTGAAATGAATCAGGTAGAATTACATCCATTGCTACAACAAAACGAACTTTTAGCATATTGCTCTGAAAAAGGAATTCATTTAACTGCTTATTCTCCTTTGGGAAGTGGCGACCGCAGTGAAGAAATGAAGCGAGAAAATGAGCCGAATATGTTGCAAAATGAAACTGTAAAAACGATTGCTTCAAAACATAAGGCTAGTCCAGGACAGGTACTGATCAACTGGAGTGCACAACGCGGTACAGCGGTGATCCCTAAATCTACTAATGAAGGTCGTATCAAAGAAAATCTAGCATCAGACGCTTTAGATTTTGACAAAGAAGACCTCAAAAAGCTAGCGGCTATGGATGAGCACTACCGTTATGTCACTGGAACGTTTTTTGAAGTACCAGAAAAAGGGTATGATAATATCTATGATGAGTAGTTATAATGGGTAATGGCTAAATTTAAAAACCTCTATTTGAAACTAACTTCAAATGGAGGTTTTCTATGCAAGTCTTATGAGATGTTCTGAAATAGATTTTTGCTTGCTAAACTGTAGCTGTCAGTTCAAACGATAGCTTATAATCTGAACTTGAAAATTATTATAATGAATATCGCAATGTTTAAATTGTGCTTACTCATCATCTATTTTTCTAAAACGCCATACAAAGACAGGTAAATTAGGATAGTTAGGATTGAGCCAAACCAAATCCCCATCTAGAAAATAATATTCATAAAGGCTTATATAAGGATCTGAGCTGTTTCCTAAAGGATTATCGATAGAACTGTCGTAAGTAAGCGTTATTAAACTATCTGTAAACGTATAGGTTCCAAACGCTGGTTCTCCAAAGGTAGATGTAAACGTCATATCTTCCTCAAAAGTGAAATCATAAGGAAGAGAAATTTGATCGATTAAATCTCTAAATTCATTTGGCTCGGGAAATCTATCAAAACCTACTAAAGCATATTGATAATTGCGCCAAGTGCCGGAAACTGTATCTGGTCGTACGACTTCCATCTCATCATCTGTTGAACAAGAATTAATGGTAAAAGCTAGTAAAATCACTAAAAGATATTTCTTCATAATAGGTTTAATTTAAGTCGTACTGCGTTAAGGATTAAGGTTACTGGGTTTTAAGACAAAAATATAAGATGCTATACTTAAATATATTATATAATATCTAGGTTCAACCTTTTTAGTTCTTCAAAACTCTAATTGTATAAAAACAGCAAGAGTTTTTTATTTATCTTATATTATAGAGACTTCAATAATTATATGAAATGTATAAATTTTAAAACTTCGCTCAACATCCTATTCACTATCAACTCTTCGAAATCTCACATAGGAATATTGATCTCCTGCATAAACTGGTCTAAACAACAAATCACCATTGAGAAAGGAAAAATAATTTCTTTCTATGTTAGTAAAAGGATTACCACTAGGCGGTGGATTATCCATATCACAGGGATCGTAGGTTCTCGTAATTATATCTTCAACAATAGTATAATCTCCATTGACACCAGGACATTCTCTAAACATATAACCGCTATTCGTAAAAGAAAAGTCTTCTTGCAAATCTAAAATGTATAGCAACGAATTTGCAGGATCTAAATTTTCCCATCTCGTTATATTAAAATTATTTGCATCTATGGGATTTGATCGTTGATAAGCCTGCCACTTACCAGTAATGGTACCCTCATTTGTTATTTTTTGATTCTCATCATCTCCATAACAAGAACTTAAAGCGATAAAAATCAATGCGAGTGATAGGTATTTTAGTAAATTCTTCATAGTTTTAGTTTTTTAAATTAATTTTAAATAATTAATTACCGCTTGGGTCGATAAAAATACCACCACCATTTCCGTTTGTTACTTGAACTTGTTTGTCTAACCACTGTGTTTCACCACAATCGTTCATTACCTTAACACGATAAATATACGTTCCTTCTTGAGATGGATTTACGGCAATAACTTTATCATTATTAGATGATGACATCATTTGTGCATTTGGTATGACCCATTCATAGGTTAGCGGTCCTTCACTGTCATAATCATAAGGTAGGTAAGTGGCTGTTAATTGATACCAATTGTTTACATTTAAAACAAATTGGCCTGAGCTAACGAAATTAAGTTTAGCAAACTGAGGACCACCTATCCAGAAAGTAGTGCGCAATTTTGCTGAAGATCCAGATATTGTACCTTCTACAAATGCTTCTCCGTAAGACGAAGAATCAAAGGGTTCTACGGTAACCGTATTGCCTTGGACAGGCTGAATAAATTTAAGGTTAGCTGATTTTTGCCAAGTTACTGTATTACTACCTAAATCAAATAGCTCTATCGTTTGCTGACTGCCTATACATAAATTATCGATTTGTTCTATCGTAGGTATGATACAAGTAGTACTCAAGACGCCAAACAGTTTAGGATTATTTGTAATAATATCTCTCATTCTTGCCGCTTGTCCTAAACTAAATCGAGATCTATTCAAATAATCATAGTTTGACATGTGATTAAATACATCTGGATTGTAGCCTGAAGTAGAATCTATTTGATCAAAACCTCTATCCGCTTCAGTATCACAAAGTAAATCACCACAAGGGATGCAGTTATTTCTAGCTACGTTTTCAAAACATGTCGCATCACCTCTATTCAAACCTTCATACGTATGATATAATCCCAATGCGTGTCCCATTTCATGAACACTAGTGCTGCTTATTGCAAAAAATTGTTCCACAATAACCTGTTTACCTGCTATTTCTAATGCATTACCTGCAAAATTTCCAAATAAATTGTTTACAATGTAAAAGTTAATCGCATTTTCAACTCTGTTGACTTGCGCCAAACTTTGTCCTTGCTGAAAGGATGATAAATTATAAAAACTTGAATTGTCTATTTGAGTTGTAGTCAAATAATTAAAATAAATACTATGTTCATTAAAAGCAGCATCCAAAATATTTTTTACATTATTGACTTGTGCCACTGAGAAACCTCCTGTTCCATCAGACATATTAACCACGTGAAAGCGAACATTAACACATGCACTATAAGGAGCATTTGATTTATCAAGACTTTCATAAATAGGTTGATTACCAGATGGAGTACCACAGGATTGAGTCCATCCTATGTTTACTGAAAAGAAAACAAGGAAAGTAAGAAATAATTTGAACTGTTTTAAGATCATAAGAATTTGATTTTATATACACTTATGCAGCAAACTAAATATCTATTATTTATTAACTATTAACTATTAACTATAGTTAAATGATTGTTAATTAAACTCTTGTGAATATCCTGTTAAAAATATAACAAAATTACTTCGCAATATTAACTGCACGAGTTTCTCTAATCACAGTAACTTTTACTTGACCAGGATAGGTCATATCAGTTTGAATTTTTTGTGAGATTTCAAATGATAGTTGAGCAGCGCGATCATCAGTGATTTTCTCACTTTCTACCATGACACGTAACTCGCGACCCGCTTGAATAGCATAAGCTTTTTCAACTCCTTTAAAACCAAAGGCGATGTCTTCTAAATCTTTTAACCTTTGAATATAAGAATCCAGCACTTGTCTTCTTGCTCCTGGACGTGCACCACTTATGGCGTCACAAACCTGAACGATAGGAGATAGTAAAGAAGTCATCTCGATCTCGTCGTGGTGAGCTCCTATGGCGTTACAAACTTCTGGCTTTTCACCATGCTTTTCTGCTAGTTTCAT
>Ga0307954_1001105_pt1 | contig 13125 bp, 12 predicted proteins | sample OrgLakmetagen437_FD_201822 | JGI IMG/M metagenome (GOLD analysis project Ga0307954, IMG submission 201822) | Saline water microbial communities from Organic Lake, Antarctica - #437 | ecosystem: Environmental > Aquatic > Non-marine Saline and Alkaline > Saline | place: Antarctica: Organic Lake... | reverse complement strand
ATTTTGAAGCAGGCGGGGGGGGCGGTGGATCTATGGATTTATGTTACATTGATTGTTCCAGGCGAATCAGCCATGAACTTCAACAAAATTGAGTTAATAATCACACAGACATACGTACATTACACATTCACGTATACTTAGGGTGCTATTGAGGAGGAATCAAAGGCAGCTCGTGAGAAAGCCCAAACAGCCAAGGTTTCTGCTGCCATTGCTGATGCAGTGCAGCTGGAGGACATGAAGACGCAGGTGGGATAGAGTTGTGTTGTCCGGCTGAAGATCTAAGGATTACTTTATCTGAACTTCTTGTTGTAACTCTGAAGGGCTACTGCAGCATCTGAGCCATGTTAGAGTACGCGCTACGTGCTATGGAGATTCTTACCAAGTTTGTGGAAATATGATCTGAGGTTTTGGGTCACAGGCTGCATTGGGCCCATGTGAGATCAAGGGGTGATGTTTCAGAAACAGGGTAGACCAGATCACTAAATTATGTATAGAACGTTTGATTGCAACAAATGTCAGTAAGTTACCAAGCTGTACTCAGTTTCATTTTCAAATTAATCATGCCAAAATCCTTCCATACTTTGCAAGTAGGCTTGTGCCAATTTTTCTAGGCCACCCCTCTTGTGCATTTATTGTGACCTTGTTTTACAGATTGCCATGGTTATAGCAAACACAATCACAGATAGCACCAATTGGCTACGTCAGTAGAAATCAAGGAAAAGTACCCAATCGCCCACCGTCAAACTACCCTGAACCAAACATATGCGTCTGCCAGACTTACGGCGTGACAGTGATTAGGACAAAATTAGCAAGCACGTAGCAAGTTAAACAGTCCAACCAGCATAAGCCGGTTGAAGGTTTAAAGACAAAAATGAGGTGATGGCGGACAGGAAATGTGCAAGAAAATAAGAGTGCAGCACTTGCACCTACAAAAGTTTCATTGATGTCCTTGAGCATTTAAGCCAATCAACACTGAAAGTAAAAGTCAAAGTCAAAGTCTACACTGGAAGTCACCAGCGTGCATTAAGGAAAGGCTCTCAACTAGTGCTCACACTAGCCAGAGCCCCACCAAAAGACGAAAAAGAGAAACAACAGAGACTAATGAGGACCAACAATGAGATATACATGGTTGCATGGCATTAAGATGGCTTTTGCATAAGTGAATACGCTGGACCCCTGAAACGCTGCTTGAGCACAAACCATCACAGGCACTGGATGTACCCGTACTTATCATGCAACGTTACTCACAGGGTGAGTCACGAACAAGAGGTGTCGTCCCTGAGGAGCAACCTCCAAAAGCTCCGGCTAGAGTCGACGTCGATGTCCAATCCCAGCAGCAACAACAAGGACTTGGCAGCTGAGATTGAGGCTTAGAAGTAAATGTTGAAATAAGCAAGTAAGCAGTGGCCTCAGGTCGTTACCATCCACACCATACTTTTGGGAGTGGGTAGCACCATCTACAACAATCAAACGTTGGAGCCTTGCAAGAAGCTGTGTCTTAACTCTCAAAGAACTAAGAAATTGCTTTCAAAGCTCCATGTTCATATTGTCAACCATACTGCTAATCTTGTACATACCAGACGTGCCCTAGGGTCTTTCCAGTACCATTACACACTATCATCAAGAGTTGTTTTCAAGACAAGCCTGTGCCACTCCTGATCCTGTTTTATCTTTTTCCTTTTTTCTTTGGTGAGGAGTTTTTTTCGTTTGCATCGTGAGATGCTGTAGACGGGGGAAATATTACCAAGGAATAAACACAACTGCTCATATTCCCTCACAGCTTGTCACAAGTTAAGAGCAAGTTGTGAGGACCAAAAAATTAAAGAATGAAGAAACACCAAAGAAACACAGATAAGAAGCAGAGTGATAAAGTAGCATATCACTTTTGCTGCACTGCAAGATCTGGAGTTCATGTGTTGTACACTGAACCCGACAGTTTTACAGTACAATGTATGAAAGTGGCCCCTTTTCCTTGATTAATGTAGGGAGTAGTTTTTCTTTGCATGCGTAGTTTTTATGGGCTACTGGTTGGATTAATAAAACACTTGAATGCTTGGGTTTGAGGGCATGCCAACACAATGAGTATACATTGTTTACAATCCCAAGGGAAAAGTCAGAAAACTGGAGAACAAGCTGAGGTGACATTCCGAGACAGGACTAGCGCATGCCAATTGTGCACAGCTTCACGTTAAGAAGACAAACAACACTTCAAAGCGGCTAGTAGTCACGACTTCAGTTTTGATGCGCAATGTCCTTGAATTTCTTTAGCTGGCCTTTAAAGAGCCATGAATTGGTGGAGAGTATGATAATATTACACTGGCGCAGGCTATGCCCAAAACCACGTTTACACGCAGGAGAATAGCAAGAGCTGTTAATTGACCTTTTTTTGTACAAAAAAGAAACTGTGGAGGCAGACCAAGAAGAGCTACAACAGATCAAGAGGGACCCGTGGCCAAGCACAGCAAGTGGCTGGTAGGTATGAGTTGATGCTAGTTACATTTCAGATTCATGATAACGAAAGACTGTCAGCTTGTAAAAGGCTACTGAGACCTATTTGAATTGTTACTCTTCATGGTTAGTACTAAGCCATAACTGATTCCAAACAGGATTTTACACAAATGATAGAACCTGCATACTTAGACGAGATTCTGTTTCACAAGGCGTAGGCAACCTTTTTGCTGCCGGTGAATAGGAGGATGTGATGCAGAAGTTGCTCACATCATAGCATCCTATTAAGAGAGGAGGCTTAAGTACACATACAATGCTGAGTCATTATGTAAACGCCGTTGGCAGACGCAATTGGGCGATTACATTGGACAGCACGCATGAGGTATGATTAGCTAATGGCCGGTGCTCGCGTTGGTAAGCATTATGGATCACCCTTGATCCCCCAGGACCTTGAGAAGCAATTGGCGGAGCATGAGTCCAAGATCTACCAGCTGCAGTCAGACAACACACGTATGGTATATGACCTGTCTAAGATCGTCAATGGCCTGTTGGTCCCAACAGGCCATGGACGATCTTTAAACTGAGCACAAGAGCTCAAAGGCTTGACCAAACCTATTCGTGGTTCAAATGCCGATGAACCGCATTCTAGAAAAGATGCATCCTTGGAAATGTAAAATAAAAGAAAAAGAGAAAAATAAGCAGGCAGGCAGTGAAAACCCTTACCCATTAATATAAGGAGAATAAGTTACTTTGGTATTGGGTACCATGAAAGTCCTCCCAAAAATTAAGTGAACGACCAATGGGGATCAGGAGGGTTGCAGGCCTTACCTGTGCCGCACGGATGTTTCCTTAGTGCATGAATAACAGTATAATTGATTTAATACTCGCAACGTCCAGTGGCTACAATGTCTGCTTGAAGTTTGGTGGACTGGATGTAAAATTGACTTTGTTCCAAACTTTGTGTCGGTAGGGTCGGTTAGGTATTCTTTCTTGAAAGTAGAGGACCCTAATTTTATGAAGATTATGAAGGTAAGTATATGGTGTAGGTTGAGGAAGATTTGTTGTAGTATTGTGATATTTGTATAATATCCTTGGTTGAAATAGTAAAGGGTACACAACCCTTTAGACATTGTAAATAACGGCACAGTATCTTATGTGCACACTCTGCACCACGAACGCTACTGCATGAAAGCTATTATGGGGCAGGGGATGCATTTGCACGCATGCGCTGTGAGTGCAATAGGGCATGCACCGGGTAGTGAAGTATATGCAGTAAGGCAATAAATGCATATCAAGGCATAGTAACTTGTACCACTTGTTTGTGTACCACTTGTACGTGTATATGTTATATGTTATATGTACCATGTTATGCACGGGTGCATATTGCATAAGGGCACGCACAGGCGTAGGGCAGTGGAGTATTTTGTAGTAAGGGCAAATGCCACAACAATCTGAAATGCACAGCATTCTCATTGGCGGCACCCGATCCACCTGGGAAGGGGGCAAGGTACGCACATGCACACATGCGCATGAGCATGCAAGGGCTCGCACAGGGCATTGAAGTCAGGGCGTTGAAGTAAGTACAAGGGCGTTTAAACAGTCGGAGTGAGACAGTCACAAAAAGCACAGTGCAACACTGTCAGCACAGCATCCATTTTGGTAGCAGCATCAGGCCTGCTTGGGAGGAGGGATGATAAATGCACACGTATGGATTGTTGAGGAATTGTGTACAGTATTGAGGAGGGATGACAGCATACTAGCATCAGGCCAACTTAGCCATTCTATTTTGGCGACATGGTAGTCCACAGATCATTGCCTACACTACTAAACGTAACTGTTCAAAAGGGTTGGCTGCAAAACAAACCACAATGCTTCTAAAGCTCGTTCAAGGACGCCAGATCATCAATAAACACACTTTGTGCAGCAACACTGCAAAGCAGCGCACCCGCGGCGAGGGCAGAACACCAGCTGGTGCCGGAACACCCACAGCACCATCTGAAACCGGATCTCGTAGTCTCGAGGCACAGGCACGCCAGAAAAGCGCAGTGATTTGACCACCTGCAAGTAAGGGGGGTTAGGGGGATAAGGGGGGGATGTAGGGGTGTGTGCGTGCGTGCGTGTGTGTGTATATGTGTGTGTGTTTGTATATGTGTGTGTGTGTCAGTGCGTCTCGCACGCGCCTTGCATGAATAGCTGTATAAAACAGGGCAATAAGCAAAGCAACACTTTCAAGCGTCTGGGAACTTCCAATCAACATGTTGCAGCTCCGCAAAACAGGAGCCCCGCGATAAGCCAGATCTCAAAAGGGACAACTGCATGGTTATCCTCTATTTTCTTAAGCGCGCAAGGTGCCTTTCGGGGAGGATTGATTACATACACATGGAGGCCTCCACATTTGTCACACTTGTCATCCTGTCTAAGACCGCAGCCGAAATTTAACAGGCCCAATATGTTCTGTAGCATTAAGCAGGGGGCACACGCGACTTGTTTTGTGCTGCGTTATACTTAAGCAAAATGAACGATGTGGAGAGCCAATCTGCCGTAACTATATAACGCAGGTCACAACAGTCAAACGTTCTCATTTGGTTCTAGGCAGGGCGTAATAGGGGACGGCAGCGGGGGTGGGATAACAGGAAGTAGTAATATCTCAATCCACAAAGCAAAAACAGAACAACCGACCTGCAGAGGGGGTTATTGTCTGAGGCCCATGCTTGTCAATCACATACACCCCAGACCCCAGGGTATATAATGTCCCCCAAACTGTTTACTTTTCAAGCACGTTGTGACACTGATTTGGTATGAAATGTAGCGACATAACACAACACAAACAGCACAATGTACAAGTGTACACAGAGAACCTGACTGAATGAAGCTCAGCGTGCTGTGGTAGCCTGCAAGGTCGGCTTTAGCTTGTTCAGCCGGATTGGTCATATTTGATGAAGTGGCGTGTGCGTAAAGAGCTGCCCTAAAAAGCATAACGGGGTGGGGCTTCCTTGGTCTGGAGCTTGAACAACTCCCTCTGAAAGTATTAAGGCAATAATAAGAAATCGGCCAGGAAGATAAAGATAAATCAAGCGCCCAATATGTTCTGCAGCAAGAGGTCACACGCGCACTTGTTTTGTGCTGCGTTAACTTAAGCAAAATGAACGATGTGGAGAGCCAATTGTTAACGCAGGTCATGACTCCATCACAATCAAATGACATGTTATGGTTCTAATCAGGGCGTAGAGGGGTGGGACAACAGGAAGTAGCAACAACAATAGCAATACTTCCTCGAGGATGAGCTCAATCCTCGAGGATGAGCTCACAGCATAAAAAGAACTACCAACAGAGGGGGTTGTTGTCTGAGGCCCAAGATGGGCATGCTTGTCAAATGTATCTCATCAATGATCCTGAGGGTGCTCTGCTGGTAGCTATAGAGAGATGTCGGCTTTAGCTTAAGCTGAATCGGTCATATTGATAAAGAGGCATTTGCACGGTTAGTTGCCCCAGAACGCGAAAAGGGGAGATCGTGGTCTGTTGCACTATTTCCCGCTGGAACACGTACAGAAGGATAAAAGCCAGCCAAAACGACCGAGCAGGGATTCTGGAAAACGTATAGAAGAAGGATCAAAGAAGCCAAAACGCCCGAGCAGGGATTCGAACCCTGGATCTTCCGATATGCCTCTACCTAAAATAGAAGTCGGACGCGTTATCCACTACGCCACACGGGCAGCGCCAAGTACAGGCTAGAGTGTGGGCAAACACTGATTCATCGTGATCAAAGCTGGAAACTTTAGTTCTATGAACAATTGCTCCTTTAACTTATGCACGTCCATCGTCTGCCATGGTTCCTGTGCAGACTAGGTATACTGTTCAAAAAAAAGAAGCAGTATACGTCATTTACGGCGTGCGTGTCCTGTATCACATAGAAGACATGTGTGTGTGTGTGTGTTTCTGGCCAGTTTCTAATCCTCGTAATGATCATCCCTCCTCCTCCTCCTCCTCCTCCTCCTCTTTTCCCTCCTCTCCTCTCCCCTCCTCTCCTCTCCTCTCCTCTCCTCTCCTCTCCTCCAACTCTAACTCCAAAGAGCCTTTCATCACTTTGTGTTTAAGTCATTGCATGCTTCTCTTCATCCTTTGTAATGGCCGGGTCCATGTTTGTTACGGTCAAACAGCATTCCTCCTTACAGTTTACCAGCTCACATGATAATGGCACTCTTTGGCAATTAATGAAGCACGTGCGTGACATGTCCTGGTGATATGCATGAGTAGTGCGCTTGCAATGAAAACGCCTTCCACTAGAGAAGCACCCATCAGCAAGGCAAGCAGAAGTGCAAATATTAAAAAGGTTAGGCACGGACAGCAAGTCTACCATGCACACTCCTACCTTGTGAGATAATCATGTATTATTATTGTACATGTTGCTGGTTGTGGCGGGCCGAGAATCAGAACGACTGGAAGTATTATTATTACTCGGATCAAATAAAGTAGGTAGTATCCAAAGGACTAGGTAGTATCCAAAGGACTAGGTAGTATCCAAAGGACTGCTAGCATCGACCCGTAGGCTGTGTGTGAATGGGTAGTGCATGCAGCAGCCGTAAATTGCTGAAGTAAAAAGGCCACGCTTATTGGCCCCCAAAGGGATTAGCAGCTTAGATTGCAGACTTCTGCAAGCCTATTTATCGGACAGCAAGTGAGAAGAAGGCAGCAGAGGGGGAGGCAGCAAAGGCACATGCAGAGCGTGCTGCTGCGTGGGACAGGGTAGAAAGGCATCAGCAGCAGAGGGGCTGGGCTGGGCCTCTTATGGGGACGAAGGCCACCAAGAGGAAGGCCAAGGGCAGGAGGAGTTATAGTTGATGGCAGGCTTTTGGGATGGTGGCTGGGTAAAATAAGACAGAGCAACGCCAGCCACGCTACGACTTATGGCGGGAGCAGCAATGTAAGTTCATCACCCTCAGGAGGTTCCTCTACTATCCTTTACATGCATACATACACGCACGCATGCGGGCACACGCGTGCATATGCATACACGTGCAGCTCAGAGGGCCAAAGGCCCTCGCATTGGCTCGCATCGGGTTAGATGATTTGATGCCCCTCACATAAGCTCGCATTTGATGTTTGATGTTTTCATTCATCACGCGCCTGTACGGTATACGGTACCTTATATGTACCAATACACGATGTAGGTACCGTTTGTACAGTTTTAGGACTATTATACACTTCTATTCCGCTATCTTCTCTTGCTCTAATGGAGGAATGTTGCATCTCTGCATTCAGTGGGTGGTGCATAACAGTAAACAACGCCCATAGGAACCTATTCCACGCCGATAGTGTTTAGAATATATTTTTCCTTTCTAAACATTCTGGCTATGTGCCCCCCCGGACATCTTGGAGACCACGGCTTCGTATTGCTTTACACATTTATACATCAACGTTTTCCTTTTTGGGTTCAGTGAGAATGCCTGGACTTGCTATAGCTATATATTGCTTTCTTCTAACTCTCCTTTGTCTAGGTTTCTTGCCCTCACCTTCAAGAAAAAAGAATGAAAAAATACGCAGGCAGTGAATACCAATCCCCACATTGATAAGGAAAAGGAAGCCACTTTGGTATTTGGTACCGAGCACTGTAAAACTTTTTAACCAGTAGACATTATAGGCCCAGTCAGAGAGGGCCCACAGAGTACCAGAGGGAGAAAAAAAGTTACAACGAGACTGGAGGACAAGGCTCAACAAGTTGATAAGCAAAAGCGCCTGGCCGGCACAAAACTGCAGAGTTAAGCTTAGGGTCTAACAGACCACACGATCCGGCCCACCTTCGTCATCGATCTCTTGGATTAAGCTTAACTGGCAGACAGAAAAGAAAAGAAAAAGAGCACAGATAGTGTAAACACTACCGGCATGGATTAGGAAAGGGCATCTCTTGAAACAACAAAGTCACACTTCATGTTAAACTCCTTGGAGTCGGGGCACAATCTACAATCAGTACACCATAACTCCTCTACTAAACCTAGGACCTCTGCACAAAGTGCACCAACTAGCTACTAAACTACACTGCCATGCAATAAAAAGCTTAAACAAGATCATAAAAACAAGACACAAAATACACTAACAACAACAACAACATAATGGGGGATTTGGAAGGGGGGTTACTGGTAGAGCGGTTGAATTCAGGAGGGCTAGGCGCAGGCCGGATCGCATGGCTGACTACCCTCCAGATCCTCATTGGGCTCTGTTGTTTCTCTATTCCGATTTCTTTTTGGTGGAACTCTGGCAGTTCGAGCACTTGATTAAGCTTTTCCTTAATCCTTAATGCACGCTGGTGTTTTCTAGCGTAGTACTTTTACTTTTACTTTTCAGACCAGTAACTGGTTCCTTATGCTGCTGTAGATGGTAGTGCTTTTACTCCTAGCAGGATGGTGTGAAGGGTTTCATGGTGTCCGGAGTAAGCGGGGCGTTTGCAGCTTATGTTGCACTCGTGCCTTTTCTGCTTGTTGAGTAGGGGAAGTGTCTACATAGTACTTGATTTCAATCAAGTGTATAATATCACGTTTGTTTGGTTGTGTGCCATACAGTGTCTCTTGGTTTCATAGCTAGGGGGTATGGAATGCCAGCGCCATCTACTAGGTTATTACGAGTAGCTCGTCTTGCATTATTGGCAGACCTAGTCTATTACGTGTTTGTTGGGTTTTGTTTGGGGCGTGGTTGCTGGGTCGGAGTAACTATGATTGCACCTGGCTTGCTAAATTTCCGCCGCCGTTGTGCATTGAGATTGGAAGGTAAGAACCAGGTTAAAACTTTCCTATTCGTTTCTCTTCTGATGGGCGTATGATGCCTTGTTGTACCATTTGTTCACCACTGCCTACGTCTGCTTGTGCTAGTTGGCATGCACCCCGTGTACCTTGTTGGATCGCTTTTATAATCATTCGTCCAGAAGCGTTATGTCTGTTTATTTATAATGGGATGGTAGGTGACAACTATTTTCTGGCAGATGGGGCAGACTGGTGGGCCTTCTATATGGTTGCATTGAGCGGCACGCTTTTGGTTGTATATCAAATCTGTGCAGCAAAGCATGACTTTATTTCCTCGAGGACTTCAGAGTGCGGGAGAGTGTTTCAAGGCTTTTAGAGCTCTAAATCGGCCTTGGAGGTGCAGTGCGTTGCGGTATACAGGGGGGGCGGCCCTGTAGATCGAAAAACTCCTGCTGTTTGGGAACTGAAAAGTGAGAGGTGCAGCTGTGGCTTTTAGAGTGAATATTACAAACACGTTGTTACCGTTGGTTACATTATTGGACAGGCACTGTGTCATCCATGAATCACTTAATTCTCCTAGGGCGCAACGCGCAGCCTCCTGGCCCTCATCCCTTCCACATGCCAAATGACAATGAGCTTATTCTATTGGTTTCCACCTACATTTTTGGTATGAACACCATGTCTTCGTCTGACAATTACTCCAGCATTTATAAAAGGTGCTTACAAATGCGAGCCCAAACAACATGAGAGAGGGTGGGAAAACATCAACATGCTTGCCCCCACATCGCTACCCTTTTCGAACTGCTCGTTACGAAAGCAAATGTCCCCGGGTCTTGGAAAGAGGCAAAGCTGACTCCTAGACACAAAAAGGGGCAAGTAACGATCCCAGGGAAATATTATAGAATGATTGGGGTGACACTAGCTATACAGACTATGATCGCAGTGAGTGGCACGTTGTACAGACTATATGCCAATTTATTGCGCTCTAGACTGGTGTGGTCAAAACGGCACAATTCCTGACACAAAATTTGGTTTTTTATCCTGGCAGAAGCACGCTGCACCCACTGTTTATCCAGCGACACCTCAAAGATGCAGCACTGAAGATGCAGAGGGGCTCATTATGTCTGTACACAGCCTTCATTGATTTCAAACAAGCGTATGACTCCATTCCAGAAGCAATATGTGGGACCACCTTTGCAAGAACCAGATGCCAATCCAAATGTTGTCAATCCTCGAAAACTTGAATAATGCTGATGAATACACGCTGTTGGATGGGGATATATCAGCGACTGTCCAGCCTTTTTTTGATGTGATTCAAGAATGCCCCCTCTCCCCCCTGCTGTTTTCCATTTACTGGAACGACATTGACAGCGTGACTGATGGGGCGCAGGGTTTTTACGGGGCTGTTTTCTGATGACCTTTCCCTCCCTTCCAATGAACACGCGGATTTGCAGACGATGCAAAACAAGCTGAGGAGAGTATGCGCTGAAAGGAGTTCTCTCCCTGTCAACACACAGAAGTCATTGGTAGTCATTGGTCTAACTCTGAAAACCTGCCCCCTCTGTACTTTGACGGTGTACTGCTCCCCTACACAGACTCATTCAAATATTTGGGCATGGTGTGCGACAAGCAGATCAATCTGAATACCGCGGATGACACAACACTTTGCCCATTCACGGCAGGCGCGCCCAGAGTTTGTTCAGAAACAACATAACCTCGCTAACAGGCTACACGCGTACATGTGGCTTCTCAAGACGTACGATATTTCTGCTGGTATGTATGCGCGTCAGAGTTGGGCCACTCTTTACTTACAAGGCAAAGAGATGGGCAGTCCCCTTCAGAAATGGCTGTTGACAGTGTTGAAAAGGATATTGGGGGTCAGAGACACCACGCCTTCATGGTGTGTCATGCGAGAGTGTGGATTGGAATAATAATCCCTACAGTTCAATTGGTATCACGCAGCAATGCGGCTGTACATTTTTTTGACTAAATCCAGCACCTACACAATGAAAAAGGTATTACATGCTGACATGTAGCTGAGTACACGATCCAATGATTGCTGGTCAGCACATATTCTTTCTGCCATGGATGGTCTGATACGATCGTACATCTTCAAACAAAAGCTGCAAAACTGTGAACCCATTGATCTTAGCCGTTTTGACGTAGACCACAGGGAGAGACACTTGGGAGTATATAATTGGATACCTTATTCTGAAACTCATCCGAGAGAACACAACAGCAAACACTCTACTTATCGCCAATGGTGTACTCTTCCTACAAGAAGGGCTCTGGTCACTCATTCGCCTAACATCCTTCCCAATTACATGTCTCTCAACCTGCCTCGTGATGTCATCCGTGGTGCAGCTCGTTTCAGACACCCTACGTTTTGAGACAGCGACATGAATTTAAAGTTATTCCCTCACCTGTGACCTGTGTGATACTGATGATGTCCAAGATGAGCAGCATGTTCTTCTCCACTGCGCCAATCCCCACGTGATTTCTCTCCGCAAAAAAAACGCATTTGTGTTTCCCCCAACAGGAGCCCACGATGTGTTTACTTTCTTAAGCCAGAACAATAACAAGCTTTATTTTTTCCTCCATGAACTATTCACTATTCACTTTTTATGAGCAGGCTAGAAGTCGCCCTTCTTGACTGAAGGCCTTTTTTTTGTAAATCTTAAATGTTACAAACGCATTGTTTCCGTTGCTCTATTGTGGTTCACAAACTAATCACCAGAGACTCACGCAAAATAATGAAACGACAAGCAAGCCCGATTGACTGAAGGAAACACGTGGTCTGTGACAGAGATGGCCTTCATCAATTGAGGCACCTTAGGTGTGCCCTCAAGATCAATTTCTTTCTATGGTAGAAACGAAACTGACGAGAAAAAAAAGCACACAAATACGGACTAGCTACTCAGTTGGCAACAAAACCATGCCTCACCAAAGAAGTTCTTCAGGCTTGCAAAATGCCAAGGTGCGACCCACGGTGCCTTAAAGTGCTGGGACGGAGGAGCGATGTATTCACGTGAAAGGCTCAGATGGCCAGGCTTAGCCAAAGGGTTTCAATTGACAAAAATACCCTTTTCTTGCCCTCAGATGATTGCAAAAAAGGCGCATTCAAAGTTAAGATAGCACCCAGTTGATGGTCGCCCCAACTGTGCTGCATGATGCAAACGAGAGGAAGAACGGCACAAAACTGCTTGTACGTAAACACTCAACACACAAACACACATGCGGAGAAGCCAAGGTCCATTATCGCTGCCCCATGTTGCCACTTCCAAGCTCTTGTACTTTAGATTCCTGTACTGTGCGCTCCCACCTAGGAAAAGCTCCGCGGGGCACGAGCAATAGGGATTATCGTGTCCTCATCATCCTGGTTTGTGGCCGTTTCAGGTGCCTGCACGAAAACATTATCATGCAAAACCATTTTGTCAAAGCATCCATGTGCCCTTGTCATCCTGGTTTGTAGTTGTTTCAGGGGCCTGCATGAGAACATTATCATGCAAAACCATTTTGTCAAAGCATCCATGTGCCCTTGTCATCCTGGTTTGTGGTTGTTTCAGGGGCCTGCGTGAAAACACTATCATGCAAAACTATTTCGTCAAAGCATCCATGTGCCCTCGTCATCCTGGTTTGTGGCCGTTTCAGGGGCCTGTATGGAAAATTATTACGCAAAACCGTTTTGTCAAAGCATCCATGTGCACGCACTTCACATACGTACTCGCATGACTGGCACACACGGCATGGTATGGGCTCGGAGCGGTGTATGAGAAGGTGCATTGCGCGTTTGTTCGCCTCAATGCAGCGCGTTATTTCTGAGCGTTGTGTGTTGTGTGTAAGTAATATACGGTATTGTTGGCAGGGAAATCACCGATATACGGTCGTATACGGTGTATATATACGGTTCTGGCCAACCCTAGTCATTTCTGAGCGTTGTGTGTAA